>OCVV011334130.1_pt1 | contig 31003 bp, 26 predicted proteins | sample 1539721 | NCBI WGS metagenome assembly OCVV01 (sample SAMN02144230, study PRJEB22623) | gut metagenome | biome: sheep rumen | host: Ovis aries | place: New Zealand | reverse complement strand
CCCGCCAATGGCTGGCGAAATACGTTTGGACACCATGTCTCATAGAACTGGCGCATGTTTTTGATGCTCGTAGGGCTAAATCCCTGCAGTCCCGGTAATTCTTTTTGCAACCTCTCACTTATCGTTTCAATTGCCCCGCTTCCCCATTGTTGCTGGCGAGTGTTAAGCGAGATATATCCTCCGACCGAGAAATATAATGTGATAATTTCTATATCTGCCATGTTTGAACTATTTAGCTATTTTAATCAACTGTCTTTTACCTTGCACAAAAAAATCCGGCTGCAAAGATACAAAAAAATTTTGACATATGCAAGAAAAAAAAGACTTTTTCTATCTTGCGTCCTTCGGGGCGGTCTTTTTTGTTGCCTCTCCGCGCGCTCCGTCTGTCGGCTATATATGCCTGTCTTTTGAAAAAGCCGTGAGCGGAGCGTAATAATCGACAGAGCAAAGCGGCGAAGAACACCTTATTAAAACAATATGTCAAAGATCACTTGTGAATATGCCCCACGGGCGTACATATTTACGTCCGTGGGGTTTCGGATATTACTCTAGTTACGCGGGTGCTGTGCATCATACTCCTGACCGCAGATGTGCCAATAATAGGCACGCATAGTCTTCTTGCCGCCAGCGAGGTCTTTCTGGGCGATGAAGTCCTGTTGGTCTTGGGATATCTTGGAGAGGTCCTTCGAGCGGGTGCGGACAGCAGCTGCTACTGCGGTGAAACGAACGCGAGCGAAGAGTTCGTCAGCACTCGGAGCGGTGGTACGTTCGATGTCGTCACGCAAATAGACATTGTTGCAGTTGGTTGCCGTAGTGGCGGCAACGCGGTGCGTGGCAAGTAACATCCGCGTATGGCGGTGATGACCATGTTTACCGCATTTACATAATGCACCGGAGACATATTCGATACCGGCGCTCCATTTAACTTTAGCCATGATTGTTCGGCGTTGTTTAGTCTCGTGCCGTGCGAGGGGTTAATGTTAGAAAAAGAAGTGTCTTTTGATGTATAGTACCAATCGTACAAGTAGGAACAACAAAAAGAGGATTGCGAAGGCTGCACAATACTTGTAAAACGAGGGCACATAGGGTTTCTCGACCGTTTCTGTATTGGTTTCAGTCAGGGTGATAGTGTCCGTTTTGACGGTCTCGCGGTCACGCCAACGGGTGTGCCATTTCTCCAGATAGACCGTGTCTGCTCGTATGTGAACGAAGATACTGTCATGCAGATAGATGCTGTCACGTTGGATGTTGTTGGAGAGGCGGGTGTGGTTACTCTCCGTCGAACTGCGCACCGCGGAGCAGGCAGGCAAGAGCATCCACAGAACTGCAATGCTCAGTAAAAAAGCGTTCCGGCGTGGTGATCTCGATAAAGTTCTCATGTTCGGGATGTTTTTGAAGTTTGGCAATCAAGTCCTGTTCGGTCTGTCGGGAATGGAGCAGCGTGTTACCGCTGAGCCGTCCGACGAGGATGCAGCCTGCGGTGTGGTCTTTGTTATTGCCTGCATGAATACGGATACCCTCGAAGCCGGGCACATAATTGAGTAGCGGCAGCACACGACCGAACTTGGAAGATCGGGTGAGCGTCAGTTTGTACCATCCGAGAGGGATTGCTCCTTTGGGATGGGTGGCGTTGGGGACGGTGGGCGGTTCAAGAGTACCGCAGAAAGGTTTGCCTCCGATGAGGAGGATGCCTGTGGTCTCGTTGGGAGACTCGTTGATACGAATTAGAGATAATACCATAATCCTATATTTACGATTTAGTCATTTACGATGTACGATTTATTTAGACATTTGGCTATTTATGACGATAGCGGTAGTGGTAATCCACTCCGATGAGGGCACCGGCGAAGGTGAGGGTTTCGCCGTAGGCTACGAGGAGCGAGGAATCAATGATGCCGGCGGGGGGAAGTGCCAGCCCTGCTACAAGCAAGGCGCACCCGAAGATGCACATTGCCGTAGCTAGGATAAGTTGCAAAAGAGACTTTTTCATTGCACAGGACTTTTAATCAGCCATATATTGCTGATGCTTAATCTCCGAGTTTGGCATACTCCATTGCAAAGACATAGCCGCTGAAGTCGCTGTACTTCTTTTGGTTCTTGAAGGCAGTGAGATACGCAGCCTTCTGTTCTGGATCAGCGAGGGCGGTCTTCGCATTGGCACGTGCTGTGGCGAACTTAGCGCGCTGTGCCTGTTGGGTGGCAGTTGGTTCTTTGGTGGAGGGGTTACAGATCTTGCCGGAGAAGACCTTGCCGTTCTTTCGGAAGAAATACATGTCGGAGTGACCACAGATTTTGCCACTCATGGACTCAATTAATGCGTTGGGCTTGATTTGTGACATAATAAATAAAATTTAGATTATTAATAATACCTTTCTAGGCGGAGGCCGCTCTTCCCGCTTCAACGGGACGACGCTCCGGGTTTTACTTGACTCATAATAATGTTGGTGTTTGATGTTAATAAATGGGGTATTTTGAAATCGAATGCAAAAGTACGATGCGGGGGAATTGCAGTGTCCCACTGTGTCCCACTAAGTCCCAATTATACACAATAAGTCCCACTCCGTCCCGATTATACAAACAGGGCGGAGAACAAAAAAGTCATATGGAACACCTAATTATGGTGGCGCGCGTATATATATTGAAATAGGTATCATTCTATATCAATCTCAAATGCTTTACAGATGTATTTGACGGCAGCCGGTGGCAGCGCCTTGGCCTTAGGTGTAACGCCCAAGGCATGCAGTTTGCGTTGATGTCCGGGCTCTTGAAGCCAACGATAAAGCGTCCGGCGGTTTACACCTGCATGTTCTGCCAACTCCGAATAGGACATAGCTTTGTATTTTGTCATATATGCTTGTTTTTTTGTGTCGGCAACTAGCCGACGTAATTCGAAGAAGAATAATTACCATCAACTAGACGGCGTAATACAAAGAAAAGACGCAACGGAGGGGGACGGGGATGGGATGGAGAGAAAAGGCACATAAAGGAAAACCCGCTACACTCACGTGCAACGGGGTCAAACTAATACCATGATTAAAACGGTAAGGCTTAGGTTATTTCAGTTTCAGTGTTTTGAGAATAATCGGTTCCATGATGTCATATCCGGCATCGTTCGGATGCACTTCATCGCCGCTCAGTCCGGATCGTAGTCCTCCGTCAGAATCAACCATGGCTGAGTAGTAGTCCACATAAGGGATATGATACGTATGTGCGTAGTTTCGGATAAGCGTATTAAGTTCGCGTATCTGTTCAGGGGCATCAGAAACGTAGGGGTTCCATCGGAAAGACCTCGCAGGAAGGACGGAACAGAGGACGGGTCGGATATGATGTTTTTTTGCCAGCTCGCACATCGAGATGATATTACCCATGATATGTTCAATAGAAATCGTTCCGTTGTTCTGGGCAATGTCGTTGATGCCGCAGAGAATGACGACCGTCTTCGGACGGAGGTCGATGACATCCTGCCGGAATCGGACGAGCATTTCAGCAGAGGTCTGCCCGTTTATACCGCGTCCGATGAAACCGTGTGCCAGGAAGAAGCCTGGTCGCATCTTATACCAGTTTTGGGTGATGCTATTGCCATAGAAAATAACAGACACTTTTGATTTTCGAGCCTTCAATTCGTCATTAGCCTGGGCATACCTATTGAATTTTGCCCAGTCACGTTGTCTTTTCTGTTGAGAAGCAAGCGTCTCAGAAGGTCTTCCTGTGACAAAGGCAGTAATCGCTTCATCAATACGGTCGCGGTCGGGGAATTGGCGTGAGAAGCCCCAACCATGCTTGCCATACGGTACGATGAGCAGGGACGAGGGTACGTTATGGGCGGTGAGGGCTTCGTAGAAGCGGATGGAGTTGGTTATGGGAACGGTAGGATCATCCTGACATCCAACGATAAGACAGGGAGGCGTAGCAGATGTGACGTGCTTGTCGCACGACCAGTAGATGCGCTGTTCATCGGTCGGGTTGTCACCAAGGAGTTGGCGGCATGAACCGCGATGGGTGAGCGTGGAGTCCATGGAGATGACGGGATAGACGAGGACACCGTAATCGGGTCTCGTGACCGAATCGGTATAATGCGTCAACAGGGATGCAGCGAGGTGTCCGCCTGCGGAGAAACCCATAACACCAACAGTCGCATCGGGCGTATGCCAGACGGAGGCACTATCACGCAGGATACGCATAGCTTGCAATGCATCGTGAAGGGGGATGTTCTCGTGCCCATTGGGAAGGCGGTATTTGAGAACTGCCACGATATAACCGCGCGGGACAAAGAAATCCGCTACTTTGATGCCTTCATTGCCCGATGAAACGAAAGAATATCCACCTCCCGGAATGGAGAGGATGATGCCTTTGGGGGCAGTGTCGGAGCGGTATATATCCAAGCGCGGTTCGGCTATTTGATATATCTTTGTTTCGCTTTTGACATATTCATCGGAAGCGGTATAGCCGTTGGAATCGGGAGCGCCATCGGGATAGAGCAAAACGGTTTGCGCCGGGGGCAGTGCGTACATGCCCAGCGAGAGCAACACAAAAACAAAGCAGATAAAAGACCTCATAATGATTTATTTTTTGCTACGTGCTTTATGCCAGACGACACATACGAGGAGTACGGAGAGGGTGGCAGCGGTTATCCAGAAGATAAGGGCCGGTGTGAAGTCATAGGTGTATTGCTCCACTCCGTCCACAACGGAAGTGACCGTTTTGTGGGTATCGATGAGCAGACCGGAGGCGATGTCTTGGAGTCCGGCAGCGGCATAGGATGCGATGCCGACGACACCGAGGGCAGCACCTGCCGCTTCTCGCGGGACGATGTCCACCGCCATGAGTCCGCCAAGGAAACAGATGAGCACACCGATGGCGATACCGAAGAGCACCATGGCGAGTATGTTCACCCATCCGGCATCACCGCCAAAGGCAAAGAGGAGGAGCGCAAGCACTTCGAGAATACCGGCAGCGACGGCAGGGATGTAACGATTGCCCTTGAAGGCAACATCCGAGAGCCATCCGGAGAAGACGGTTCCGATGATACCGAGCAGGGCGTTGATGGAGATTATTTGCGTAGCATTGGAAAGGGTGAAGCCTTTGGTCTCTTGCAGGAAGAGGACTCCCCATCCGTTGACGGCATACCGGGACACGTACATAAAAGCGGACGCGAAAGCGAGTACCCAGACATAGGGGTTACGAAGGACGGCTTTCTGCGAGAAGCCGATGGAATGGTCTTTTTTCTGCTCGGGTTGTTCTTCGCCAGCCATGACGGCAACGGAGGGCATTCCTTCCGCTTCGGGTGAGTCATGAAGGAGGAAGACAATGAACAAGAAGCCGATGATACCGGCGATGGCTGCACCGATGAAACCGAACTGCCAGCCGAGGACGGAGACGAGTCCACCGACGAGGAGGAAAGAGAAGAACTCCCCGAGGTTGTGGGAAAGCGACCAGAATCCGTAGAACGTGCCGCGACGGGAGAGCGGATACCAGCGCGAGAGGGCTACGACGCAAGGAGGTGCGCCCATAGATTGTGTCCAACCATTGATTCCCCAGAGGATAGCGAAGATGGTATATAACGCCCCTTGGGAAACTGCCATTTGGGAAGCAGTGAGGATACCGAGTAGTCCGACGACGATGTTCGCGACGGTGGAGATGAGCAGACCGGTAGCCATGAATCGGCGTATGTTCGAATGGTCGGCAAGGAAGCCGTTGACGAACTTTCCGATAGCATAGGTAAAGAGGAGCGCGGAGGAGATGACACCGAGTTGTTTGGCATCAAGTACTCCGGCATCCATGATGGGTTTCTTAACTACGTTAAGGGATGTCCGGCAGACGTAGTACATGCTGTAACCGAGCGTGACGGCAAAGAAGGAAGCCCATTGCATTCGTTTGAAACGGGCGTTGCATTGCTGTTCCGATTCGTTACGTAACGGAGCAGCAGGTGATTTGGAGAAGAAACTCATCTTTTATGGTTCGATTGAAGATAGTTAATCAGATATTCGGGACGGTCGGTCTGGATGATACGGAAACCGAGCGAGTCGATGAGATAACCGTAATGGGCATCGGGGTCTTTGTATGCTTCGTCATCTTCATGTCCTCCGCAAAGGGTATCCCATAGGCAGTTAACCCAGAGGAGAGACTTGCCTTGTGCAAGCGCAGAAGCCTGCTTGACATAGGTATCATCGGTGCGCCAGCACAGTTCAAAAGCGCATGGGTTGCTTGCGAGGTGGGCAGTGAAGGTCTCCACGGAAGCGGAATCGTTCATATCGACGATGGGCATATAGATGACCTCATCGAGGTATTGCCCATAGAGAGCCCGCACTTCGTCAGCAGGTTTGCGTCCTTTCATAATGATCTGTCGGGTCGTACCGGTCTCTTGAAGGAGTGGTACAACGAGGTCGAAGTAGCGATCGGCTTTATCGAGGTTGATGAGCACGCGGTCTTTGCAGAGGAGCAGCACTTCACGGAGGGTCGGTATCTCATGGCGGGTCTTGATAGAGACCCCGTTCTTGAGCCGGAAAGTGCGGATGGAGTCGAGTGTTATTTCGGCGATGACTCCTTTGCCGGTAGTGGTACGGTTCAGTTTGGAATCATGCATGATGATGAGTTGGCTGTCCGCGGTACATTGCAGATCGAGTTCAACGATATCTACGCCCATCGCGATAGCGGACTCAATGGCAGGGATGGAGTTCTCTGGCCATCCTCGCCAATCGGCACGGTGGGAAGCCACGAGCACACGTGGACAGTCGGGGTTGAGCAGGTCGGCACGGATCTGTTCGGAACGGGATAACTGCTCTTTCGGAGCGGAACAAGCCGTCAGAAAGGACAAAGTGACGATGTACAAAGTACAAAGGATAAAACTATATCTTCTCATTGTATCATGGTTTGATTACTATATCGGGGTGTCCTTTGCGGCGGATGGTGAGCGAACGCCATTCGGCAGGAAGGACGGGTTTATATGCTTGTTTGAGTCCTTTATCGGTTATGTCGAGTCCGGCAAAACCGAATAAGAGTGTCTGGAGTGTACCTCCTGCACCGGTGATGAAATACGGGTTTGTACCGCCGTTGAATTCAGCCACTACGCGGAAAGGCGGATTGAGGTTGGGCAGGTAAGAGTCTCGCCACCAATAGAGTGCTTTGCCGGGATCGCCGAGACGCGCATAGAGGGTGGCATATATGGATTTAGTCATCGCGGGTGTCTTTTTCTCGGGCACGGTAGCGATGTAATATTCGAGATTACGAATGATTTCCTGTTTGTCGGTGAGAACATGCAGAGGGAATGCGAGTAATGCCACGTCGGCTTGTTTGACGGGTTCACCGTTGTAGGTAGAATGCTCGGCGATGATGCCGGATAGCAGATAGGACTGATGCAGTTTAGAGGCTGTCTGCAGCCAAGCCGGATCGGGTTTGATACGCAGTTCTTTGGCAGCAGCCGCAGCAACACGGAGGGTTGTTTGCGCCGCCCCGATGGTATAGGCGTTATTGTTGACGTTTTTGCCACCGTAGATATTCTGGTTCCATTCATCGGCACCGATGATATTAATGATATCACCGTTGGGTTCAATCCGGCTTACCCAAAAATCCGCTGCCTCGCGGATAAGGGGATAGCCGACGGATGTCAACCATTGTTTGTCATGGGTGACACAATAATACTGCCAGCAGGCGTTAGCTATGTCGGCGGTGATATGGTTCTCGGCTTCGGAATACGGATGCGGAGGGGGTGTCTCTTCGTGACCGGAAGCAGCACTCTCCCAAGGGAACATGATGCCCTTGTAACCATGCATATAGGCGTTTTGCCGTGCAGCAGGCATTCGGTCGAAACGGTATTGGAGCATCTGCCGTGCCATGTCGGGTTGCATGAGCAGAAGTACAGGATACATCCATGTCTCGGAATCCCAGAAGACATGTCCGTTGTACCCAAGCCCAGATAGTCCCATAGGAGAGCAGGATGAGGGAGCGTCTGTACGATAGAAGGCATAATGATGATAGAGCATGGAACGGATATCCTGTTGCGCTTGCGGGTCTCCTTCTATGATAATATCAGATTGCCAAAGGTCAGCCCACGCCTCATTGTGGCGTTGCCATAGACGGTCGTATCCTTCGAGAAGTTGAAAAAGGGTGAGACGTTCGGTCTCGTTGCGTGTATCAGGTATGACATTGGAGGCGAGTATATTTCCTACAAGACAGAAATGGAGGGTATCACCTTGTGCAAGATGACAAGTGAATGCCATGCCGTTGGCACGAGAAGTAGAATCTTCGACGAGCACGGGTTTGTAGGGAGTACCTTGTGCCGGTGCATCGGGAAAGAGGAAGGCTGTGGTCGCGGCAAGGGAATGTCTGCCTGATGGAGACTGCGCGGTAGTGGAAAGCAGGTAATGAACAGGGTATTTCTTGGCGAATGGACCACTGTTATTCTTAGCTCGGGAAAGGTATGAATGCGGTTCGGGCAGGTTGTCCGGCACACGATGGCGGTTGGTAACCGCGAGCTCTATATCTGCGAGAGCAATCAGATGTATGTCGGTCAGGAATCCATAGGGCATATGGCGCAGGGCAACGGTGGAGTATTGCGCCTGGAGTTGATCAAGACAAGTAAAGTTGCCCATGAAGGCAGCGTTATGGAAGTCGAGCTGTTGGGAGTAGTCCGTGACTGCGTCTGGTTGTATCTCCGTTCCATTTATTTGGAGGAGAATGTCGAGGGGATTGATGTTCGGGAAGAAGTTGTTGACTCTTCCCGAACCATATATGTCGTATAGTCCTCCGACTACTACATTATCCACTTGGAGAAGATTGCGACTGCTGACGAGTCCAATCTGTCCGTTAGCAGAGGTGATACCATAGTAATCTCCTTGCAGGGGTTGCTCGGTTCGGATGCTCCATGGGTCTTGCGCGAAGAGAAAACATGGCGCAAAGAGTATGGAACCAAAGACTACAAAAAACGCTTTTCTCATGATTATAACCGGTTACCTAAGGCATCATAGCGGATGCCGTTTTTGATGATAATCAGACGGCCATTCTCAACAACCTTATTGGTGATGGGTAATGGGTCATTGGTTGTTTGGTCGAAACCATCAGGTACGTCTTTTCCCGTAAATTCGACGGCACCTACGCAAGACTGGAGGTTGCGATTCCGGTTTACCATATCCACTGTGATCGTACCGTTAATGGTTCCATCTCCATTAAGGTCATAGGAGAAGGCAGACTCGCACATGCGCTGGTTGGCAGGCAGGCAAGCGATAGAATATGTACCAAGATTTTTTTTGAAGATGGGATACGCACCATTTTCTTTAATTTGAGGGGTATATTGCCCACCGGATAGTTTTCCACCAAAGGCATCAACGATGGTATTCTCCCAACCTTCTATTTCTGTAGAGGAGGAATAGAGGTTGTAGGTGTTTCTCCAAAGGTTGACATCAGAGGCTACGGTATAAAGGTCACTCCATACCGGAGCGGATTCCCCTATTACTTGGTCGTTTGCAAGGATGAGATTATCCAAGAGACACAGTTTGGCTTTGAAGACCGCCAGTGCGCCACCTCCAAAGTTGTCAGCAGTTCCGGGGAAAGTAGTATGGTTTCCCATGAAGGTACAGAGTCCAATATTGAGAGGGATGGTATTGGCGGTCATGTCAGCCCAAAGGGCAGCACCGCCATAGCGTTTGGTGGCAGTGGCCAAACCTTTCTTGGCAGTAAGGGTATTATTGAGAAATGCGCAGTTAAGAACATGCACAGCTTTCGGCGCGGCAGAAGGAGATATATCCAGTGCACCTCGTGTAGTCGCGTTATTGCCATTGAATGCGCACCGTTGGATATCCAATACGGTGCCTCCCGTCATCTCGATGGCACCACCGGCAGCGCTTGCATTGTTGGCAACGAAGCGGCAGTCATGGATAGTTACCACGTCACGTTCCTGAAACCACACCGCACCCCCATTAGTAGCACTATTATGCTCAAAACAGCAAGCGGAGAGAAGCATATTTTCTCCTTTATGCACGATAACTCCGCCGTTTTTAGTAGTTGTATTATGATGCAGATAGCAGTCATAGAGAGCCAATTGGGGTCCGCAAGAATAGATGACAGCTCCGCCGCTCGTGGCCGTGCTATTGGCACCGGATATCTCCAGATGGTCGAGCGTGAGATTGAAATAATGCGGGATGTTAACCATGGCTTCGGTCAAACTACCGAGTTGCAGATGGGATGTTCCTGTTTGTGAAGTGAATGATGTATTCCATCCTCCGCTTATCGTTACAGAGCAATCGGGAACGATGGATTGTGTAAGCGAATAAGTACCCTCCGCGAGACGGATGGTGTCCCCCATCTTGACGTTCTCTAAAGCGGTTTTCAAAGAAACTTCATCTGTTGCCTGATAGGAGGTAGGATGATTAACTGGTCTCAAGCGGAATCGTCCTAATACAGGATAGTGGTCGGAGGGGTTGACGGTGCGTCCGGCTTTGGGATAATACTCGGTGATGATATGCCTCGAGAGGGGTATCATGTTCTTGTAAAAGAGGTAGTCGTATTCACTACCATTCTTATTTTTAACAGCCGGAGTCCATTCTGTGGTGGTAGCTGTTATTTGGGGTCCGTCCGCAGGCAGACATAGATTTTCGGGAGCCGTTAGGGCGAGATCATAGAAATGGGCGGCATACCACCGATAGCAATCCTCATGTGAAGATCGCAGCATATTAAAATCCCCAACCAGAATGATGGGTTTTTGTCCTGCTAACTCACTAAGCCGTTGACTGATGAGTTTCGCTCCCTGAATGCCGCTTTCGGTAGCACCAAAGTTAGCATGAGTACTAGCGAAGTAGAAATCCTGTCCGGAAGTTTCTTCTTGCAAGTGAAGCCATATACAAGTACGCGAGATATCTCCATCCCAACCGACACCGGGGGTCTCCGGATGTTCGTTGACATAGAAACGTCCTTTATCCAAGAGTGTGTATTTGGATTTCTTGTAAAAGATGGAGTTGTAGGAATAGTTTTTTCCCTCTCGCTCTACGGAATAGTCAGCATATGCTGGAAGCATATCTCGCAAGTCTTGGAGTTGCGATTTGCCGGTAGAAGCATCTTTGTTATTACCGGTCACTTCATTGAGTCCGACGATATCGAAATCAAATCCGGTGATATTTTGTACCACATAGGTACGACGATTTGCCCACTGTTTTTCTCCGGTGTCCCCATTATTAGCATTGACATAACGGACGTTATAAGTGGCGAAACGATGCACATCTGCCTCTTCGGCATGCCCCGAGAGGCATGCCAAAAGCGGTAGAACGAATAGGAGTTTTTTCATTATTTTATGATTTTCTGACCATTGACTACATATACACCAGCGGGAAGTACTTTGATATCTTCACCGAGGTAATAACCAAGCAGCGAATATACGCCTGTATGAGCCGTTGTAGCGGAGATATTCTCGATTGCCTGACCCGGATCATCTTCCGTCGGGGCGGTACCATTGGGATCATAGGAACCGGACACGGTATTTGAAGCACGTGTATAGCTACGTTGATCTTTGCTCAAATCCATCTCTTTGGCGATGTTATCCATAGGCCATGTATTCACAACAGCTTGGATTGCATTTACGTCCATAGCCACATTAGCGATAGGAGCAACAACATCGCTTACGCCGCCTTGGTTGGCGATTTGATTGGTTCCAAAGATGCTCTCGATGGTGTTGATAGTTTCGACGGATGTCGGGATTTTATCGGAAGCGATGAAGCCACCTGCTTGTGTACTATTATTCGTAACGGTACCCATGACATTATATCCGGCAGAAGCGACTGTAGCCGCAGCATTCTGGATATATACAACCGGATCGGTAGCAGTAAAATCATCATTTTTCTCATACTCTACCATGATGTTTCCTGCATAGTAGGTATTGGTATTATTACCTGCAGAAATCGCAGAACCGTTGTTCGAACCACGGCTGCTACGCTGGCGGCATGGGTTGTTATAGAACGTATTGCAAATGAAGTAGGCTTTGGTATTTGTACCCAATCGGAGGGCGACACCGCGATACCAGCATTTGCTATCTGCCATGAGGCAGTTCACCATATAGAGGGTACCACCGTTATCGGATACAGAAGCTGCCCCGCCATAGGTTCCCCAAACCTGCTTTTCAGGGGTACTGGTGACGGTATTATAGGTAATATTATTGCGGAACTCGCAACGCTCGAAATAAGCGATAGAGTAATCGGCAGGATCGGTAGTAGAAGAGTTGGATTTGCGAGCACGCACTTGGAAAGCGGAACCTGAACCTTTAGCGGTGATGTTATCCCGGAAGATACAATCGAAGCAACGTACGGCACTACCCCAAATCTCTATAGCACCATTGGAGCCATCGCTATCCGGATCTCCTTGCGAGTCATTATTGAGGAAACGGCAGAAATGGAAGTCCACTTGGGCTGCTTGCACGAATACCATGTTTCCCTGGTATTTACTATTCAGGTAACGACCGTCACGGAAGGTAATACCCCAAATTTCCGTTTTCTGCCAAGTAGAATAGTATGCCTCACTCTTCTCGTCCGGTGCTCCATCGCCGATATATACGAAAGCGTAATTCGTATTGTCGCCTACTCCATCTCCGTCAAGGTCTGCCGAGAAGATCGATTGGCCTCCTTTGGAGAAAGCATAGTTGGTGTTGGTGCCTTTCATGGTAGAAGGATAACCACCTTTAAGGATGATACCTTGCGGGATGATCCAGCGGTTAGTATTGACATCGGGCGCATACGCACCTTCCATCAGATAGAACTCTGTTCCCGGTTCAGCAGCTGCCAGAGTGGAACCAAGATACTCGGCAGAAGCGGCATTTTCCCATGACGTACCGTCGTTATCGCCGTTTCCGGCGGGGGAGAAGAAATAACGAATTGTCTCATCTTGCGCATTGAGACTCAGCGTAAGTGCTGCAAGCAGCACTACAAAGATAGATTTTTTCATGATTGGTAAACTGTTAAATTGTTAAACTGTTAAGTTGATAACTAAAACTCTATATTATCATTCCATCCGGGGTTTTGAGTGAGAGCCCCGAGAGTCATGGTTCTATCGGTAACAGGCACAGGATAGAGATAATCTTTGCCCTCATCCCATACAAGTGTCATATCCTTGTATGCGACCATGTTTCCTGACGTGCCATTGGAGAGAACGATATCCTGATCGAAGACGAGGCAGGTGACGCCCAGACCACCGGATTTCTTGGTCGGCGAAAGAAGGATGTTGGCTTTTCCGTCTCCAGTAAGGTCATATTTACCTTCTCCGGGGAAGAAGAGTCCTTTTCTTTCAAGGGTGAAGAGATGTCCTTCGCGCCAGCGGATAATATCCCATAAATGGAGTCCCTCGAGCGGTGTCTCAACCATACGTTCACGCCGTATCTCGAGGAGAACACCTTTGTTCGGATGAGCCATGAGGACCGGACTGGAGAAACCGTATCCGGTAGCGGACAGCATAGATGCATCGGGGTTTGCATTAGCATCGCTTAAGGAGAGATGCGGCATACCGACGCGGTCACGCAGGAGGTTAACAGATATGTCAAGATCCGATTGGGTGAGTGTACCGAGTTCGGCTTTCGCTTCGGCATAATTGAGATAGATCTCTGCAATACGGAATATCGGCATAGACGTAACACTGCTCCCCCAACCATTGTAAATGGCTTCCATGATGTACTTGATATACTTATAACCGGTGTACGTCATCTGGAGGTTAACCGCTGCAGCTTTATCTGCTCCCATTTGGATGTATCCCGGAGCATGGATTGTCTGCGCCATACGCGGGTCACGATTCGTGAACACATCCGTATAGATAATCGTGTCGAATCCCGGTTTGTCGGTGAATCGAGAACCATCGGTCATTAGATAGAGGTCAGCATGTCGTTTCGTAAAACCGGTTGCACGAGCAACAGACCATCCTTGTGCATTATGCTTGATGTCAAGGTCTTTGCTGAAATAGCGCGCCCATATCATCTCATCTTCTCTGGGAATGATAGTAGCGAAGAGCATACGGTATGGTTCAGAGCCGGAGGTATAGAGACTATATCCGCCTTCCTGCATCAGTTTATAGGATGCATCTGCAGATTGCTTGAGCAAGTCATCCCACGGCAGTTGTTTGCTATACACATCGCCACTCCCATTGAAGACAGTACCGGCATGATATTTCCGGAACGTTCCTTCAAAGAGACACGCTCTGGACTTGAGAGCGAGAGCGGTATAAGCATTCACTTCACCAGTAGTGCGTATTTTCGGAAGCAATACGTATGCCGAATCAAGATCTTCGATGATATGCCCAATAATCACCTCGCGTGAATCACGGGGTTTACGGAGGGCTTCTTCATCATCCGCGTTAATGGCTTCGTCGTACCAAGGTACTGCGCCAAAATAGCGAAGCATGTTGAAATAGAAGTACGCACGGAAGAAATAGGCTACACCTTTGTAGTGGTTTAGCGCATCGGCATTCTCGCATTGGTTGATGTTAGCGAGCAGATAATTGACCTTGCGCAGGTTTCGCCATGCATTTTTGGACCAATATGCTTCACCGCTATGGATATCGCGCGTGCCGCGAATAAGGTCGTTAGGCACAGGTGCGATAAAGTGTTCTCCTTCCTCAGCATACATCGTCTCGGGGTCAGGCATCATGCGGTAGAAATAATTGCTATACTCGCGTAATGCTGTCTCGGAGGTAAAATAGGTAGCGGTGGAGAGCTGGTCTTCTGGGAAGAGATCCATGTTGCAGGATGTGAGAAGTGAGACCGCTATCGCTGTCAGACCGATGGCAAGCCATCTGTTAGATATTTTGCTTTTCATACTCATCATACATTAGAAGGTTGCGGTAATACCGAATGTGAATGATTTAGCGAAACCGTAGGTGATTGCTTGTGAAGAAGAAACAGCGGATTCGGGGTCGATGCTTCGACAGTAGCGTTGCAGCGGACTCCAATACCATAGGTTTTCTCCCGAGAAATAGATACGGAACTCAGAGAATACTTTCTTCCAGCATGGAAGTGTATATCCAACGGTGATGTTTTTGAGTCGTAGATATCCGATATTCTGGATGTAACGGTTGTTAGCAGGACCAAGGCTATTGGCTGCACCAAGTGCTTCGTATGCACGGTAGCGCGGGAAATAACCATTGGGGTTATCTTCGCTCCACACATGAGACATGAAGTTTTTCTCCATAAACCCTTGATAGGGACGTGAATAGGGTCCCCAGAAGGTAGTAGCTTCATTATTCGGATACCAATCACATTTTCCTACACCCTGGAAATAGACACCGAGGTCTATACCATACCAGTCAGCAGAGAGATGGAAGTTATAGTTATATTGCGGCAATCTGTTTCCTATAACTTTTCTGTCACCCGGGTTGGCAACGGTGTTGTTACCGGAAGTGATGACACCGTCACCGTTAAGGTCCACATAACGTACATCGCCCGGATGGAGTCCCGGAGCTGCGGAGTTGACTTCTTTGATGATGTCGGTATATACTTCGGAAGAAACGGCATCAATTTGTGCGAGGTAGTCATCCACTTCCTGTTGGGAAGCAAAGAGTCCGTCTATCTCGTAGCCCCATATCTCCCCAAGGACTTGTCCTTCGTAATAGGTAGAGAGCAGTTTTTCGGGGTTGTTGTATTTGGTGATGACTGTTTTATAGTTACCGACACCGCCGGAAATCTCATATTTGAATGTTTTGCCTGCCAGTTTATGCTGATCTCGCCAAGCAAGGGATACCTCCCATCCTTTAGTGGACATGTTGGCAGAGTTCTGCTTGGGATCAGTAGCGCCATAAACAGAAGGCAGGGCAGAACCGGTGTTAAGCATTCCTTCGGTATTACGCATGTAGATATCACCCGTAAGAGAGAGGCGGTTATTGAAAAAACCGAGATCCAAACCGAGGTCATAGGTGGTCATTTTCTCCCAAGTGAGCGTACCGGCATTGGGGTCTGCTTCGGTAGCATAGGAGAGGACAGACGTACCGTCCAGTGTAATGTCTTGGGTAAACATACCGTCGGCATTGACAGACTGGATATAATCGTAGTAACCGGTCATCTGGTTGGCAAGTTGTCCTGCCGATAAACGTATTTTGGAATTAGACCACCAGTCCTGAATGGGCTCCCAGAAGGGTTCTTCAGACATACGCCATCCTAAGCTACCGCCCGGTGTGACGGCCCATCGATAGCCGGGAGCAAAACGTGAGGATGCATCAGCACGTACACTGACCTCAAAGAGGTATCGCCCGTTCCAGTCGTAGTTGACACGTCCAAAGAAACCATTGGTAGCCACGGTCTTGATGGATTCACTGAGGTCGGTTACTTCGCCTTTGGCAAAGTTAAAGGAAGATAAATCTTCGGTCATAAGATCCATGCGTTCAGCTACTGTGGAGTGGTAGCGGTACATCTCACCGTTGTAACCGGCGGTGAGGTTAAGGCTGTGCTTACCCCAAGTCGGTGCCCAGCGGACATAGACGTTGTAGTTATGCGTCTGATAGCGCGCGAGTTGCTGACGGTAGGAATCAACTGAACGGAAGTCTTCGATGAGGTCGGTAGTTCCTTCTTTGCAGGAGTACGGCACTTTGACGGAGCGGTTGCTGATTTCCTTCATACGCCATGTGAACGAGTAGTCGGCATTGAGGGTGAGATCTTTGTAGAGGTCAAAAGTGAGGTTATTCTTGATGATCATCTCGCGGTTACGGTTGACATTGGTATGCTTGCCGTTGAGCAGCAAGGCGCTCATACCATTTCCGACCGTTCCGTTACCCGAGTAAACCCATGGGTTAAGATAAACGAAGGAACCATCCGGATTCGTAGCAGGAATATATGCCATGGCATGGAGCGAACCAACGCGGAACAATTCCCGTTCACTCTCCGTACCAGGATAGGTATATTTAGAGGAGAAGAAAGAGAAGTTAACACCGTAATGAAGCCATGGTTTGATATTGATGTTTATTTTGGCGCGTTGCGAGAACTGATGCCAACGGTCAGTATTTTGCCGGAACATACCATCCTCCATGTAATAACGTCCGGAAACGAAGTAGTTGATTCGGTCGTTACCGCCCTTAAGGGATATGTTATAATCCTGCATCGGGCGTGTGGACTTGAAATAATGGTTGTACCAATCGAAATTAGCGTAGTACTTATAGGAACCGTCGGGTTGGGTTACTACCCACGGACGTTCAGGGTTTTCCGCTCCGTCATTGATACGCATCCACAGTTCGGCATAGTCAGCATCGGTATAAGTGGTCATAGCATAATTGGTATGCTGACGGAGGAAGATGTCGCTTATGTATGCCGACCAAAAACCGGTAGTGATGAAGTCATGTTCTGTAGTCTCCGTTTTGAAACCGGCTTTGGCATCAATGGTCACTTGGGGAGCAAGTCCTTCTTTACCGGATTTAGTGGTAACGAGGATGACACCGGCTGCAGCTTTGGAACCATAGATGGCGGAAGCGGATGCATCTTTGAGGATGGAAACAGACTCGATGTCGTTGGAGTTGACACGTGCCAAATCCATCTCGACTCCGTCCACAAGGACGAGCGGTTTCGTCATGGAAGCGTTATTGATAGACGCCGCACCACGGATATTGAAGTTATATCCGGATCCCGGTCCACCGGCAGAGGGTGTGATGTTAAGGGCAGGATCGGCGCCTTGCAGAGCAGTAGCCATGTTCGGAGTAGGACGTCCGACGATGTCTTTCTGATCGACCACGCTAACGGCACCGGTGAGGTTCACTTTCTTCTGCGCACCATAGCCTACAACCACTACTTCTTCCAGTTGCGCGGTTGATTCCGCCAATGCAACCCGGTAGGAATCGGAGTTAGGGCTCACACGCAGTTCATAGGCCTCATACCCGAGGTAGGAGATCTGGAGGTACTGTCCCGTAGCCGCATCAATCGAAAAATTTCCGTCAAAATCAGTGATAGTACCTTGTGTAGTACCTTTAACGACAACCGATGCTCCGATGACGGGTTCGTTGGTGGCTTTATCAACCACTATACCGCTGACGGTTCGTGTGGCGGTCTTCTTCTCTTCGGGAGAGAGGACAATGACCTTGTTCTCTGCCATTTTGTAGGCGATGCCTGTGCCGGAGAATAGTTTTGGTAGCACTGTTTCGAGCGGAGTGTTCGTCACATTAAGCGTGACGGGAGTTCCCAGTCCCTGGAGGCTACTGTTATAAAAGAAATGGTAGTCACTTTGTTGCTCCACCATTGGAAGAACATCCTTCAGTGGTTTGTTGCTTACGTTGAGGGTGATTGTCTGCGCCTGAATTGTCAACGATGAAAGCAGCATTGTGAATAATGCTAATGTAAAACTGCGTTTCATGGGCTGTACGTTTTTATTTTACATTCAATGTAACGGGTATCTGTATGGGTTGGAAGTCCCAGTTAGGATACTCCAGCTTACCCCAGAAATAGATACGCACTTCGCCGGCTTGGGTGAGAGCAATCTTGGTTGAGGTGAAGGTGATGGTACCATTCACGGTATCGGGGGTACAAAAGTCTGCCGTTTTTTCGGAGTCGGAGCCCCACCAAGAGGTATAGAACCAATAGGTGGCTTTCTTGAGCGAAGGGTCACCCGGACTCAACATGGTGATAGATGCTTGTACGGAATCACCAAGGGCATAGATTGATTGGGAAGGTGTGAGCGTGATATTACTGAAGGTCGGCAGCTCACGCTTCTGCTCCTTCTTGCAGGCGATGAACGCCGGCAAGAGGAGCATCAGGATGATATATGAACGAAGTTTCATAACTGTTGTCCTAAAGCGTTGAACACTTTTCCGTTGCGGATGATGAAGAGTTGACCGTTGCGGACGAACTTGATAGTTTTAGCATCGGCATTGGTTTCATCGATAGCAGTAGGTTCGGATGGGATAAACTCATAACAACCTATATCCACATGCGAACCCGCCTTACGTGCATTACCGGCGATATCGTTAGACACTTGTGCCATACTGTCGTCACCTGCGTCTACAAGTACCGAACCGGATACTAATGCATAATTGCCATTGTCCGCATCCACAAAGCCCGGGTCGTCGACAGTTAATTCGATGCTACCCGTACCGGTTGATTGGTTGTAAACGGCATTATTGATTCTTTGCTCCACAGGATAACGCGATATGTAATAAATCTGCGCAACCTCGGGATTACCTTTATGCATATTTCCCCAGATGATATTGTTCGCCAGATAATAGCCGGCAGCGATACTGCTACTTTTCGCGCAGGTCAGACCACAACGACTTGCATTATTATCGTCAGTCGTATTTTGATTATTCCCTACAATCGTATTACCGATGATGTCTGCATCCGTCTCTGCTTGAATACCACCACATCTATTGGTTGCGGTATTGTTAACGATTAGGCAGTTGATCACTTTTCCGGCCGAACCGTTGATACGTATGGCACCGGCATCGCCTGTAGCGGTATTGTTGCGGATAATACAGTTATACAACTGTCCGCCATTGAAGAGTTGTGCACCACCTCCGGCTTTACCTGATCCACCGGATGTGTTTCCTTCAATCAGACAATGCTCCAAACGAGCATTTTTGCGCAGGTGTGCGCCACCGCCGCCATCACCCGGGTTTCCGTTGGTGAGTTTGAGATTGCTCCATACAGTAAGAACCGTCAGGAGCGTAGTGGATGATACCGGACGACCACTGTGGTTAGCATCAAGAATGGTTGCATAGTCGGTTTGGGAGGTAAAGTCTTCGTTCCAACCTCCGCTGACATTCACTCCTTCTTTGAAGGTGAAGTTACCTTGATACGTGCCGGCTTGCACATAGACTGTTGTTCCGGCTTCTGCAGCATCAATGGCTGCTTGCAGTTCCGTTCCTGTTTTGTCGGCTGTAACCTGTGTCTGCGCGATTAGCGCTGCACTTGCTGTCAGGCAAAGTGCAAGAAAAGTAATTTTTCTCATACGATATACCATTTATATGTTTAATAATTGACTCATTAATCTCCACCGTGCAGATGGTATATATCTGCAGGCGTTATAGGATTAATTCCTATATCACCACTACTACCTAAAATGCGGTGCATCGGGAGCATTTCTGTTTGCTCGGTATGAGGAGTTTTATACATCTTCTTTTCCATGATTATAATTGTTGACCTAAAGCGTTATACATTTTGCCGTCACGGATAATGATCAGACGGCCATCTTTAATGACCTTATTGGTGTATTGGTCATTTGTAATTGTTTCCATTCCCGTCGGGGTTTGATGCACACCTATGACTCTGCGGCGCGGAGATAGAACCGGGGCCACTGCGGGAGCATCGGGTATTTCCGAAAAGACGAGGTAGGCTCTGTTTTTATCCAAATTAATCTCAATATCGGAAGAAGTAGCCTCGTTGTAAGTCTGACGGAGTTCATTGTTTTGCAGCACATACTTGCCCTGACCGCTGACCGTAGTACCGGAGATTGTTCCGTATAGGCCATTCTCATTGCCTGCGGCAGCTTCATCACCGGCACGGACATAACGGAATTTGACGGTCGATGCTTCACCAAGGAAGAAGTAGGGTTTACCCGCTTCCATAGCATCTACCTCTTCCAATACAATACCTCTCTGTAACTCATCCGCGAACGAAACCACTTTATATATTTTGGCGCCGTTGAACGAACCTTCTTCTACTGCAAACGGCAGACAGATGGTGCCGTAGTTTCCTTCCGTCACAGTACGACTATACATCGTCTGCTCGTAGCAACCACGGTCGATAGTGCCTTGCTTACGGGGATTGCCGTCAAGATCAGTTGGGCCTTGTGCTTTGCTATTCTCACCGGAGTTAATCAGGTCGGCTGCGGTAGCGATATTGAGGTAATAGGTGTCATCAGCGGCTTTGATGAACGGATCTTTATCTTTGGTGAGGTAAATCGTCTTTGTTGTCTCGGTAGCGAACTCCGTAGAGAGCACGATAGCATTATTGAGGAAATAGGACGCTCTGTTATTTTTATAATTGGTGTTGAGTTCAATCTGGTCTGCTTGCTCTACACCATTTGCTGTGTTGCCCCAGATGATGTTATTGGCAAACTCCAGTGCCGCACTTACATTCAGACGCACACCGCAACGGGATGCATTTTCGGGAGAAGTCTGGTTGTTATTGACAATGGTGTTATTATATACATATTGTTCGCGCGATTCCAGTGATATACCGCCCGTTTTGGCTTCCGCCGTGTCGTTTGCTACAAGGCAGTTCGCAAGTGTTCCCGGATTGGTGTCACCTTTCATACGAACGCCACCGGCATCCACTCCGGCCTTATTGCTGATGATTTTGCTATTGAGCACCTTGCCGCCATTCTCCATTATGACACCGCCGGCATTACCGGAAGCAGTGTTGTTGGTGATGACACAGTTAGACAAGACGCCGTTGTGGTGCAATTGCGCGCCACCACCATCACCGGAAGCATTGCCGTTTTGGAGTATGAAGTTCGACCAGGTGGTTTCCGTTGCGAAACCTGCGTGTTGCGTCAAAACACGACCGCTATGGTTGGCATCAAGCGTCGTTTTGCCTACCACTGCGCTAAACCCGGCATTGTATCCGCCTTCTACATCCACGTTATTTATCATGACGAAATTACCCGTAAAAGTACCCTCTTGTACTTTGACCTTTTGTCCGGGGAGTGTAAAGTTAACAACATACTGCAAATCTTCACCCACACTTACGGTGCGGTCACCGGCAATGAACTGGCACTCATACGCACCTATATCCACAGTGCCGTCTATTTTGCGCGCATAGTCATTCAGATCTTTATCTCCTTCGGTATAAAAATTATTGGAACCGGCATTACGCAGAGAAGAAGTATAGTCCAGCGAGTAATCTCCCTTAGCCTTATTCACAAAGCCCGGATCATCGGCAGACAGATTGATACTGCCCGTACCAGTATCTTGGTTATAAACGGCATTGTTTGCTCTTTGAGTTGCAGGATAGCGTGATATATAATAGATCTGCGCACTGTTGACAGTACCTTTATGTTTATTACCCCAAATGATATTGTTCGCCAGATAATAACCGGAAGAGACGTTACTACTTTTCGCGCAATTAAGACCGCAACAACTTTCTTTGTTAGATTCATCCGTTTTCTGGTTATTTCCGACAATCGTATTACCGATGATATCTGCATCTACCTCTGCCTGGATACCACCACATCTATTGGTTGCGGTATTATTGGCGATCACGCAGTTGATCACTTTGCAGTCAAGGGCGCCGGTATAGTTGTATTGACTGATACGCACACCACCGGCATCGCCCGTAGCGGTATCGTTGCGGATGATACAGTTATACAACTGACCACCATTAAATAGGTGTACACCACCTCCTCCTTTATTGGAACCACCGGTGGTATTACCTTCAATCAGACAATGATCCAAACGGGCATTGAAACGTATCTGTGCGCCTCCACCTCCGTCACCCGGGTTGCCGTTGGTGAGTTTGAAATTGCTCCAAACGGTGGGTTTCGTCAGACTTGCAGAGGTTACCGGACGACCGCTTTTGTTGGCATCCAGGATCGTTGCGTAGTCGGTTTGGGATGTAAAGCCCTCGTTCCATCCGCCGCTGACGTTCACTCCATCCTTGAATTTGAAGTTACCTTGATACGTACCGGCTTGTACATAGACGGTTGTACCGGGTTCGGCAGCATCAATGGCTGCTTGGAGTTCCGTACCGGTCTTGTCGGATGTGACCTGAGTCTGCGCAAATAGCGCTGCACTTGCTGTCCAACAGAGCAACCCAACGAACAAAGGAATAAAAGTTTTTCTCATGATACTAATTTTTTTTTAATTGCAATTAAAAATATAACGTTACCTTTTTTTGCGAGGATATATATAGACCATTGTGTCGTTATCCACATGGTAACTCATGTCCGACGCAAGGCAGAGCACATCAAGGATGTTACGCAGGGACGAGCGTCCGAGGTAGCCGTTGAACCGCTCCTGCCGGAGTTCGTCGGAAGTGATGACGAGGTCGATATTATAGTTTCGTGACAGCTCGGCGGCTATCTCTTCAAGGGTCTGGTTGTTGAACTTGATCTCACCGTTGAGCCACGCGGTATAGTCGGAAGGCGTAACGGTATGCTTGGAGAGGGCGAGGGTCTGCCGATCCATGAGCACACGGCTGCCGGGTTCCATCGTGAGGTCGGCATCGCGGGCGTTGACCCGCACCTTGCCGTCACGGAGGACAACGGAGGCATTAGACTCATCGCTGTAGTTACGTACATCAAAGGACGTACCGAGACAGGTGACGGTCATGCCGTTGGCGCTGACCACGAACGGATGCTCGGGATCACGTGCCACCTCGAAGAACGCTTCGCCGTCGATGGAGACCTGACGTTTGCCGTCAGCGAGGTTATAGCGCACGGTGGTCTGGGCATTGAGCGTGAGCAACGAACCATCAGGAAGGGAGACACGGCTGTGCTCGCCCATACCCGTCGTGACAATGATGTCACGAATTTGATTATCTGAGATTTGAGATTTGAGATTTTGATTTTGGATGCCAAAGAGGGTCCAGCCGAGGGCACCGGAGATGATGAGGATGAGCATGACGGCAGCTATCGACCAGCAACGACGGCTGATTAGAGGACGCTGTGTACGCGCGTAAACATTATTTAGGATACGCTCGCGTATGGGTTCGGGCATGCCGCCCTCGGCAAACTCGATGTCCGCCCGAAGCCAGCCACCGAGCTGTTCGTCCGCATGGAGCTGACGCAGCAGGCTCTCCCGCTCCTCAGCGGTAGCATTTCCTGCCAGATATTTCTCGAATAATTGTTTCATTGAATTTTGCCTTTCTACCTATAAGACAGCCGAGTGCGTCGCATCCCCTAATCGGGAGGAGGATTTTTAATCATTTAATCTTGCTCGTAGTTCTTTGAGGGCGAGGGTGATGTGGACCTCGACCGTTTTCTCACTGATATGGAGGGCGGCTGCGATCTCTTTGTTGGTCTTGTGCTCGAAGCGGCTCATGGTAAAGACACGTTGTCGCATAGGAGGCATGTTCGAGACAACTTGCTTGAGGTAGTCTTCGAGGGAACGGGCGTTCTGTCGGTTTTCGGGTTCGTTCGTTGCTTCTGAGCCATGCTGCATGACATACTCCTCATAGACATACCGAACCATATCGTGCTCGCAGTAGTTGAGGAAGATATGCTTGGCAGTAGAGAAGAGATAGCCGAGAGCCGCCTGTTGGTCACGGAGACTATCCCAGTGTTCCCACAGGCGTACAAAGGTCTCCTGCACGATCTCCTCCGCGAGGTACGAATCCCCGCCGGTCAGGCGCAGGGCAAAGCCATAGATATGGCAGCTATACGCGTCGTATAGTTGCTCAAACTCCCGCTTGCGAGCGGCTGTTCTATTATTGCCGAATATACTCATTTTATGAATATGACAGTTGAGATGGACACATCCCCTAATCGGGGCGTAATTTTTTAGAAAAAAAAGCGCAGGATCTGTATTTTGTTACTTGTCCTGCGGTTCAGAGGCTCTGCTACAAGCTTTGTTATAACCGAACAAGCAACACAGAACCTACGCTAAAAAAGTATATCAATCTCCCAGTGCCGGGAGTATAATATACCCTACGCATATATCTATTGTTGCATTGCTTTGACTATAACAATTTGGAATGTAGCAGTTTTCCGAACCGTCAAAACACGCGCTAATAAACGCTTTTTATGTAATCGCTTATAACACCAACGATCAGAGCGGAAAGGATCTATATGCACCCTTTTGGGTGCAAAGATACTGATTTTTTCGCAAATAACCAAATTTTTCGTATAAAATCGTAAAGAAAACTGTATTTTGAAGCGAAATCAAAGGGGAATAGCGGAGAAGTGTCGGCAACTAGACGCGGAACACAAAGAAGAGCACAGGAGGGGCGCCGGCGCGGGCGGGGAGATGTCGTCAGCTAGACGACGTAATGCGAAGAAGAGGCAGAGAAGCGGGCGGGGGGGGATTGTCGTCAGCTAGACGACGTAATACCAAGAAGAGGCAGAGAAGCGGGCGGGGGGATTGTCGTCAGTTAGACGACGTAATACCAAGAAAAGATATAGAGGGGGATATAATCAACGGGCGGAGATTTCCTCTGCCATTTGATTGAGGGCGACGCACTCGGCGCGAGTGATCGTGCGTTTATCGGGATCGTGCGTCCAGGGAGAGAGGATGAGCAGACGGCCTGCGGCTACGGCATCGAAGAGGAGGTCGGAGGGTTTGAAGTAATTGCCGAAGCCATTGTCAGAGAGGTAGATGATATAGCGATCGTCATGGAGGAGCGCATGGAGCACTTCCTGCTCATCGCGAGAGATGAAAGGCGAGACCATGACCGTGCCTTTGGAAGCGGCATCAAGGCAGGCGGCTTTGTAGTCTTTGAGGGGCTGGTCGTAGCCATGTTCGGCGGCATCCTTGACCCACATGCTGCGCACGTGGACGGGCTTGCGGAACTGCTCCATGAGGACACCGATATTACCGACCGCATCGTAGATACGGCCGTTGATCTCGACGTTGCGCTGGACACAGAAGAAGCCGGGTTTGAGGCGCTAGGTAGCGAGGCGGGCGGGGTTCATGTCGAGATAGCGGATAGCGGTGGGTAATTGGCGATACTGCGACATGGGACGCAGGAAAGGCTTGTCTGTGAAGACAGGCGAGAGAGCATAGAAAGCATCATTGCCAATCTGCGTGCGGAGTAAGGCGGGGTCGGTGTAATAAGCTGAGCTATCAGCCAATGAGGATAGTGCAAATGAATAGGCGCGACCGAGTGTTCGGGCTGCCCGCCAAAAGCCGACAATGACAGAAGAGATACCTTTCTTCATCGCCCGACGGACGTACAAGATCGCGTGCAGGTGGTTTGGCATAAGGCAGAAATGGAGCACTTGTACCTCGGGATAGAACTTCGGTATACGGAGCAGACGATCAACGACCGCGTCACCGAGATCCGTGCGCTTGACGAAGGCCTGCAGGGGGTCGTTATCGAGGATGACGAGTTCGCCGAAAAGCGGCTGACGAGAGGGGACGACCATGGTGACATGATACAAACCGGCGCCTTTCCACACCGTGTCGGGTTCCTGCCATTGCCATGTGTCGTGATCCATACTACCGAATTTTGGTGCAAAGGTACGAAAAAATCCGCACATACGCAAGAGAAAAATGCAGATTTATATGAAATGCCGTCAACTAGACGGCGTAATTCAAAGAAGGGAGATTGCGCGGGCGTGGGGATGTCGGCAGCTAGCCGACGTAATACAAAGAAGTGGAACAGGAGCGGGCGTGGGAATGTCGGCAGCTAGCCGACGTAATACGAAGAAGAGGAACAGGAGCGGGCGTAGGGATGTCGTCAACTAGACGACGTAATACAAAGAAGAGGAACAGGAGCGGGCGTGGGGATGTCGTCAACTAGACGACGTAATACAAAGAAGGGAGATTGCGCGGGCGTGGGAATGTCGGCAGATAGCCGACGTAATACAAAGAAGAGGAACAGGAACGGGCGTGGGGATGTCGTCAACTAGACGACGTAATACGAAGAAGAGGAACAGGAGCGGGCGTGGGAATGTCGGCAGCTAGACGACGTAATACGAAGAAGAGGAACAGGAGCGGGCGTGGGGATGTCGGCAGATAGACGACGTAATACGAAGAAGAACAGGAGCGGGCGTGGGGATGTTGTCAACTAGACGACGTAATACGAAGAAGAGACAGAGAACGTCTGCACCGCGAGACATCATCTAAACGGCTAAAGAAGCCCAAGGGTAGCGCAAGGGTAGCGCAAGGGTAGCGGAGAGGAAATAAAAAATCCGCCAACTTGGCGGATTCTCTATTAAGGAGCTACGCGGTTGATGTCGCGGGGGAACATGGAGCATTCCTTGACGTTGGCGATGCCTAAGAAGCATGCCGTGATACGCTCCAGACCGATGGCGAAACCACCATGAGGAGGCATGCCGTTCTTGAATGTATCAAGGTAGAAATGGAACGCATCGGGGTTCATGCCGCGGCGGAGCATCTTCTCGCGATAGTCCGCCTCTTTATGCATACGCTGACCTCCGGAGGTGATCTCCAGACCACGCATGAGGAGGTCGAAGCTCAACGTGAGCGACGGATCCTCTGGATCGTCCATTGCGTAGAAAGCGCGGTGCTCGGAGGGGAAATGGGTAACGAACACGAAGTCCGAACCGTATTTCTCGAAGGCGTACTTGCAGATAGCGCGCTCCTCTTCCGGCGCAAGGTCGTCCTCGCCGCGGTGATCAGCCTCACAAAGATTATTCTCAAAGAGAATCTCGTGTACCTCGCTCAGTTTCCAAGCGGGAACCTGCTCCGGAAGAACCGGATTGACTGCATTGAGCAGTTGGAGCTCATGCGCGCAGTCTTTCTCAACCGTTGCGATGATATGACGCAGCAGGGCTGCTTCGAGGGTCATGACATCCTCCTGACCTTTGATGAAGCCCATCTCCACATCAAGGGAGATATACTCATTGAGGTGGCGGGAGGTAGCATGTTTTTCTGCGCGATACGCGGGCGCAATCTCGAAGACGCGCTCATAGACGCCTACGCCGATCTGTTTGTAGAACTGCGGACTCTGCGCGAGATAGACCTGCTTGCCGAAATAATCCATCTTGAAGACGTTTGCACCGCCTTCTGCTCCTTCGGAAACGATCTTCGGGGTGAAGATCTGGGTGAAGCCGTTCGCAGACAGGAACTTTCCGAAAGCGCGAGCGATAGTGCTCTGCACTTTGAGGATCGCCATGTCGCGCGGATTACGGAGCGTCACCTGACGGTTGTCGAACTTATAACGTAAAAGGGTCTCCTCGTCACCGAACTTGAGGGCGTTCATATCCACCACTTCGGCAGTTGTCGGACGCGAGAGTACGCGTACTTCACTCACAGCGATCTCAATCGTGTTGTAGAACGCAGCGGGGTCTTTGATCTTCGCCTCGTTGATGATACCGGTAAGGGTGATCGCCATCTCGCGGCAGAGGTCGTTCATCGCGATTTCGTTGCCCTGTTCATCGAAGAACTTCGAGGTCTCGTTGCTCACTACCGCTTGCAACAAGCCACGGGACTTGCGGAGCACGATAAAACCACCCCATTTCGTTACGCGGACGTTGTGGATCATGCCGGAAACGGAAACAGATTCGCCAACCTTGCAGTTGGCGAGATCTGTCACGTTTTCATTATGTTTGGTTACATCCAAAAACATAACTCAATTTGTCATTTTAGATTTGACACTTGATATTTACTCAGCAGCAGCTTCTGCAGCAACCTCTTCTACAGCCTCTTTAACGGCTTTCTTGCCAGCACGGCGGGTAGCTTTCTTGGTTGCCTTCTTGCTCTCTTTGAGCATGTTCTCGTTGTAATCTACGAGCTCGATGATACACATCTCAGCAGCATCTCCCAGACGGAAACCAGTGCGGAGGATACGTGTGTAACCACCCGGACGGTTTGCGATCTTCTCGCCCACATTTTGGAAGAGTTCGGTTACGACCTCTTTCTGTTTGAGCAGGGAAAAAGCCAAACGACGGTTGTTCATGTTATCCTCTTTTGCACGAGTGAGGATCGGCTCAACGTAGATACGGAGCGCTTTAGCCTTAGCGAGGGTTGTGCTGATACGCTTGTGCATGATCAGCGAGCAAGCCATGTTGGACAGCATCGCAGCGCGATGGTTGGCCTTGCGGCTAAGGTGATTAAATTTCTTATTATGTCTCATAATAATTTAAAATTAAAAATTAAAAATTAAAAATTAGTCCAGCGCTCTGTAGCGCGAGATGTCCATACCGAAAGCGAGGCCGTTACGCTCAAGCAGTTCGTCGAGCTCGGTGAGAGACTTCTTACCGAAGTTGCGGAACTTGAGCAGGTCAGCGCGATGGTACTTAACGAGTTCGCCAAGTGTCTCTACCTCAGCAGCCTTCAAGCAGTTAAGCGCACGCACGGAGAGATCCATGTCTTGCAATTTCTGGTTGAGCAGCTGACGCATGCGAAGCATCTCTTCGTCGAGTGCGCTGTTGTTCTTCTTGGTCTCCTCTTCAAGAACGATACGTTCGTCAGAGAAGAGCATGAAGTGGTAGATAAGGATCTTAGCGGCTTCGGTGAGTGCCTGTTGCGGGGCAATGGAACCGTCCGTGGTAATCTCAATGGTGAGTTTCTCGTAGTCGGTACGTTGCTCGACACGATACTGATCAACAGAAATCATGACGTTGCGGATCGGCGTGTAGATAGAATCGATAGCGAGGGTTCCGATAGGATCGTCCTTCTTGCGGTTCTCATCTCCGGGCACGTATCCGCGACCCTTATTGATGGTGATCTCAATCTCGAAATCAGCCGAGTCATCCAGTTCTGCCAGTTGAAGATCGGGGTTGAGCACCTCGAAATTCTGCAGCACTGTGTTGAACTCACCTGCCAGGAACGCTTTCTCTTTGCGTACGTGGAGTTTAGCCGTTTCGGTTTCCTCCTCGATACCCTCCTTATGGAGGAAGCGAATCTGTTTGAGGTTGAGGATCAAGTTGGTAACGTCAGTGATTACACCGGGGATCGTAGCAAATTCATGATCAATACCGCTGATCTTGACAGTGCAGATTGCGTATCCCTCGAGGCTGCCGAGCAGCACACGACGGATAGCATTGCCTATCGTAATTCCGTACCCCGGCTCGAGTGGGCGAAACTCAAAGGTACCTTTGTTCGCACTCGAATCCAACATTATCACCTTGTCAGGTTTGATGAAATTTAATATTGCCATGAATTTATTTATTATTTAGAGTACAACTCAACGATCAATTGCTCCTTAATGTTCTCAGGAATCTCTGCGCGAGCAGGAACATTGAGCAACTTACCGGCTTTCTCGCCCTCATTCCATTCGAGCCAACCATACTTAGCGTGGTTGAAGCCCTGGAGGGACTCGTTGATCACCTCAAGCGATTTAGCTTTCTCGCGAACAGCTACTACCTGACCGGGTTTAACCTCGTAGGAAGGGATGTTCACAACCTTGCCATCAACCGTGATATGACGGTGGCTAACGAGCTGACGAGCAGCTGCGCGGGTCGGCGCCATACCGAGACGATAAACGATGTTATCGAGGCGGCACTCGAGAAGCTGAATCAGGATCTCACCGGTAATACCTTTGGTACGAGCTGCTTTAGCGAAGAGGAGGCGGAACTGTTTTTCCAATACACCGTAAGTGTATTTAGCCTTCTGCTTCTCAGCCAACTGAGTACCATACTCAGAGTTTTTCTTACGACGGTTAACGCCGTGCTGTCCGGGTGCATACGGACGTTTTGCAAGCACCTTATCCTCGCCGAAGATAGCCTCGCCGAAACGACGTGCAATGCGAGATTTTGGGCCAATATATCTTGCCATAATTGTTAAATTTTACGTTAAAGGATTAAACATTATACACGACGACGTTTCGGAGGACGACAACCGTTGTGCGGCATTGGAGTAACATCAACGATTTCTGTTACGTCGATACCTGCTGCTACACAGGCACGGATAGCCGACTCACGTCCTTGTCCGGGACCCTTAACGTATGCTTTTACCTTGCGCAGACCGAGGTCGAATGCGACCTTGCAGCAGTCAGCTGCTGCCATTTGCGCTGCGTACGGAGTATTTTTCTTGCTGCCACGGAAGCCCTGTTTACCAGCGGAAGACCAGCTGATTACCTGGCCGTCACCATTAGCAACCGTAACGATTACATTATTGAAAGAAGACATCACGTGAAGCTGGCCAACGCCCTCGATCTTCACTACGCGCTTCTTTGCTGCAATAGCTTTCTTTGCCATAATACTTGATAGATTATTTGATTAATTACTAACGGTTGATTACTTCGTTGCTTTCTTCTTGTTTGCAACAGTTTTCTTACGTCCTTTGCGCGTGCGGGCGTTGTTCTTGGTGCTCTGTCCACGAACCGGAAGACCGATACGGTGGCGCACACCACGGTAACAACCGATATCCATCAAGCGTTTGATGTTCAATTGTGTTTCCGAACGAAGATCACCTTCTACTTTGAATTTTGCTCCGATGATCTCACGGACTTTAGCTGCTTGGTCATCCGTCCAATTCTCTACCTTGATGCTTGGGTCAATGCCTGCCTCTG
>OCVV012871957.1_pt1 | contig 31036 bp, 21 predicted proteins | sample 1539721 | NCBI WGS metagenome assembly OCVV01 (sample SAMN02144230, study PRJEB22623) | gut metagenome | biome: sheep rumen | host: Ovis aries | place: New Zealand | reverse complement strand
AGTCACAAGAGATAACGACGAAGCCCCTATGAAAAGTAACCTTAAAACCGAACTGACGGTAAACCCAAATGGGTCATTAAGAAACAAATTACCACAATTAAATTAATAACATTTTCTTCACAAACCACTTCTATTACCAAAAAAAGTCATACCTTTGCAACAGAATTGTATTATTGGCTAATGAAAAAGATATTCGCTGCAGCATCGATAGGAGGGCATTGGAAGCAACTTTTACGTATCGCCCAGCCTTTGGAAGAGCGATACGAGGTGGTTTATGCTTCCACCCATCCGAAATGTGCAGAAATGATAGAAAACAGCCGGTCATCCCATTCAACTGGGGGGGGTAATTTCTATTTGATTCCTGATTTCAGTCGGAAAGACGCATGGCGTCTGGTTCCGGCATTTTTCAGGCTTCTGCGTGTATTGTGGAAAGAACATCCCGATGCCGTACTCACCACGGGTGCGGCACCGGGCTTGATATGTCTGTTTGCCGCGTGGATACTACACTACAAGACCATCTGGGTGGACAGCACAGCCAACGCTGTCCACCTGTCGGCCAGCGGACGCATTGCCCGCCGTTTTGCCTCACGTGTCTATACCCAGTGGCCGGATTTGGCTCAACACGGGGTTTGCTATGCAGGGTCGGTATGGAGCATTATGAACAAACAATGAAAGGAGGGTTGGAAGCATGATATTCGTCATCACAGGAACACAACTGCCCTTCGACCGGCTGATACGCATACTCGACGACATCGCACCGTTGCTCGACGAGGAGATTGTGGCCCAAGTGAACGGCTCTGGCTATCTGCCACACCACATCAACACCATCGACCTGCTGCCGCCCGACGAGTTTGACCGACTCTTCAGGCAAGCCCGACTCATCGTGGCTCATGCCGGCATCGGCACCATCCTGTCGGCTTTGCAATATCAGAAGCCCATCATCATTTTTCCACGTATTGCAGCCCAAGGCGAACACCGCAACGAGCACCAACTGGCCACAGCCGCCAAGATGAGCGAGGCCGGTTGGGTCTATGTGGCTCATGACAAAGAGGAACTGAAGGCTCTACTGCTAAAGCCCGAACTCCACCCTCTATGCACCATCGGCCCCACCGCCTCGGAGAGCCTCATACAGTCTATAACAGATTTCATAGAAGAATAGATAACATGAGATTGAAAGGATTCCATAATAACTATTTCACCAACCTGCTCATCAAATGGGCGGTGATTGGGGGCGACTTTGTGGTGCTATGGATGGCACTCTACTGGGTGGTGGACTACATTCCCCTCTCAGAAGAATGGGAACCCTACAAGATGCACACGTTCTGGATGGTATGCACACTGGCCATGATGGTCTCGGAATATCTGTGGCCCACTGACATTCATTTGCGCATGGTGGGAGTTCGTGAGATTGCGCGCCGCACCACCCTGCTGATGGCCACACAGACGATACTGTCGTATCTGGTGTCCCGTGTGCTGGACTTCAGGGCACATCTGGGGTGGCAGTTGCTCTTCATGGGGCTGGCAATGCTGGTCGTGGTCACGTTGATAAGAATCGTGGAGCATCAGATACTGAAGCAACTCCGAAAACTGGGCTACAACAAACGCAGGGTCACATTGGTGGGGGCAGACCCGGAAATACACCGTTTGCACCAGAAGATGATGAACAATCCCTCATACGGCTACAGCCTGCGCAGCAGTTATGTGTCAACGAGCGATTTCTCCTCATTGCTCAGCCAACCAGAAGGCGTTCGCCTGGGTGATGAACTGTACCTGTGTGTGTCGTGCAAGGAGCGTGAACTGATAGAGCGCACGGCCAATCTGTGCCAAGAGCGAATGGTGAAGTTCTATTACGTACCTACTGCGGAGGAGAAACTCAACCTGCAGCCTGTGCTTTTCGACGACATGGAACTGATGACAACCCCCTCCGGCCCACTGAAGCAACGACTGAAAAGGTGGATGAAAAATAAAAAAGATAAAGTATTGAAATGAGCGACCTTCGAGCGCTTTGCCTGCCAAGAATAGCGATGAACAAGAAAAAGATACACAAATACATGCAGGAATTGAGATATATCGTGCCAACGCTATATTTCAACTTCCACTATCTGCCTTTCCGCCAAGCCATCCACCTGTCCATTGTGCTGTACAAGCCACACTTGCTGGCATGCAAAGGGAAAGTGAGGCTGGAGCCAGAGGATGGGCGCATATATCATGGCATGGTTCGCATGGGGTTCCGCATGGTGTCAATCTATCCTGACAACGGCATTACCTGGGAGAAAAAAGGCGGCACAGTCGTATTCCAGGGTAACTGCACCATCGGAAATGACTGCCACGTATCTTTCGGGCCAAAGACAAATGTGGTTTTCGGTCATGGTTTTGCAGCGAGGGCCTGTTTCAGACTGGCTTCGTATGTAAACATGATTTTCAAGCGCTACACCCGTTTCGGATGGGACTGTCTCTGCATGGATACGAACTTTCATCCGATATACGATATGAAGACAAAGGAATATAAGCCTACCAGTGGCCCTATCGTCATTGGCGACTACAACTGGTTCGGCATGGGATGTAAAGTCATGCACAGTGTGACCATCCCCGAACGCTGCATCTTCGGCATGGGCACTGTCGTGACCCGTGGCTGTGTGAAGAAATCCTACTGCGTGATGGGTGGCTCGCCTGTCAGAATACTGAGCGAGAATGTGATGAGAGACTACGAACATGATACATTGGACAATTATTGACGAGAACAGATATTTATGAAAACAATAACAATCATTCTCTCCGTACTGGTAATTCTGCTTTATCTGAAGTGGATTCTGATAGCCTTATTGTTTCCATTTCAGGTTCTTCATGCCAGATTCTTGAAAAGGTGGGGAAAAGGGACTCATGTTCCGTTGGTCTGCCGCATGTTGCAATATCCATATACACTATGTGAAAAGATGCTTCACAATGGATGGAAACGATACATGCTCTACCAAATAGGTTTAGTGCCATCACACCATCTACGCAGATTCGTTTACAGAGCACTGGGAGCAGAAATCGGCAAGAATGTGGTGTTTCATTTCAGAACAGAAATACGGGGCATCCATCGACTGAGAATAGGAAATGGAACAATCATTGGCGACAATGCCCTGTTGGCAGCACAGGGAGGACTGGCTATTGGTGAAAATGTTAATATTTCTTCAAATGTTTCGATTTATTCAATAGAACACGACCATCGTGACCCCGACTTTTGCTGTACCTCCGAGAAGATCCGCCCCATCACCATTGGCAACAGGGTCTGGATCGGAAGCAATGCTATCATACTCACGGGTGTCAACATCGGAGAAGGAGCAGTTTGTTGTGCCGGCTGCGTGGTGACAAAAGATGTGGAGCCCTATGCCGTGGTGGCAGGAATACCTGCAAAGAAGGTGAATGAACGCCCCCGGAACCTGCGATATGAATTTAAAGGAAAGGCGGTAAGGTTATATTGACAATGAGAACAAGAAATATCATATTATCAAATGCCACGCTAAGAAGCGGTAACAAGGGGTGTGTAGCCCTTTGCTACAGCATGATGTATTTGATAGACCTCATCCTGTCCGAGAAAGGAATCAGTTATAAACTTTATCTGACAGAAAGCAAGGAGAGTGCTGGACATCACGAAATAGACATTTCTGGGAGAAAGATTTCTTACGAATGCATTGATAATCTTCTTCTGAACAAGTGGAAGAATGCCTATAAGTTGGTGACTGGAATCCAGAGGTATTATTCTCTTTATCAGCTGTTCAGAAGTGCCGACTACATCATGGACATCGGACAAGGCGACAGTTTTGCCGACATCTATGGTGCCAAACGTTTTTGGGAAATAGACAAGATACACAGAGTCGCGCGGTGGTTCAAGAAACCCTACATCTTTCTTCCCCAGACTATCGGCCCCTTCAAGAATGAAAAACTGCGCACAAAAGCCATACGAAGCATGGAAGGAGCCAAGATGGTCATGGTGCGCGACAGCCAGAGCCTTGACTATGTGAAATCGTTGACATCCAAGGCCCATGTTGGGGAGTACATAGACGTGGCATTCTTCCTGCCCTACCAGAAAATAGAGTTCTGCCACGACTACATCCATGTAGGGTTGAACATCTCTGGCCTGCTATGGAACGGGGGATACACCAGAAATAACCAGTTTGGTCTGAAGGCCGACTACCCTAAAGCCATGCGACAGGCTATCGACTACTTTCTGTCACAGCCCAATGTTCGGCTACACCTCATTTCCCATGTGGCATCGGGCGAAAGAAATGTGGAGAGCGACTATGCCGTGGAGTACGATCTGTGGAGAGCCTATCACCACGAACGGCTGGTGTTGGCCCCTCTCTTTCACACCCCGATAGAAGCCAAAGACTACATAGCAGGACTTGACTTCTTCATGGGCGCGAGGATGCATGCCACCATAGCAGCCTTCTCGGCCGGAGTTCCCGTAGTACCGATGGCCTACAGCAGGAAGTTCAACGGCCTGTTTGTTGACACGCTCCACTACGACCATCTCGTTGACCTCAAGGAAGATGACGAAGAATGTATCATCGGCAAGGTGAAGAAAGCCTTCGAGCATCGTACCACTTTGCACGAGGAGATAGCCCACAGCCTCGCAACGACTGTGAGAGAACTGAAAGAAAAACTGAAAAATGACCTGACCACGTTGCTATGCAAGTGATAGAAAAGATAAAGAAAAATCGTCTCTGCTTGGGATGCGGCCTTTGTTCTTCTGTGGTCGGACAGGAGAAGTGTGAGATGCGGCTCGTCAAGACAGGCTTCTACGAACCCGAAGTCAAGAAGCCATTCACATTCTCGGAAGAAAAGGCCGTCAAGCAACTGTGTCCCGCCGTGCATGTGGAGGCCCGTTCACATGTTGGTGTATGGGGCAACATGCTTTCAGCGTGTGAGGCATGGTCGGCTGATGCATTCATCCGCCACAAGGCTGCTTCGGGGGGAGTGACAACTTCGCTCGCCATTTTTGCTCTTGAGCATCATCTGGTAGATGCTGTGTTGCAGGTGGGGGTGAGGCCAGACAGTTATCTGTATAATGAACTGCAAGTGTCGAGAAGCAGGGAGGACATTCTGCGGAATGCTCAGTCGCGCTACGCACCAGCGTTGGTATTCCACCAGATAAAGACAATACTCGACAGCAGTTCCGACCTTTATGCTTTCATTGGAAAGCCATGCGATATAGCAGCCATGCAGAATCTGGTGAGGATGTGTCCACAATATGAAGGACGCATCAAGTATTTTCTTTCCATTTTCTGCGCTGGAATGCCAAGTTACAACGCCACTCTGAAGGCATGGCAGCAGTCAGGACACAAAGACACCCCCGTTGCTTTGAAATATCGTGGTGATGGGTGGCCAGGCAAATTCACGGCTCAATTCGACGATGGCAGCACCTACCAGATGACTTACAACGAAAGTTGGGGGAAAATTCTTGGACGCGACGTGGCATTCCGCTGCAAGATTTGTCCTGATGGCATTGGCTTGTTGGCAGATATTGCCATTGGAGACAGTTGGAACACCAAGGACGGCTATCCTGATTTTACGGAGAGCGACGGAAAGTGCTTCTGCATGGTGAGAACCAAGGCTGGTGCTTCACTAATGGACGCTGCAGCAAAAGAAGAGTATATCAAGAGCAGACCGCTCAACCTGCAAGAAGTGAAGAACCAGCAGCCCTATCAATACAAACGTCGCAAACTGGCGGGGTGGAGATTGCTGCCTGTGCAGGTGATGACGGGTTGGCTGCTACACTTCGAAGGACTCAATCTCTTGAGTCTGGCCCTGACTGCCAACTTGAGAAAAGGCTTCCGCGACATGTGTGGCACATACAAAAGATTCAGAAAGGAGTTGCATGGGAAGTAGTCAAAAAATAATCGGTGGCGTGGTATGGTCCACGTTGTTCAACATCGTCAATGCGGTATATAACTTCATTGCTGTGCCTATCCTCATCGGCTATTTTGGCAAGAGCCAATATGGACTGATCGGTCTGGCCATGAGCATCAATGTCTATATGCGGCTGATGGACATGGGGTTCAACTCCACCAACGTGCGTTTTTTCTCTGCCTGGTTGGCTGAACACAACCACGAAAAGGTGCGGCGCGCCTTCCAGACGAGTTTGTCGCTCTATGGCGGCATTGGACTCATCAACGGCCTGGTATTGCTCATCGTATCTTTCTTCACCGATTCTGTCTTCAACGTCACTCCAGAGCAGGATATCGTTCTGAAACATCTGCTGTACATCCTTTCGTTGGCGGCTTTCTGCAACTGGTTCTCTTCGTGTTTCGACCAACTCATCAGGGCCACTGAGAATGTGGCGTGGATACAAAGGCGGCAGATGATTCCCAAGTTCCTGCAAATCATTGTTCTGGCCGCCACCATCCTCATCGGACTGAACATCGAGACTTATTACCTGCTGACATGTCTGGCCACCCTTTCCATCATACCACTCTCCGTAGGAAAAATCAGACGAGATACACCCTTCGTCAGTTTCCTTCCCAAGATTGATTGGCCCACGTTTCGCGAGATGCTGCCCTATAGCCTGAACATTTTCTCGTTCAGTCTGTTCCAGTTCTCGTTCTACCACCTGCGCCCCGTGTTTCTCGGCATGCAGGGCACGATGGAGTCGGTGGCTGACTTCCGTATCCTCAACGGCATCATCGGCATCATACACATCATTGGTGGTGCATTCGTTCCCATACTCCTGCCCTCCACAGCCAAGGCGATGGCCCGCAACGACAAGAAAGCATACTATCGCATGGCCTACGATGGCACCAAATATATATCTATCCTACTCTGTTTCTGCACCTTCGGCATGATGACCGTAGGGACGGATGCTTTGGCACTCTATGTTGGCGAAGACTATCTTTACTTGATTCCCTGGTTCAACATGTGGCTCATCTGCAATCTGGTCACCCACAATCAGGCGATTTCGAGCCTCATCATGGCGGGAACAGACATCAGAGCCATATCCTACAGCAGTGTGGCGGCCTCGGTCTTGGGCCTTGCGGCCTCATGGATGCTCATCCCCTACTATCAAGTGGGCGGCGTGGTCATTGGCTTTGCCGTCTATGGTGCCGTGCAGATGCTGTTCTACTACCTCTACTACTGGCCACGAAAGATGAACATCAGTTCATGGCGCGTACTCTCCTACTCCTTTGGCCCCTACGTGCTGCTGGGGACAGTGGCCTACCTATTGTGTCGCGCACTGCCCGACATGGACAACCACTGGCTCAATTTCATTGCCTACGGCATCACGTTTGCCGTCCTATATATCGCAGTTACCGTTTTGCTGTCAACCAAGGATGACAGAATTTTTTACCGTAAAATCGTAAGCAGAAGGAGATGAGAGACAATAGTGTAACGATATCAAAGGCGATTGCCATCATTCTTGTTGTCATGGCACATGCAAGGTGTCCAGAACTTTTGCAGAACTGGCTCTGCATGGTTGTAATGCCCTTGTTCTTCTTTATGAGCGGGTTCTGCTTCAAGGAGAAATACCTGCATGATGTCCAAACCTTTGCTAAAAAGAGAGTTACAGGCATCTATTGGCCTTACTTGAAATGGTCTCTGCTATTTTTGCTGCTGCATAATGTCTTCTACAAGATGAACATCTATAGTGACGAATATGGTTTCAATAGGAGGACTTCTGTACTCTATACTGCAACAGATTTCCTAAACAAAGCTATATCTATTACCACAAAAATGCAGGGGCATGAACAACTGTTAGGTGGATACTGGTTTATAAAAATACTATTTGGAGGGTCTTTCATCTTCTATTTGGCCGTAAGGGGGTTGCGTGGCCGTTGGGGGGGTATATTTGTTTTATTGACTGCGGCCGTAGTGTTGTCGTATTTCGGTTGGCGACTTCCCTATTTTCATGTTGGCACTCGTGAGTTTTTTGCCGCTTCCTTGCTGTATGCAGGTTATCTGTACAAGCACTATCAATGGGAATGGCATCGCAACAGAATCATCAATTGTGTCGCACTGGCTCTGATGCTTTTAGGTGCCCATTTCTGGTTTACCACTATGCATGTTTATGAATACTGGAAAGTTCTTCCATACGCTATTTCTGCGGTGTTGCTGGTATTGACCCTACTTCATTTTAGTGAGTGGATTCTCAAGTATAAAAAGAATTATGTAGTACGTTTTCTCATCTTCACGGGCGACCATACCATGGAGGTACTCACGTGGCATTTCCTGTCGATGAAATTAGTTTCATTGCTATTGATAGTTCTCTATGGGCTGCCGATTAAACAACTCTCAGAGTTCCCTGTCATTGAGTCCTATGCCCATCAGGGCTGGTGGGTCATCTACCTTGGGGTTGGTGTGGGTATTCCTGTGGTGGGGACATACGGATACCACTATTTATTAACAAAATGGAACGTTATTAAGAGATGAAGTTAGTTGCCATTATAGTAACCCTTGTCGGATGCGTCCTGATGTTTACCCTCAAACGGGAGAAAAAGGCCGCTTTAATCATCATGGGAGCCATGACTTTGACTTTGGTCAACGTGCCATGGATGCCTTTCCAAAAAGCCAACTATCTGTTGCAGGCTGCATTTGTGCTGTCTGAGTGGAAAAACATCGTCCATCATCTGAGATTTTTATCGCGTGTTACGGCATTGAAACTCCCCTTGCTGATTGTGATTGTCTCCACTATTATATGTATCATTCACAGCCCTCATCTGAATGGAGATTCTTCTACTATTAGGAATTTCATTCTCGGCGAACTATTTTTCAAATATTTCGCTATCTGTTATGCTTTTTGGGCTTATAGCCGCGAATCAGCCATCAGAAACACTTTGAGATTATCTATATACTGCTTGATAGTTCTGACTTTTTTGGGTATCATCAACTATATTACGAAATCTGCCATGTTCGTCAATGCCTTGACAGAGGGTATGACCAATATACACAAAGGTGATGTGTCTTTGGGTGAGGTCTATGTCGCATCTGAAAGATTCCGTGTACTTTCAATGTTCAAGTCCCCATTCGACTATGGCTATATTTGTAGTGCCATCTTTATGTTGCATCTGCATTGTTATTATCAAGGGCTTGAAAAAAAGAGAACATTCTGGTTGGCTGCGACCTGTTGCCTTTTCGGCATCATTTTCTGTAATTGTCGGATTGTTTGGATTTCATTCGTCCTCTCGCTATTTTGCTATATTCTGTGGAGTGTAAAATTCTCACGTGCTGGACTTTATGTGCTACTAACAGCAATAGCACTTTTCTTCTCTTACTATGCAATACCTTCAGTCCAGGAGAAAGTGGATTTGCTGTTTGGTGTTTTTGATGACGCATCTGAAGCCCAAGGCAGTTCTATAGACATGCGTTTGACTCAGTTTGATGCCACCCTCGATTATATTGACGGAGAGACCATTATGTTTGGCAACGGAAAAGGATTCTTCAGCAATGATTTAGGATGGGGAGAGGGAGAGAGTGTTGACAAGAATCTTTGGGGGTTAGAGAGTGTCATATTCGGTTATCTGCTTGAGAGAGGGGTTGTTGGTCTCTTACTTTGGGTCTTGTTCTATTCGATGATCTCCCATTATTTCTGGACATCACGTAAGATTCATAAAAGACTTTCCGGGCTGGGGTTCTCTTTTGTCATCTTATACCTCCTATTTTCCATAGGAACAGGGGAACTGGGTTCAGTCTATCCCACCATGCTATTGTTAGGTTACGTCATGAAAGCCATAGAAAAAAAGAAATTAAAATTGAAATGGAGAAAAGACTTGCCATCATCATCCCAGCCTACAAGGCAACGTTCCTGAACGCTGCACTCGACTCCATTGTAGCCCAGACCTGCCATGACTTCACCGTCTATGTGGGCGACGACTGCAGCCCTGAGCCGATTGGCAGCATTGTGGAACGATACCGCGACAAGACTGCCCTCGTCTATCACCGCTTCGACAGCAATCTGGGCGGTAAAGACCTCGTGGCTCAGTGGGAGCGTTGCATCGCCATAAGCCAGGGAGAGCCGTGGATATGGCTGTTCAGCGATGACGATGTGATGGAGCCAAACTGCGTGGAACAATTACTCAAACAGATAGATGCGACAAAGGGAGGGTATGACCTGTACCACTTTGACATAAACGAGATTGACGAGAAGGGCAGAACAACGAAGCAGTTGCCAGCCTATCCACAAGTGCTGGGTTCCTATGATTACTATAAAGGGAAAACCTCCGGACGCTTGCGCAGTTATGTGGTGGAGAACGTCTTTTCCCGAACAGTCTATAAGCAGAAAGGCGGCTTCAAGAACTTCGACCTCGCTTGGGGCAGCGATGTGGCCACATGGTGCATCTTTTGCGGAGAGAAGGGCATGGACAAGATTGAAGGCGCCAAGGTACATTGGCGGCGCAGCAGAGAGAACATCACGCCCAATATCTCTCGATTGGTAGCAGAGCGGAAGATGATGGCTAATTGCGAGTTGCTGGCGTGGGCATATCAATATTTCAGAAATCAAAAAAAAATATGGGAATATAACCATAAAATCTTTATTCGTGTCATTCGCCGATACAGAAAAATCGTAGGCCATGAGAGTGTGAAACGTGCATTCGATATGTTCTTCAAGACACACGGCCACAAAAAGCAGTGGCCAAGAATATACTTCATGACCATTGTCCCGTCTGTAATCTACAAATTTATAAATAAGTTATGAGTTATATCATTTCTATCCTATTCAACTGGCCGTTATATATGGCATTGAAGATAAAAGCAGACATACTGAAAGATAAGTATGCCCTAATGTGGTATGAAGATGCCAGCAACTTTCCCACACAGAATTTTTTCCGCCTATTGGCAAAACGCCCATACTATCGGAGTGTGCTTTTTTATCGCTTAAGGCTTGTTGGGAGCATCTTCAAAAGATTCTATCCTACCTACAGACACTTCCAATTGCCCTCGTATAAAAAAGTTCCGATTGGTGGAGGGATATACCTGGATCATCCTTTCGCTACTATGTTAGGTGCGATTTCTATTGGACGCCGATTCAAAACAAAACACTTGGTAACGATTGGCAACAACAGAGGCGGCAATCCAACAATTGGCAATAACGTTTTCATCGGTGCTGGTGCCGTGGTGTGTGGAAGCATCACGATAGGCGATAATGTACAGATAGGAGCCAATGCTGTGGTGATGAAGGATGTACCCCCGAACTGCACAGTAATAGGCAATCCTGCCATCATCGTCAGAAAGGACGGAGAACGAGTAAACATTCCACTTTAACAATAGAAAATTGACAGTAAGAGGATTGAAACATGAAAATCTATTTCGTAATAAAGGAACCTTCGGAGCGAACCATCAACCATTTTGTGTCATCGCTTGGCAATGCCCTACAGAAGCAGGGGTGTGAAGTAGTCTATGGGCTGGAGCGGCTATGGACTGACGAGGTATTGGAGTGCGACATCGTTCACTTCCAGTGGCCGGAAGGCATTTTTGGCTTGTTTGGTCATAAAGTCACAGACGATGAACTCGCACGTATGGAACAGAGGCTGACGTTCTTGAAAGAAAAGGGAATTAAGATATTCGTCCAAATACACAACTTGAAACCACATACCAATAGGGACAAAAATGTACAACGCCTCTACGAACTGCTCTATCTGCATGCCGATGTGATAGTACACATGGGAAACTACAGTCGTGACCTGTTGCAACCACAGTATCCCAATGCCCACCACATCGTGATTCCCCATCACATTTATGATGATGTCTATAGTTTTAGATATACCCGTGAAGAAGCCAGAAGAAGATTGCACCTTCCCCTTGACAAGCAAGTCGTGTTGAGTTTTGGTAAGTTCCGCAACGACAAAGAGCGGAACTTCATATTGGATATGCAGCAATCTTTTGACCATTCTGTTCTTTTCCTGATGCCAGGCTTCTATCGTGAGACACTGCATACCTGGAATCCGAAGAAGTTTGTCATCCGTCTGTATCATACCTTGCGCTATAAGTTGGCAGGAATCAAATTCAGCAATGAGGTCATACCCGACGACCTGATGCAATGCTACTTCTGCGCAGCCGATGTGGTACTTATCCAACGGCTTGACATTCTGAACTCTGGCAACCTGCCCATGGCTTTTGCTGCAGGCAAGGTAGTGGTGGGACCTAATGTGGGGAACGTAGGACATGTACTGCGTGCGACAGGCAATTACACTTTTGATTCAGAACAAACAGAAAATGCGATATCTGCTATACAAAGTGCATTGAAGGCAACCTTTAAAGGGGAAGAAAATAAAGAATACGCCGCCAAACATTGGTCATCTGATATTATTGCAACGAAACTGTTAAATTGTTATCAAGAAGCAATGAACACGAAATATTATATAGATTATAGAAATAAAAATTTTTAAAGATGACAGACATGCTTTTTAATACTGGTGAGACTCAAGCAGAGTTGAGAGCCAAATATAACCCAGAAGGAAGTATTCTTCGTAGGGCACAGATGAGGATGTTGGACATGCTGATTTATTTTGACAAAGTATGTAAAGAACAAAATATACCCTATCGCATTGACGGCGGCAATGTTTTGGGGGCTGTCCGTCATGGAGGATTCATTCCATGGGATGATGACGTAGATGTCGTTATCATGAGAAAGGACCTCCACCGACTTTGTAATTACCTGATAAAGAACCCTCACCCTCAGTATAAACTCCAAACATTTGAAACAGATTATGGGTATGTTGGTGCATGGGTTGTACTCCGCGACACAAAAAGCGAATACATTCAAGACAGCACCGTGCATAACGCCAGAAAATATCGCGGTCTGCAAATCGATATCTTCCCTTACGAAAACAGAGTTTTTAAACCCCTTCATAATTTCTCTGCAAAAATCACAAAAAAAAATGGAAAATGGTTTGTTGGCAAGCACATGAGGGTGGCACGATTTATATACGTTCTGCAACATAGAATCCTACATCCTGTTTTCAGAACTATCGGGCGGTTCTTTGGCGATCCTGATATTTATTGGTATCCATACGGTGCAAGGGTTAAAAGGACTCACACATCAAAATCCCAATTTCCTTACAAGGATATCAGTTTTGAAGGACATCTGTTCCCTGGACCTGCCGACCTGGATTTGTTCTGCAAAGAATTCTATGGCGACAGATACATGGATTTACCAGATGTCTCATCTAGAGACAAACATAAGGCAACATATCGGGTATGGGATTAAACCTATTTTTTAATGTTATCAATCGGATCTTTTATGAATAAACCAATAATCAAAACTACAGGCGGGGTTATTTATCCAGAGGACATGGATTATATTACCCATTGCATCTGTGATGTCTTCGGTTGCGAACAGGCATCGGTTACTGATTTACAACCTTTACAAAAAGGTCTGTCAAACTCTGTCTTGTCTTTCTGTTTCAATGGAGGGAAATATGTTTTCCGCTATCCGGGATTAGGTTCGGAATTGCTTATAGACAGGGGCAGAGAATCTATCGTCCAGAAGATGATTGAGGAGGCAGGAGTAGATACATCCCTTGTAGCAATGAGTGCTCGCTATGGATGGAGGATATCCCGATTCGTGCAATCAAGACCATTTCAATACCATGATATCAATGACATGGTGAGAGGTATCATCCTAATAAGGAAACTACATACAATAAAACCTAAGGTGAGATGGGAGTTTGATGTTAAGGAAAAATGGGAATCTATCCGTGATATGACTCCGATAGACAAATATGGAGACCACTTCTTGCAGTTCCCTGAATTTTCTGAAATAAAAGAACGTATTTATAAATTATATGATTTGGCCCAAACTGACGGCATAAAGAAATGTCTTACTCACGGCGATTGCCGTGATGAGAACTTCCTTATCAACGACAAGGAAATCCATTTGATTGATTGGGAATATGCAGGATTTGGTGATCCAGGCTTTGATATAGGTTCATACGTATGCGGTGGCGACCATTCTGAAGAAGAAGTTGACAGAATTCTTTTTACCTATTTCGGGCATAAGCCTTCTTTTAAAGAACAGCGACATTTCTATGCATACATTGCCATATCCGGTTTTTTCTATATGCATTGGACAATGTATAAAGAATCTCAGGGCCAGATTATCGGATATTTGAAACCGCTTTGGTATCACTTTGCAAAAGAATATAGTAAGAAAGCTCTACCATTATATAATTGAAAAACAAATAAAATATGACATACATAATTTTAGTAGCAGGCCAAGGCAAAAACCTTCAGCCATTGACTTTGAGTTACCCCAAAACGCTCTATAAATTAGATGGTGACACAACGGTTCTCCAGCGTCTTGTTCGTTCCATTAGGAAATACGACAAGGAAGCCGAAATAGTAATCGTTGCAGGTTTTATGTATAAACATATACAAAAAGAACTGGAAGATGACAATGTGCAGTTCATTCATAATCCTTTTTATGAGGTGACGAGTTCAATGGGGTCTTTATGGTTTGCCAAAGAATATCTTCAAAGAGAAAATGTAACTATTATCAATGGTGATATTGTGATGAGCGACTATTTGATGAACAACGTAATCTGCACTCATACTGATATGCCTTGTATATTATTGGACAGCACCAAGAACTATGGCAATAAATACAATGTACAGGTACAAGGTGATAAGGTCTGTGTGATGAGCAAGAACCTTACAAATTTCCTTGGAAACTATGCAAGTGTAACAAAACTCGATGCTGTATCATCCCGTTTCGTGTTGGAACAACTTACCTTGATGGTAAATGAAGGAATGTATAATTTATTTTATGAGGATGCTTTGGTGCAGATGATTTTTGATAAGAACTTCGAACTCTATTACAAAGACATCAAAGATTATCAATGGACAGAAATTGATTGCGTTGATGATTTGCTAAAAGCTCGTCAGATTCAAATTGAAAGTAGAGAATTGAAAGTAGAAAGATGAATTACGTTATTATTATTGCTGGAGGTGTTGGTAGTCGCTTAGGGGCAGCTGTGCCGAAACAATTTGTGGAAGTATTAGGTAAGCCTGTAATAGCTTATACTATGGAACATTTCCAGAACCATCCTGAAATTGATGCAATTGAATTGGTGTGTGTAGATGGGTATCAGGATTACCTGAAAGATATTGCAGAACGATATGGAATTACCAAAGTGATTAAAATCGTGAAAGGCGGATCAGAATATGAAAGGTCAATTATGAACGGAGTGGCTGGACTTAAAGGAATTGCCGCCCCCGATGATGTGATTATGATACACTGGTCTGCTTCACCTTTTCTATCTGAAGATATTATTTCGGACAATATTCGGATTTGCAAAGAAAAAGGCAATGCCATGACTGCAAGTTACTCTTATCTTCTTTATGGAACTAATGATGGAGGATGTTCCAAGAAATCTATCAATAGAGATACTTTCATGACGTTATCAGCCCCTCAATCATTTCTTTACAAGGTAATTACCAATATCTATAGGCTGGTGGAAGAGAAGAACTTGTTTGATTATGTTGAACCGCACACGACCGCCTTTATGACTGAATTGGGGATTCCCATCTATTTCTCAAAAGGCAGCCATAACAATATTAAGATTACGACCAAGGAAGATATAGATATGTTTTTAGGTTATCTTCTCGCTCAAAAATATAAAGAGGAACACAAATAATTTATTATTACTGTCCGCTAAACATTGTTATATCTATCCCAACTCATTGAAGCCCAAGAGTTTGGATAGATATAACAATGTTTAGCGGACAGTAATAAAAGAAAAACAACATTTTCCGCTGATTATAAGAACTTTTTCACTACATTTGCAGCGGAAATTAATTTTAGATACATTCTTCTATGATTATTGGACGCAAGAAAGAGCAACGGGAGTTGCTGGGGCTTCTTGAAAAAGAGGAGTCGCAGTTCTGCGCCGTGTATGGACGTAGGCGTGTGGGCAAGACTTACCTCGTCCGCGAGACCTTCAACTACCACTTCTGTTTTCAGCACACAGGGGTAGCCAAGGGAACGCTGCGACAGCAGTTGACGGCATTCAGCAAGCATTTTCACCATAGACAAAGATTATGCAAAGGAACTACAAAACAAGTTTGATGCCTATCAGAACTTTTCGAACGATAAGCGGATCCCTCATCTTGTGATGGTAACGACACATGGTGATGCCCACAACGCCTATTATAACATGGTACAGAACGAGATAACGACAGACGACCTGTTTGCCGTGTGAAGAAGCAGAAATGATTGAATAAAATATGAATAATAGCCCTCTGATTAGTGTGGTATTGCCCACCTACAATGTAGCACAGTATCTGCGGCAATGTCTGGAAAGCGTGGCTGCACAGACCTATCGGAACATCGAGGTCATCATCGTCATCGATGGGGCCACCGATGGGTCGTATGAGATAGCCAAGGAGTTCTGCAAGACAGATGACCGCTTCTCCGTCTATTGGCAGGAGAACCAGGGTAGCGGCCCTGCCCGCAATGCCGGACTGGCCCATTGCCGGGGAGAGTTGGTGATGTTTGTCGATCCCGACGACTGGATAGAGCCAGAACTGATAGAGAAACTCTATGAGGCACAACGGGAGGGCGACTACGACCTCACGGCCTCACGGCGCAACTTTGTCACGTGCGACCTCAACGGCCACATCATCCGCACACATCGCCAACACTATGCAGATGAATCTATTGAAGGCCAACAGGAAGTGCGGATGGCCTATATGAGGATGCTGGAGATGGGCGTAGTGAACAATCCCACACAGAAACTCTATAAATTGGCACTCATCCGCACACGCCACATCGACTTTCCGCCACTCCGACGCTCGCAGGACGTGGCTTTCAACTACCGCTACTACCATCATATCCGCTCGTTGAGAACCATCTCCTACAGTGGCTACAACTATCGGATGGTGCTGCAACATGCCAGCAAGACACCACCCCACTATGGCGAAATCATCCGTCGCCTATATACAGACTGTCAGACCATGTATGCAGAATGGGGCATCCCCTTTCCCGAACAAGAAATGTGCAATTTTTTCTTCCGCAGTCGGCTTTACCCACACCTGCAAAAAGCCGCCACGCAGGGCTGGAACATAGCAGAACTGGTAGAAGATGCCATTGTATGGCACATCACAAAGACTGCCAATCCTAAACCGTGGTATCTGAAAGTGACAAGAAACCTCATTCTTTCCCATTCGTACATGCCGCTGAAATGGTTTTTGCGGTTCATACGGTTTTTCAAAAACAAAGTGCTTCGTGCATCAAGAGTACAAGGAGAATTAAGATAATGAAACGACAAGTCATACTGATAGGCCGCATCAACCAAGGACACTTGCCCATTGGCGGCGAGACAGCAAAGAACCAGGCATTGCTGGAAGTGCTTGGCAAGTATTGCCGTGTGACGGCGCTCGACTTCTATCGCAACCGCCAGCGTCCGTGGGTCTATTTGCAGACACTGTGGGTGCTCATGTCACAACCGTCGGCCACCCTCATTCTCTCCACTACAGCCAGCAACATCTACCCACTGCTGAAAGCATTCAAACTGCTGCACATACACAGGAATATCATTCACTGGATCATTGGGGGTAAGTTTGACACGTTGGTCAAGGAAGGCTTTTTCAATTTGAAGGTGCTGAATGTGGCACAATGGCATCTGGCCCAAAGCAAGCAAATGGCGGCAACACTAAGAGAGTGTGGGGTAAAAGGAGCGAGGTATGTGCCGAATTTCAGGACATGCCCAGCCCTGTCGCACAAGCGTACCCCGAAGTCAGCAGACGACACCGCACGATTCGTCTTCATGTCGCGCATCATGAAAGAAAAAGGTGTGGGCGAAATCATAACATGTGCGGCACGCCTCAATGCCCAATCATACGGCAACAGATACACCATCGACTTCTATGGCCAGATGGACAAAACATACGAGCAGGAATTTCTTCAAGCAATCAGCCACTTGCCCAACGTCACCTACAGAGGTGTGCTGAACCTGACAGACACCTCAGGATACCCAACCCTCGCCACCTACCATGCAATGCTCTTCCCCACTTTCCATCCGAGCGAAGGCATTGCCGGAGCCATCATCGATGCCTACATGGCAGGTCTCCCTGTCATATCTTCGGACTGGAACCACAACCGAGAAGTGGTAAAAGACGGTAAAACAGGCATCATTGTCCCGGTACATGACGTAGAAACTCTTAGTCAAGTGATGATTGACATCATAGAAAACAGGATTGACTTAGCACCGATGATGGAAAATGCACGGAAAGAGAGTGAAACCTATAAAGTCGAGAATGTTATTAATGAAAAATTCCTCAAAGAGATAAATGTGTTATGAAAAAAGAACTGAAAGTATATTATGCCAGAGTCCCCAACATGGGTGACAAACTGAATGCACTGCTGATAGAGCAACTCTTTGGATACAAAGTCTGCCAGCACACCTTTTTGACAGGAGAACTAAGTGCCATAGGCAGCGGACTGGGACAGTTCACCCTGCGCGACACCCCCCTTCTGGCCATGGCCGAGCGGGTGGCCGGTGTCTTGTTCCCCACGGTGACCGTATGGGGTACGGGTTTTGTCTGCTACAAGGAGAAAGACACCCCTTTCTACCGCAAAAACATGAAGTTTGCCGCCGTGAGAGGAGCACTGAGCAAAGCCCGCGTCGAACGCATTCTGGGCCATTCGCTGGACATCCCCCTCGGCGATGCCGGAATCCTGTCCAGTTATCTGCTGAAGGAACCTGTCAGCAAGCAATATCAGGTGGGCATCATTGCCCACTATAAGGAACAAGACGAACCTTTCTTTCAGAAACTTGCCGCTGCACATCCTCAATCGCTCATCATTGATGTACGCCAGCATCCCAGTGTTGTCATCCGACAGATAGCCCAATGCGAGTGTATCATCTCAAGCAGCCTCCACGGGCTGATTATTGCCGACAGCCTCAACGTACCCAACATCCACTTGAAGGTGTCGGACAAGTTGCTGGGCGACGGGTTCAAGTTCGATGACTACTACTCAGCCTATCAATTGCCACACCCACTGATAGACATCCACACCCATGAAGTCCCTTCCCTGGAATGGATTAAGGAACACTACCAAGTGACACCATCGATGGTCGAAACCATGAAGCACAACATGCTTCAGTCCTTCCCATTTGAACATTCCTTTTGCCCATAAAGCCATTCCTCCTCCCTCTCCTCCTCCTCCGAAAGTTTGTTCTGCATTCCGCATTTTCACACATCCCGTGGAAGGTGCGGAGTGTTGTGCATTGTTGCGTTTGTAACACACCCAGTGTTACACTTGCAACGCTGACACTGTTACACTTGTAACACTGCCGGTGTTACAAGTGTAACGGTAGAGAGAAAAAACGTGTTACAACGACAAAATGGGGACAGAACGAGACGAAATGAAAAAAATGTGAAAAAAAGTCTTGTTTTTTTTTGCCGAATTATCAAACAATGTTGTATTTTTGCAAAATTTAACCAACAACGCAAACGGAACCAATACCATCAACACTCCATTCTCCTATGAAGAAAGATACATGCTACACAAGGGTGTCAAGCCCCTGCGCAGACAGGGCGAGCACTCGCCTCGCTGGCAAGTTACAGGCTCTTTGGCTCACAGTAGGGCTGCTGATGCTCTCGCTGCTGGCACAGCCGGCATGGGCTGCCGACGACAATGACGACACGGTCATCCTCGACGGAAAGACCTACCACGTGCTACGCAACAACGACGACTGGAGCCGCTTCCGCACAATGGTGGAAGAGGCCCAAGGCAAGACAGAGGTGAACGCCATCATGGACGGCGACTTCGAGGTCAACCAAAGCGTGGGACTGGGAGATTATCCATTCAAGGGCACCTTCGACGGCAACGGCTACACGCTGACAGTAACCCTGCTGAATGTAGGAAGTCCAATTGACTATGCCGCACCTTTCTCCAAAGCGACGGACTACACCATCCGAAACCTGCACGTCAAAGGCACCATCAATGGCGGAATCCATTCGTCGGGCTTGGTGGGTTCGAGCGAAGGCACGGAGAACCACATCGACAACTGCCGCGTGTCGGCCACCGTGAACTGCCAAAGTGACCACGTGGGCGGCTTCATCGGCCACGGCCACAAGTCGAACAACATCATCAACAACTGTCTCTTCGACGGAACGCTGACCTGCACCTCAGGCGGTTCGTATGGAGGAGCCTTCATCGGATGGGAAGATGGCGACACGCAGAACGCATTGACCAACTGTCTGGAAAACGGCACCTACTCCAGCATCAGCCACGCTGGCTTTTGCTACAGGAATGGAGGCTCAGCCTGGGGAGGACCGGGCAATGTCAACAAGAACAACTGGAGTTACCACAACTGGGGCGAGATGACCAGCAACGTGGTCGGCTCAAGGTCGGCTGCCGACATGGTCGCAACGCTGGGCAGCAAGAACTGGCAGGTGGTGGATGGGAAAGCGATGCCCATCCTGCCGACCAACCACGATGAGTACACCTTCGAGACCTACGACATCGTCCCTGCTACAGACGAGGGCGAAGAGGGACTGCTGAGGATTCCCTATTCCTGCGACAAGGTCGTGAAGTGGATAGAGGTGTCCTACACCGACAGCGATGGCCACACGAGGAACCTGGGACGCACCACCTTGGAGAAGAACACGTATGGCGGTTTTATCTGCCTTCCTGCCACCGAGCCGCACAAGGACCTGAAAATCACGTTCAAGACAATGCTTGACATGAAGACCATCACCGTCGATGAAAAGGCTGACATGATGATGCACAATCCACGCATGCTCAAGGCCGAAGTGGATGAGATGGGAGCAGTGAAACTGAAGTGGAAGATTGCCGATGTGGGGTATGGAGATGTGCTGGACGGCGATGTCTTTCTGGTGCAGCGTTCGCTGACAGGCAAGGTGGAAGACTTTGAGGACATCAACGGCGACGTAACCTTCGACAGCAAAACGGAAGAGTATGAATACAAAGACTCGCTGCTCATATCCGCCCTGACTACAAAGCTGATTGACAAGAAACTGGGCATTCCGCTGGTGCGCTACCGCGTGGTGCGTGCCTCCACCCAGCAACTGTGGGGCATGGACAAGAACCCCTGTGTGGCCTACGTGCAACCGCAGTTTTCCACACTCGCTCTGCGCACTCCACAGAACGCCAAGGCCGAATGGAGCAACCAGAAGGAGTATAAGGCCAAGGTGAAGTGGGAATGGACGCCGAACGACCAGTCGCACAACTACGTGTGGGACGAGCGCGCCGTGATGAAGGTGGAAGTGCAGATGTTCAACCAGGCAGGAGCGAAGGTGGATAGTCTGGTGAGCGAACTGACCGCCGAGCAGATAGACAAGTGCGAGGTGGAACTGAGCCTCAACCGCTCGTGCGTCAATTATCAGGTGCGCCTGCTCGTCGATGGAACAAAGTCGCCCATCGGACAGGGAACAGGCGACATCTTCGCGCCCATCAGCACGAGGGAAGAATGGCTGAACCTTTCAGAGGAAATGAAGAACTCGGACAAGACCGATTACAATGTTATTCTGACAGGTGATGTAAATGTTGACTATCTAATATCATACGGATATGGCTGGTTGCTGGGCGAATGGGAAGAAAAGCCCTATACTGGCAATTTCAACGGCAACGGACACGCCCTCATCTTGGATATGGACAACAACGGAAGTCGTCCGTTGGCTCCCTTCCGCTATTTGGCTGATGGTGCCGTCATCTCCAACCTGACGGTGAAGGGTAAGATAAAAAGCGGCCAGAAATTTGCCGGTAGCATAGTCTCGCAAGTTCAGAGAGGTACCGTATTCATTGAGAATTGCCAGTCGTCGGCAACCATCTTTGGTGACATTCTCGGCGACTGCACCAACGGTGGTTTGGTGGCTCTGGTCAACAACTCCGGGGCTTTGTTCATCAGCAACTGCCTCTTCAATGGTGTCATGGAATCGAATCCAGGGTATCATGAATCATTTTGGTGGGGCTGCAACTGTGGCGGTTTTGTGGGATGGCGCGAAAATAACTGTTTCACCATGTTGTCGAACAACTATGTGAATGCCAATTTCGACAAGATGGAGCACGATGGAAGTGCCACCTTCATGCGCAATGGCAACAACGATGTCTTCTATGGCCTCATCCAAGACTGCACCTACAAGACCACCTACGGCGAGGCACAGGGCAAGCAGAGCGACACCGCCCCCGACAACTGGTGCTGGAAGGACGGAGTGCCTGCCGTGGAGCAGAAAGGGTTCAGCACCCCTGTGTCGGGCAGCGTGACCGATGTGACGGTGCCTGAGGATAAGTTCTACTATGAGAGCACGGGCTACCTCATCGAAAACTCGCTCAAGGCACAGCCGCTGCAGAGTTCAGTGGTGCTCACCTGGAAAATCAACGAGGGCGGTGCGGTCGATTACTTCATGGTGATGCGCCGCAAGGTGGACGAGAAGACCTGGACACCGATTTCTCCGCAACTCAGCGAGGCATCGTGGGAAGACAAGACCTGTTCGCCTGTGTATGACTACTATTATAAGATTATATCGCACACCGACTGCGAGGGAGAGCACACAACCGAGACCAAAGAGGTGGAAGGGGCTTGCTTCCACACTGGCAGCGTGGAGGGCTATGTGCGCTTTCCCGACGGAACAGGAGTTGCCCATGTGCCCGTCATCATCTCTTCAGAGGGTGGCGGCACCATCGAAGAAACGGTCTATACCGACGAGAGCGGCTACTACAAGAAGACGGGGTTGCCCTATTGGGGACCCAATCAACACGAAGGAGTGTATAAGGTGGCACCCAACATACCTAAATTCAAAGATACACGCCCACTCCAGTTCGGTAGTGAACCGGGCGAGAACACACGCACCAACGTGTCGTTCACCGTCACCCAGAGCGTGAAGTTCTCTGGCTATGTGATGTACACTGGCACGAGCATCCCGGTGCAGGGCGTGTCGTTCCTTGTGGATGGACGTGAGGTACACACCGCCAGCGGCAAGGTGACCTCCGACTTCGAGGGCAAGTTTGCCTTCCGCATGCTGCCCGGCAACCGCACCATCCAAGCGGTGAAGGACGGCCACAAGTTTACCAAAGAGGGCTACTACTATGAGGATGACAACGACACAAAGAAGAAGCACGACTTCCAGATTGACGTGGCCAACACCTACTTCTACGACGACACCCGCGTGACACTCATCGGACGTGTGGCGGGCGGCAAAGACCAAGCCGCCATCCCATTGGGCAACTCGCTCGGCAAGAACAACCTGGGCGATGACCTGAAGATGGTGTTCGTGCTGGAGGGCGACAACGCCTCCCGACTGGTGTTCGACGTGGCAGACCGCAAGAAGACAACTCGCGATGAGGTCTTCGTCCACACGGCACACGACAAGAAATACACCTATCAGACTCAAGTACACACCTCGGAGCACCGCATGGAAGTGACTCCCGATGTACACACAGGAGAGTATCACGTGGAACTGCCACCCGTGAAGTGGAAGATTCAGCAAATCACGGCACAAGGCTACCCTACGCTGTTCCAAGACGGACAGATGAACGATGTGATTGACCTGACCGACTCCATCACCCCACACACGGACCACTACGAGGGCAACTGGAAGAATGCCGACGGCAAACCTGTGACGAGTGTGGACGTGACGTATCATGCACAATACAACCGCATCTACCACAGTCCCGTGCAGTTCACCTATGCCCAACAGCAATATGACAAGGTCGCTTATCTGGGCGAACGCTATTTCTACTATCAGCCCATGGTGGGCGACAGAGTGAGGGTGGAATTGGCTTATCCTGTCAGGAAAGAAGGATGGCCAGTGGGTGTGAAGGACTCGATGGAGGTGAAATACACCTTCGACCACCCCGTGTTCAACACCGACCGCACCTATCCCCTCCTCCTCTCGGCATTTGAGAAGTACTACTACAATAATAATATAAAGAGCGACACCACCGACGTGGTGAAACTGGAAGGCGGAGTTGTGACCATCCACAACGGACTGGAGAGTGCTACACACCACGAAACGGTGAAACTGGACGAGAACGGCGAGGGAACCTTCCTGTTGAAAGCGGCCCAGCGCCCCTACTCCCTGACAGGCAAGGATGCACTCTTCACGTGCAGTTTCACGCTCGAACTCGATGGCACCTACTATGAGGCAACACCTCTGAAGGCTTATACCTTCAACCAATATGCCAAGCCGGGAGCCAAGGACATTCTGAGCGTGAAGACTCCCGTGCTGGTGGATATTCTGCGCGACCCGCCAGGTGGAGGCTCCAGCGCCAAGCTGAGCAAAGGCTCCTCGCTGCGACTTGCCTATCAGATGGACATGAAATGGAAAGGCGGACTGAGCCTGAACATCAATGCAGGTTCAGGCCAAGACTTCTACACAGGCCTTTGGGCAGGAATGGGCGCGGGAGGCGCGTATGGTCAGATTGGCCACACCAAAGGAGTGTTCAACACCAATGTCGATTTAGTCTTCTCTGGTTCAGGTCAGCGAGCATTTGCCTACACCATGACTGCTGCCGAGGACATCTCGACCGATGCTGGCGGAACCATGGTGGGAGCCGATGCCGACCTCTACATGGGCATGGAAACGAACATCATCTTCAAACCTTCTGTGGCCATTCAAGCCATGCCCGACTCGGTGTTCAAGACGATGGGCGGTGTGCTGGCAGCTGGTCGCATGGTGGAGATTGCCAAAGGTAGCGACGAAAACGGTAACATCTTCCATCTGGTGCGCAGTGAGGTGATCAGCTACGGACCCGAAATCACCTCCACCTTCGTTCATTCGCAACAATATCTGGTGAAACAACTGATTCCGGGACTGGCAAAAGAGTGTGAGGCACTCATGTTCACTGGCACCCTGTCTGAAGCACAGAAACTGGCAGATGAAACGGGAGAGCGGGTGTATTGGTCACTCCTGCAACCTAATGACCCGAACTTCGGCGTGATAAACACCGACTTGACGAATGCCAACGATCCCAAATACGTCTATAACAGCACGAAGACTCCTTATACGGGCAGCTCGAAGATGAACTATCAGATTGTGCTGCCTAAGGACGACGACGACAAAGTGCATACGGACAAAGTCTATGATTTTGCCCAAACGATGGCTACGTGGGTGAACATGATTGCTCACAACGAGCGGGAAAAATTGGAGGCCAGCGAACTGGTGCAGAACTTCGATGTGGATGGCGGCGGCTCGGTCAGCTACAGCGAGGACTTTTCGACCGAATATACCAACGCTTCTACCTACAACTGGTTTGCCACCGACTTCACCCACAACTACTTTGCCAATCCCGATCCTAACTCGGATGCCTATGGTGACACCGAGAGAGCCCAATTTGCCTTTGCCGAGATAGGCTCCATCCTGGGCAATACGGTAGGGAAATTCCTGATGGGTCTGCTGAACACTTCCGACAAACTGAAGGCGGGAGGCTCATCCGTGGACACTGTTGAAAAGTCGGATGCCAGCCCTCTCTCCCAGTATGAAATCAGTTTCGTCGGACTGGCGTGGAAGTTTGGACTCACGCCCGTGGCTGCCTTCGGCGTGACTCCGAAGAGTACGGAGGTGACAAAGTATAACCGCAAGGAGTCGTTCACCATCAAGTTCGACAAGTGTTCGCACCTCGACTTCGACGTGTATCGCGTGAAGATGGAGGACGCAAGGGATCAAATGACGGTGAATAACACCCAGGATGTGTTCTACGAGAACATTTTCCTGAACAATGTTGATTATGTGGAATACTTCCTCGACCGCGACGTGGGTTCGCGCGACATCGTGCACCTGATGAAGGCGCCAAAGAGTTTTGTTTACCGCACCCGTGCAGGGGCTACCTGCCGCCCATGGGAAGGCGAACGCAAGACCCATTTCTATCGTACCGGCACCATTCTGGACGAACGCACGAAGAAGATTGAGAATCCGCTCATCAGAATGGACAAGCAGAGCATCAGCGGTGTGCCGCATGGTGAGCCTGCCCGCTTCAAACTCTACCTGACCAACGACAGCGAGGTGCCTGAGGCTGCCTACAATTTCTTCGACCTCTACCAAGTGGAGAAGTCGAACCCCAAGGGTGCCAAACTCATGGTTGACGGTGTGCCTCTGACGGGCAACATGCGCACCATCGAAGTGAAGCCCGGACAGGTGACAGAGAAGACCTTGGAGGTGTATGCCGGCGAGGACTTCGACTACGAAGACCTGAAGATTGGCTTCATTTCGCAGAACGACATTAACACCTTCGTGGAGGTGGCTTTCTCTGTCCACTATCCGAGAGAGGCTGGCAAAGTGGATATTGCCTCGCCTGGCGACAAGTGGATCATGAACACCGACGCTCCCTACGATTCCATTCGTGGCTGGTATCTGCCTGTGCTCATCAAGGGCTACGACAAGAACCAGCACAACTTCGACCACATCGAGTTCCAGTATAAGGAATCGGCACGAGGCGACGACTATTGGACCAACCTCTGCGGCTTCTATGCCGACTCTACCATCTATGCGGCAGCGAGCGGCACGAAGCGCATGATTCCTGAGAATGGCTACATCGACTTCAACTTCTACGGCGAGGGCAAGGTGATGGAGAAGGCATACGACCTGAGGGCGGTGCTCTTCTGCCGCGACGGCAACAGTTTCCTGACCAAGGCTTCGGAGGTGAGGAGCGGTGTGAAGGACACCCGACTGCCCCAACTCTTCGGTTCGCCCGAACCGAAGGACGGGGTGCTGAGCGTAGGTGAGAACATCGTGTTCAACTTCTCTGAACCCATCGAACACAACTACCTGCAAGCCACAACGAACTTTGAGGTGATAGGCGAGACGAACGAGACAGCCATCAGCGAGGAGCCAGCACTGCTGTTCGGCGGCGAGGATAGTTATGCCCAAAGCGAAGCGCGACGCAACTTTGCCGACAAGAACGTGACCATCGAAGTGATGGTGAAACCTGATGCGACGGGTGAGCCCATGCCCATCTTCAGCCACGGCTCTGACGGAAAGGTGCTGCAACTGTGGCTGACGGCCGACAGAAGGCTGATGGCGGTGGTGGACAGTGTGACGCTGGAAAGCAAGGATGCCCTGCCTGCCGACGGGTACTGTCAGGTGGCACTGGTGCTGGACAACGACAACAAGCGACTGCTGCTCTATGGCGAGGGGAATGTGGAGTGCAAAAAAGAAGGCGTGACCTACAGTGGCACAGGCCCACTCATCTTCGGCTCAACGCAGCAGACAAATATAAAAAGACGTTCCTTCTACAAGGGAAGGATGCTGCAGGCTCGGGTGTGGAACCGCGCAATGGACCGCATCCTGCTGAACACCTATGGCAACCAGTTGCTGACAGGCTACGAGATGGGACTGACGGACTACTACCCCATGAACGAGGGCGAGGGCGGCATGGCCTACGACCAGGCACTGGGTGCTCACCTGACGCTACACAATGCCACATGGGCACAGCCTCGTGGCATGTCGCTGAAAGTGGACTGGAACGAAGAGCGAGAGACGAAGGGCATGCACCTGAAGCCAGAGTTCTTTGAGCGCACCAGCGAGGAGGACTACACGCTGATGTTCTGGTTCAGAACGACCTCCAAGGGCTGCGGTGCCTTGCTGAGCAACGGCTCGGGCAGAAAGACCGACCTGACGCCACAGGAGAAGTTCTTCATTGGCTTTGAGAGCGATACACTGAGGTATCGCTCCAACGGCATGGATTTCAAACTCGGCATGACGCTGAACGATGACGCTTGGCACCACTACGCCATGACAGTGAACCGAGCACATCAGGTGGCTAACATCTATGTAGATAACGCACTGAAAGCCTCGTTCTCCACCGAGAATCTGGGTGGCATGAGCGGCGATGACTTCTACTTGGGCAACATGGTGTGGCACGAGCAGGGAAAGAACAGCGAAGTGCGCCATCAGGAGAATGCGCTGACGGGCTATCTGGACGGCATCTGCCTCTTCGAGCAAGCACTGCCGCCAGCACTCATCAAACGCTACAGCCGCAAGTCGGTGGGTGGTAGCGAGAAGGGACTCAAGACCTTCCTCGGCTTCAACAAGCAGGTGCGTCAGAAGAACAATAACTTTGTCTGGGAACCCTTCGCGCTGAATCAGAAAATGACCTACGACGAGAAGGGAGAGGAGAAGCACGACTCTGTGTTCTACGACACGCAGGAGTATGTGATGGCGCACATTGACCAAGAGACTGGTGCTCCCATGCAGTTCTATCAGGAGTTGAGAAACCTGAACTTCAGTTATGTGGGCAGAGACCACGAACTGCTGGTGGGCATCGACGAACTGGACAGCAGGGTGAACAAGCGTGAGGTATATGTGACGCTCTACGACATCCCCGACCTGAATGGCAACTACATAGCCTCGCCTGTCACGGCAGCGGTGTTCATTGACCGCAATGTGCTGCGCTGGGGACAGAAGACCTATAAAGCCACCATGCCATACAACCCCGACAAGGACTACACCTTCGACATCAGCATCGTGAACAACAGCGGTGCCACCCATACCTACACGATTGAGAATATGCCCCGATGGTTGAGCACCGACCAACTACAAGACGTGATTGAGGCACAGAGCGAGCAGACGCTGACCTTCTCCATCAACAAGGACGCGAACGTGGGCACCTACGACAACATCATCTACCTGACCGACGAGAATGGGCTGGCTGAGCCGCTGGTGCTGAACATTACGGTGGAGGGAAAGAAGGTGGAATGGGCTGTGAACCCTGACAGGAAGCAGTTCTCGATGAATGTGGTGGCTCGTGTGCTGATTGGCGATGACATCGTGACGGACAGCCGCGATGTGGTGGGGGCTTTCTCATCGACTGGCGAGTGCATGGGTGTGGCCAATATCGACTACGACCCTCTGTCGGCTGAGGCGATGGTGTATATGACCATCTTCAACGAATCCAGTCGCGGTGAAGACAACTTGGAGTTCAAACTGTGGCACTACGCCACGGGCAAGACGATGGCTCTCGACCCATCGGAGAGGATTGACTTCTATGCCAACAACACCTATGGAACGGCTAAGGCTCCTGTCATTCTGAAGTCCAACAACTTGTATGTGCAGACGCTGGAACTGAAGAAGGGATGGAACTGGATTTCGTTCAATGTGGAGAACAGCAAGTTCCGCGACGGGATGGGTGTCTTGCTCAACAACTATCTCTGGAGCGACGGCGACTTGCTGGTTGACCCGACGAACAACTTGATGCTGAGTTACAAGGGCGGTCAGTGGATGGTGAACGATAGCAAGGCGAAGGCTTCGGCACGGGTGAGTGTGACGAACAGTTACCGCATCCATGTGGCCGACGATGTGGTGCTGGAAGTGACGGGCAACAGTTTGAGCCAGCCCGACCAGCGCACCGTCACGGTGAAGGAGGGATGGAACAGCATTGGCTACACGCCGATGGTGAACCTGCCTGTGACCACGGCTTTGGGCGACTATGAGTTTGAGGCTCAGGACGGCGATGTGGTGAAGAGCCAGACGGAGTTTGCCCAGTTCACCGAGGGGGCGAACGGCAAGATGGCGTGGAAGGGCAACCTGAAGTACATGAAGCCTGGAGAGGGGTATATGCTCCATCGCTCGAAGAAGGGTGTGGCTTCGTTCAAGTATCCTTTCATCAATCCTGATGTCCCCTTCGTCGGGGTGACGAATAACTCCACCATCACCTATGCTCCTCAGCGCGCTCATGACTATGCCAACACGATGTCGCTCACCGCTGTGGCTGAAGGCATCGAACTGAAGGAGGGCGACAAACTCATTGCCATGAGGGGAGCCGAAGTGTGTGGCGAGGCCGTGGTGGATGAGAGTGAAAAAACAGAAGAGGATGCTCCCATCATCTACATGAGCATCAGCGGCGAGAAGAAGGCACCTCTTGCGTTTGCCATCGAGCGCAACGGCGACATCATCGCCACCACAGGCGAGGTGCTGACCTACGAGGTGAATGCGGTGAGCGGCAATGCCAACGAGCCTACGAGCATCAACTTCATGCCAGCGGAACGACTGCCTCAGGAGGGTTGGACCACTCTGCAAGGTATCAGACTGCCCGACCGACCTACTGAGAAGGGTATCTATATATATAATGGTAGAAAACAACTCATCAGGTAAATTTATTTACAATCTGACAATTTACTATGTACAATTTGACAATGAACAATTAATAACGAACAATCAATGGAAAATACGAAATGTAAGATACTGAACTGTATCGGAATGGCCGTTCTGACGGGTGTCCTCACTCTGATGGGGGGATGCTCGTCGGACGACGGCGGAGGCAACGGCGGCAATGGCGAAACATCCGACGCCATCTCCTTCGCGGCTTCTGCCAATGCTCCCGATTGGAAGGTAGATTGGATGTGGAACGATGAGATGCCCGACTGGCAGAATCCTTCTTCTTCTCTCTATGAGGAGAGGATGTATGTGACGCTCAAACTGGACGAGGGGTATGTCCCTTATTCTACGGAGAACGACCGCATGGCTATCTTCATCGATGACGAGTGCCGAGGTGTGAGCGAACGGAACTCGTCGGAGTTTGACCCGAAGGTCATCATCTTCCCCATCATGGTGCATGGCAGCAGGCGGGATGTGGAGGTGGGCAAGAGACTGACGGTCAAGTACTATTGCGACGGAATGAAGCAAATTTTCACAAATCCGGGGTTCTACGGGTTCTCGCCCGATGCCATTATTGGTGACACGTGGGACCAGGTGCTGCTCTTCGGGAGTGGCGGCTCCAGATACACGGGTCACAAGAGTGTTGTGGTGCGGTTGGGGGGCGATGTTCCTTTCACTCCCAGTGCCAGCGACAGGGTGGCTGCATTCGTCAACGGCGAATGCCGAGGTTCTGGGCTTGCGGGCGAGCAGTTTGACTTCTGGCTGACGGGGCATGAGGAAGGCGAGAAGGAGTTTCAGGTGCGCTATTACAGTTGCAACCAGAATGGCATCTACACGCTGGAGAGGCCCATACAGATAGACAACAACTATCCCATCAACGTCACGTTCAATTTCTAACCCCAAAATACAAAAATGAATAATTAAGTAACCACACAAAATTATCTTATACAATGATGTCTCTTCTTTTCGCCGCAAGCGGCTTGTTTTCTCGGACAATAATTTC
>OCVV011351937.1_pt1 | contig 31044 bp, 30 predicted proteins | sample 1539721 | NCBI WGS metagenome assembly OCVV01 (sample SAMN02144230, study PRJEB22623) | gut metagenome | biome: sheep rumen | host: Ovis aries | place: New Zealand | reverse complement strand
GGATACTGGAAGCCGCGGCCGTTGGCATCGCCCTGGATCATGGTCTCGATAAAGGCCTTGTTGACCATGTCCATTTCCTTCTTGCAGTCGCCGTAGGTGAAATCCTGAGGCTTGCCGCCGACGATGGCGGGCATATCCTTCATGTCAGCCGGAACTGTCCAGTCCAGAGTGACATTGGTAAAGGGTGCCTGGGTACCCCATCTGGAAGGGGTGTTTACACCGTAGATGAAAGACTGCACGCACTGCAGGACCTCGTTGTAGGACAGGTTGTCCGCCTTGACAAAAGGTGCCAGATAGGTATCGAAGGAGGAGAAGGCCTGCGCGCCCGCCCACTCGTTCTGCATGATGCCCAGGAAGTTGACCATCTGATTGCACAGAGTGCACAGATGCTTGGCGGGGGCGGAAGTGATCCTGCCGGGAATGCCGCCCAGACCTTCCTGGATCAGCTGCTTCAGGCTCCAGCCTGCGCAGTAGCCGGTCAGCATGGACAGATCATGGAGATGGATGAAGCACTTGCGGTGGGCCTGCGCGATCTCGTCGTCATAGACCTCAGTCAGCCAGTAGTTGGCTGTGATGGCGCCCGAGTTGGACAGGATCAGGCCGCCGACACTCAGAGTCACTGTGGAGTTCTCTTTGACACGCCAGTCCTTCTCCGCGCCGATGTAGCCGTCCACCAGCTTCTTGTAGTCCAGCAGGGTCTGCTTGGTCTCGCGGACCTTCTGGTGCTGGCTGCGGTAGAGGATGTAGCTCTTGGCTGTCCTGGGATAGCCGGCCTTCATCAGTGCGCTCTCGACGCGGTCCTGGATCTCCTCGACTTCAGGCATCCTGTCAGCGTCCTCGCGGCCGCTCATCAGAAGGAGGCCGATGGCGCGCGAAACGGCAGACACGTCTCTGGCGTCTACTTCGCCGGAGGCTATAAATGCCTTCGCGATCGCATTCTCGATCTTTGTTATGTCAAATTCCACGATGCGCCCGTCGCGCTTCCTGATCTTGGTGATACTCATTCTCTTTACTCTCCCTTTTCTCCGTACACCCGGTAGAAATATTGCTGTATATGATCGTCAGTATGTGTCAGAACAGGGATCCTGCTGCTGACAATTCACGGCTCCGCCGGGCTTTTCCATAGGATCTGAGCTTGACTCAGGAGGGCGAAAACCGGCTTGTTTTTTACGTGTACTACTAATATACCTACATTTAGCTTGAAATGCAACAACAAAATACAATATATTGTGTGTCCATTATGTGTATAAAAAAAACAGGAAAGTGTCGGAGAAATCAGCTTCTCTCTGACATTTTTCCTGTTTGCAGGGATATTCATCAGACAGTTTGAAAAAAATAACCCCCGGATGCCGCACCTCTCACCAGACAGAGGCCATGACCGCCTGCCCGGATGCAAGGCTGGCCGGGACATCGATCAGGCGCTGATTGCTGCTGCCGCGGAAAATATGGTCCCTGGAGAGCAGATCCTGTACAAAAGGACCGTCCACCAGGACATCGATATGCCCCAGAGCCTGCAGGGCGGCCTCTCCCGCCGCTCCCTGCATAAGTGCCTCAAAGGTCCAGCCCGTGTAGCACCAGACGGACAGGCCTTTTTCATGGGCGGCATCGGCCAGGGCGGTCACAGCCCGGGGCTGGAGCAGGGGATCGCCCCCCGAGAGTGTGATGCCGTCAAGATAACGCGTTGCGCGCATCTGCTCCACCAGGTCCTCCACCGGGGTCTCCCCGCCCCCCTCAGGATCCCAGGTCTCGGGATTCTGACATCCGGGACAGTGATGGGGACATCCCTGAAAAAATACCACAAATCTCACACCGGGCCCGTCCACACTGGAATGCCGCACCGTGCCCGCGATCCTGCAATGCTCACTCACTCTCCCCTTCTCCTTCCTGTTCGCCTGTTTACAGCCGTCTTCACGATCCGGCAATCACTTTCACGGCCTCTGCGGGGTTCCCGACTATGTAAGTCGCTCCGGCCAGAGTCAGTTCCCGGCGGTCTCCGTACCCATATAGAACGCCCATGGAAGCCAGGTCTGTCCCGACGGCCCCTTCTATATCATAGTGCCTGTCCCCGACCATGAGGGAATGGGCCGCGATCCGCCGGATGATCTCCCCCCGGTCCGGGGCAGAAGTACTGCCGCCGCTGCCGGAATCAGCTTCCTCCTGCTCGCAGAGTTCTGCCTCTGACCGGGCCAGCAGTTCCAGCGCCCTTCGGATCAGAGAGGCCTTGTCCGTCTGCCTGGCAGAGCGGTCAGGACCAACGACCGCCTCAAAATACCCGTCTATGCCCGTGTGGGCCAGCACCTTCTCCGCCATTTCCTGGGGCTTTGCCGTGACGGCAAAGAGCTTTTTGCCCATGGCTTTCAGATCCCGCAGCATGTCTTCCACCCCGTCATAGAGGGGCGCCATGTAGATCCCTTCTTTTTCATAATGCTCACGGTAATAGACGACTGCGCGGTCCGCGTCTTCCTTATTAAAATGATAGAAATTCTGAAAGGATTCGAAGAGGGCGGGGCCGATGAACTTTTTCAGATCCTCCCGGTCCTGTCCCTCGATCCCGAATTTTTTCAGCGCATAGATGACAGAATCCACGATCCCGAACTCGGACTGTGTCAGGGTCCCGTCAAGGTCAAAGAAGATATAGCGGTAATCGGGCTTTACTCCGCAGGCCAGCTTCAGCGCCCTGCACAGATACCTGTAACGCTCATATTTCTCTTTTTTGGCAAAATGGACCTCCCGAAACTGCTCGGGATTGCCCTCATAGCACAGGTCCTCGCCCTCAAACTGCTCGCTGGTGATATCAAAGACATGCCCGTCCACATCGTTGTAGCAGTGGAAAGTGCCGCCCTCGCGCGGGATGCCGTAGACCCTGCCCCCGAAAATATCCTGCACCAGAAAAGCCGTGATCGAGCACTGGCCGGAAGTTATATGCCTCCTGCTGTAGCCCTGGCGCAGCCGGGGGGCACAGGTGTACTCGCACCAGACACCGCAGAGAACATCGTAAAGATCCTTCGGTGTGCGGATCCCGGGATAGCCGCCGTTGACTGCTGTCACATCCGCATTTTCATTTCCGTAAAATGTATAAGCCATGAATTCCTGTCTCCGTTTCATGCATACTATCTGTAAGCCTTCTGCAGCCTTTTTCTATTATTGCACAGGACAGAGCAAATTGCTAAAATAAGATAGTATTTTTCCGGCCGCAAAATTCATCCGCAAAATCTTCCTGCCGGAAAAAAACTCAAGAAGATAAAAAGAGCGCATACTCCGCGTAAATCCTACATAATCATTAACCCCCGCATAAGCAGTAAATCCCGCCTTATTATCTATTTATCCGCCTTATTATCTTCCCGCATCATTAATTAATAAGTAAATAAATATAGAAAGAATGCAAAAATCATGAATGTAAAAGCCAGTCTGAAAACATGGGCGGAACAGCTTCTGGTCCGCACACTGCTCCTCCTGCTTCTGACCATCCTGCCGGCCGCTCCGGCCATGGCGGCTTCAGCGTCCGCCGGCGGCTCCGGTCCGCTATCCCTGATCGACAAAAGCCGAATCTCTTTGATCCCCGCGGGCTCATCCGGCGCCAGATGGGTCAAAACCGGCAGCCGGCTGCGTCTGAAGGGCTCAAACGGAAAGTACAAGACCGGCTTTGTCAAACACAAAGGCAGATACTATTACTTTGATGCAAAGGGCTACCTGAAGACCGGTTTTATCACCGTCAAGGGCAAAAAGTGGTTCGCCAGCAGTGTCAAAGGAGAAATGGGCAAAGGAGAGATCCTGTCAGGGCTGGTCTGGGTCAACGGCCATACCTACTTCCTCAATCCCGCCTCCTCCCCCTGCCCCGGCGCTGTTTCCACCGGCTTTCAGAAAATATCGGGGAGAAGGTATTATTTTGACGCAAACGGCCGCATGGTCACCGGCTGGTTCACCGTCGGCGGCCGCAGATACTACGCTTGCTGCAACAAAAAGAACCATCGGGGCTCCCTGATGACCGGCGTCGGCAAGATCGGCAGCAAATACTATGAATTTGATTCCTCCGGCAGGCTCCTGCGAACCGTGGCCAATCCCTCCAAAAACACAGCCAAAAAGACCCTGGCCGATCTTGTTGCCATCCATCAGTTTCCGGAACTTCCGACCGGGTGCGAAGTGACCTCCCTGACCATCGTCCTCAATTATATGGGCTTTCGGGCGGACAAGCTCGATCTGGCAGACAATTATCTGCCCAAGGGTCCCGTAGGCAGCACGGATTTCCGCAAAGCCTTCGTCGGCAATCCCCGCAGCAGCAAGGCCTACGGCTGCTATGCGCCTGTGATCGTCAGCACCGCAAACGCCTACCTGAAGGCACAGAAATCGAAGCTTCGCGCCATCGATATCTCAGGCAGGGAACTCCCCGCGCTGACCGCCTATACCAAGGCAAATGTTCCTGTCATTGTCTGGGGAACCATCAACTGCCTCAAGCCCTACAGAGGCGTGACATGGAATGTCGGCGGCAGGAAGCTCACCTGGATCGGTCAGGAACACTGCATGGTCCTGCTCGGCATCCGCAACAGCAGCGTACAAGTTGCGGATCCCTACTCCGGAACCATCCGCTTCTACGATCTCACACTCTTCCGGGACCGCTACAATTCACTGTTTAAACAGGCAGTCGTCATCAGATAGTCGTCATCAGATAACTGAAGGACCTGCTGCGGCGGACTGCGGTCTCTTCGGACAGCAGACATCGGCAGGATCACCTGCACTATTCAGGATCACCTGAACTATTTCGACAGGGAGAACAAAAATGTACGGTGAGACCGATTTCACACAGGAACTTCTGTCCTCTGCCTGGCCTGACTGGAAGCTGTCTTCCAGGCTCGGCAGGGGAAGCTACGGATCCGTCTATGAGATCTACAGAGATGATTTGGGGACACGCTACACAGGTGCCCTGAAAGTCCTGTACATAGAGACCGGAGATCCCGAAGGCAGCACGATCCCGGATGCGGCATTTCCGCTCCCTCCAGCTTCTGCGGGCACTGACGGCTCGTCTGCTTCCGGCAGTTCATCTGCCCACCCCTTCCTGCAATATGCTTCCGACAGCATGATCGAGGATTTCATCGTCAGCGTAAGCGCGGAGATCAGGACGATGATCGACCTCAAGGGGCACCCCCACATAGTCTCTATCGAGGATTATGCCGTGCGGCGGGGGAAGGGCTTCTGCGCCATCCTGATCCGCATGGAAAAGCTGGAGGCCCTGAACGCCTATATCAGGCGGACGGGAAGCATGTCCCGCAGCGAAGTGATCCGGCTGGGGTCCGAAATCTGCGATGCCCTCTCCCTCTGCGAAAAAAAGAATATCATACACAGGGATATCAAACTCGGCAATCTGTTTTTCAGTGAAAAGACCGGCTACAAGCTCGGTGATTTCGGAATTTCCCGCACTATGTCCTCCATCTATGAAAAGGCATCCATGAGCGGCAGCGGGACTCCGCAGTATATGGCACCGGAAGTCTACCGCGGAGAGAGATACAATAATACAGCCGATCTTTACTCTCTCGGCATGGTCCTCTATATCCTCATGAATGATTTTGTGCCCCCTCTGTGCCGGGACTATCCCGGAAGCACAGACCGTATGGCCGTCATTCATCAGGCTAATATGCGGCGCATGCAGGGAGAACCCCTGCCCAGGCCTTCCCTGGCGGATGACCGGCTGGCCGCAGTCATTCTCCGCGCATGCTCCCCGAATCCGGAACAGCGCTTTCCCACGGCGGACGCATTCAAAAAAGCCCTGCAGCAGTGCACGGTCCCTGCCTCCGCACCGGACAAGAGCGGCGGCAGGATGCAGAGCCGGATCGTAAGAAATTTTCCCACACAAGTCTCCCCTGTAGACAGTTCCCGAAGCCGGGGCGGCACGGATCCGTACGCTGCCTCCTCTACACAGCCTGTCAGCAGTCCCTCCGGTTACGGTGACTATACTGATCCGGGAACCCCTTCCGGCACAGGGCGAGGCGGTCAGGACCACAGACGTCTGCCGCTCCTTCCCATCATAGGCGTCCTCTGTCTTGCCGCTGTTGTCATCATCCTGGTCACAGCCGCCAGGCTGGCCGGCGGAAAAGACAGCAGTCATGAAACAGCTGACAAGGCCCCTGCGGATTCACAGGTGACCTCCTCCGGCGGAGCCGCAGATGGCGGCGAAGAAGAAGCCGCAGAGGATACGGAGTCAGAGGATACGGAGACTGAAGCAGTCACTGCCGAAGCAGAAGCAGCCCCGGAAACTGAGGCCGGCGCCCCGGCATCATCGCCTGAAAATCCCGCAGCACAGGCCGATAGTCCGGCAGCACAGGCCAATAGTCCGGCAGCAGAATCCGATACTCCCGAGACGGTCACAAGGTCCATGACCGATCCGATCGAGTGGAGCGACAGTACTCTTCGGGATGCCGTCTGCAATTATCTGGCCTTTGACGGCACAATGACCTACAAAGACGCCTCTGCGGTCAAGGAACTGGATCTCACGGAGGCAGGTATCACGGACATCTCGGATCTGGAGTACTTTACCAGGATTGAGACCTTGGATCTGGCAGGGAATTCCGTTGAGGACCTCTCCCCTCTGGCCGGTCTTCACAGTCTTAAATCTCTCCACCTGGAGAACAACAAGATCAGCGATCTGTCACCCATCTCGGGGCTGACCGGTCTCGACCATCTGGATCTGTGCGGGAATTTTCTCACGGACATCTCGGATCTGAAGGATCTGAAATCGCTCAAAATGCTCGATATCCGGGAAAACTTCATTTCCGACATCAGCGTCCTGGAAGACAAAGTGCTCATGACAGACCTCTTCATGGGCAGCAACCAGATCAGCGATATTTCCTGCCTTGCCGGTATGACCGGCCTCAATTACCTGAACATCAGCTACAATGAGATCGAAGACATCAGTGTTGTGGGAAATATGACAGACCTGCGGGTACTGACCATGACCTCCAACAAGATCAAAGACATCAGCTGTCTGCGAAACTGCCCGAAAATCTACCATCTGAAGATGAAAGAAAACCTTGTGACGGACTTCTCTGTTCTTGACACTCTCAAGAGCCTGGACCACATCGAACATGACTGACCCTGTGTCCGGCTCTGAACCGGACTGGGACGGCAGCGTTTCAGAGTTTGCAGGACTCATCAGATCCGGCTCCCGGTCAAAGGCAAATATTAAGGCCCGGTCTGCAGAAAGCTCTGCGGCCGGGCCGTGTTTTTTCAGAAAGCCATGAGCAGGACAAAGGTCAGGGCCGCGCCTCCGATCAGTCCGCCCACATGAGCCATCGCATTGATGCTCTTGTTGGAAAAGGTATAGAAGGCATTAATGGCCAGCACTCGAAGAATCCCATACAGGGAGACGCCGCTGTAGCCCGGCATTATGGCAAATACCAGATAGGATCCCAGCAGGCCGAAGATTGCACCGGAAGCTCCTGCCGAAATTTTATTCTGCCCGCTGCGGCTCTCCGCGGCATAACTGAGCAGATTCCCGGCAAGGCCGCAGAGAATATACAGAGCCAGGAAGAGGGGAACGCCGAAGAAACGCTCCAGGGCAGGTCCCAGATTGTAGAGCGAGTACATATTGCAGATCAGATGTATAAAGCCGAAATGCAGGAACATGGATGTAAACATCCTGTACCACTGTCCCTTTTTGATATAGGGCCCATACATGGCGCCGAATTTGAGGGCAGTCTCCCGGTTTTCCGTTCCTCCTGCCATTGTCTCGGCCGCAAAAACCAGAATATTGATACCAATCAGGATATAAGTAGCAGACAGACGCATTTTTCTTCCTCCAATCCGTGCCCGCTCGAGCATTTTTATTTATGCATGTTTGATGTTTGTAAACGCGGGATCATTGCCACAAGTATGAACGAAAATCTTCCCAAAAACAACCACCCCGCCTTTTTTCAGGAGGCTGTTATGCAAAAGGACTCCGTTTTTCCTCTCCCCGGAAATGATATTCCGGGTCATCGCGAAAGCCTTCGGTTATCACTCAGATATTCCGTTTAACACAAAAAAGGATCTGTACTGCATCCTGCCTTCCCGATCGAAAGCGGATACAGTACAGATCCTTTATCATTATTCATTATTCAATTTTACAGCGGGCTGCCTGCGCAGCCCGGCGGATCACGTCCGGCCTTTCAGCTTCTTATTTAATGTAAGCAGCGTTTACATAGCCGTCCTTGTGCAGCTTGGAAGAATGCACCTTGATATAGGTAGCTGTTCCGTGGAAATCATTGTGAACGGTTACTGTATCGCCGATCACCTCGACGGTATCACCGTTGTAGAGCTGGCCGATCTCATTGCTCGCATCATAGCCGGGAGCACTTCTCAGTGCAAGCCATCCGGAGGACAGGCCTGTAACTGTCTTTTTGGAGCTGCTGGATTTGATGTGAGGTCCTGCCACAACACCATCTGCGATACGGTCTTTTCCGCCTGCAACTGCCTCAAGTTCAATATCATTTACTTTCTTCATTTCTTCGCTCATGATTTATCTCCTTTTCTGTTCAAACAAAATGTTGTTCTGATCGATCACGCAAGTCTGCGTGTACTCACGCATGTCTGCGTTTTTTGTTTGTTTTTATTTTACGAACTCAGTATATCATGGGATTAGTCACAAAAGCGTCACACACAGGAGTTTTTTTGATATTTTTTGTAAAGGATGTCCCCTGCCGGTCCCAAAACGGGTTTTTATTCGTATGACTGTTCCCAAACCTCCGAAAAAGCGTACAGCGGATCCTCTGTGAGGAGGCAGACCAGAAGAAAAGCTTCATATAAATTGGAAATATTCAGCCTCCCCATATAGCAGTGGGCAAGCATGGCATCTGCATTCTTCACAAACCGCCTGTAGCGGGGGATGGGGCTCTCGTCGTCCCTGAGGACAGAATTCAGAAAGAGCAGGGTCAAGAGATCATAGCGGGTGACCGCCGCTTTTCCCGCCAGCAGACGGCTCATTCGCTGCCTGCTCAGCCGGTGTTTGGCAAAGCCCTTGCCCAGACTGGAGAAGGAAATGTTCATCAGATTGCCCTTCTCGTCGACGGGGACTCCGCTGTACAGGACCTTCTCGACCTCTGCCTCCCGAACATTTTTGCGCTCCTGCTCTTTTCCGAATACGTAGAGGTCCTCCTCCGCGTTCAGCTCCCCGATCTCATATTTTGCCCGATCCAGAAGACTCACAAAAGTGTTGTAGGCAGTGCGGCTGTAGCGGTTCGACTGCCTCTGCAGCTTCAGCCGGGAAAGATACTCGATCAGTTCCCCTTCGTCCATATCTCTGCTCAGAAGATTCGAGCGTCTCCTGATCGTGGGGCCGTCCGGAAGCGCGAAGGAATCCAGATCTCCTCCCGGAATCATCAGCCGCGCACCGTTTTGCGGCTGCTGCAGGCCGCCCTTCCCGTGAACGTTCGCATTCTGATAGACCTCTATCATTTCCAGGGCATACATGGCGGGCCGCCTGTTCCTGAAGCAGTACCAGAAAATTGTCTCCTCGGGGTCGCTGAGATTAAAATCCTGATCACAGATTGCCTTTGTCAGGAACATGGTGACATCTTCCACAGGCATCTCCAGGGCAAATCCCAGCAGAAAGACTGTCTCGCGGCTCACCGAGGCCGCCCGCAGCCACCCGTTGATCAGGACTCCCAGACTGGTACTGGACCTGTGAAAAGACCTGGGCGTGTGGGTGCGGGAAAACGCACTCTTCAAAAATTCCCTGTACTGAGCGTCATCCCGTTCCCAGTGACTGCTTTTAAGGCCGAATCGAAGGGAGAGATACCTTTTTAAATAAGAACCGAAAGGGATCATCTCCGACTGACTGCGCAGATACTGCAGGATCCTCCTGCCCTCGTTCTCGGAAAAATCCTTCCTGCGGATCAGAGCCTGCATATCCCTTCCCGCTTTTCTGGTAAATTCAAGCGAGCCGCCCGATCCATCTATTGTACTGTCAGTGATAATATTGATCCATTCAGACATACTTACCTCTCGAACCGAAGCACCTTTCTCATCTCACTCCGAATGTCTGTTACCTCTCAGGCCGAGCATCTTTCTCATCTCACTCCGAATGTCTGTTACCTCTCAGGCCGAGCATCTTTCTCATCTCACTCTGCATGTCTGTGCCTCGAGGCGGCTCAGATATCCTGCAATCTCATTGGGGCTGCCCCTGTACCCCGCTCTGCCGCATTCCCCTTTTGATCTTTCCGATCAGGCTCCTGTCTGCAGGCAGCCAGTCCACACTGTCCAGGTCCTCCGCCCCAAGCCACCTGGCCGCCTCTGCCTCTCTGAGAGTGAGGTTTCCTTTTCTGATCGTGCACCAGAAACAGTCCATCGATAAATGAAAGGTCGGATAATCATATTCTACCGTATCTATGAGATCTCCCACGACGATGTCTGTATCCAGCTCTTCCCGGATCTCCCGTCTCAGAGCTTCCTGCGGCGTCTCGCCCGGTTCAATCTTGCCGCCGGGAAATTCCCAGCCGCCCCTGTAATCGCCATATCCCCTTGCAGTCGCAAATACACGGCCGTCCCTGCAGATCACCGCAGCTGTTACTCGTACTGTTTTCATTGACACCTCGTTATGTCTGCAATCTCTGAAGTTTCATTATGAAATGTTTCCTTAAAATTATAGTAACGGCAATTTATGCAGTCAAGTAAGGGGAAGTGAATGAGCAGCGGGGGAGGTTTCCGTGAGTCATGGGGACAGTTCCGAAAAAAGCATTTGCCCGCAAGGAGTTTTTCAGGACTGTACCCACAAGCTCCTTCACGTCCCCGGAAATTCATAAAAAGTGTGTGACAGTTCTGTGCAGTTCCCCCTGATATACTTCAGGCATAACAAAAAACAAACAACAACAAACAACAAAAACAAACAAGCAAATGCTTTGAGCATAAAGAAAGGGATTTGAAATGAAAAACATCGCAACAGCAATCGCAGCAGCAGGTTCAGCAATTATTATCCTCGGAGCAGCCATGATGCCCACTACGGTATCCGCCGCTCAGATCGGAACACTGTCCTCCGATATCAACGGCGTCTGTGTTGATGAGGCAGAGTCCTACAGCCACTATAACGACGACTATTATGTAGACAGTTACAGCTACATTGATGATGATTTCATGAATGGTTATCATTACAATGACGGTGATTTCGTCACAGCATCCACCGGCGACGCCTATCCCGGCACCTACGTGTGCGGCCGTGCAGTGATCAACATTAAGAGAGACAATCAGCTCTACGATGTGACCATCAACTGGAGCAATACCGCCGCCGAGCATACTGAGTGGTCATACGTCTGCTATTACGACCAGGGAAGCGGCTCCCTCATTGCTATAGACAACGGTACAAAAGAGACCATCGGTTTCAACAAGAAGGGAAATGTTGAATACAGCTATACAGACTACACCGATGGTTCCGCACAGTTCACACTGGACGGTGACGAACTCGTCTGGGATGATCTGGAAGAGGATGCCGGCTCCGATATGGTTTTCGAGCAGATTTAAAACAGCTCAAAATAAATAAACAGTTCTGAAAATAAAAAACAGTTCTGTACATGAGAAGCGGTTCTGAATAAGTTCAGAATCATTCGGAAACAGATTCAGAACAACCCCAAAAAGCCAAATGAGGCAAACGGGAAGCATTGAAAAGCCCATGCAGGAAGTAAATCCGGCATGGGCTTGTTTTTTCAGCTGTTCAAAAGAGGGAGACTGCGGACCGCAGACAGGGGAATCAGTCTCCGGCAGCATCGAAAATCAGTTTCTGAAAATCAGTTTCCGAAAATCGGTCTCCGGCTGCACGAGGGATCAGTCTTCGGAGATCAGTCTCTGACGACAACGGAGATGCCGTTGGGGATGCAGGTCAGGGAAGCATCCTCTCCCTTGATCTCTCTGGCGCGCTTATAAGCTGCCTCGAGGCTGGGAGCATATTCCATCTTCAGACCTTCGATCATGTCCTTCTGATCCTCATTGGCGACAAAGATCACCTTGTATTTGCGCACGATCCTGGCCAGGATCTGGCTGCACCACTGATCGGGAGCGGTCTTCTCCTGGGGTGTTGCCAGGAACTTCTGATAGGCCGTCTCAATGTCGGGCTCATCCGCAATGATATGGTAGAAGAAATCGCCGCCTGTGCCGTCCGAGCAGGAAGCCAGCATGATGATGACCGCGCCGTCCTTTGCGGTCGCTTCGCCGGCTGTCATTCCCTTGGGAGACTGGTAGGCGTTCTGGTCCAGAGGATAACCGCCGTTTGTGGTGATGACGATGTCCGCATAGGCAGGTTTTACGCAGACATAATCTGCGATGAAATCGCAGCCCTTGCGGTGGGCAGTCTCAAAGTTTCCTGCAAAAGCGGCAACCGTCTTTTTGTCCTCATCGATGACAACGTTTACGATATAGGCAAGTTTGGCCATCCTGGCTGCGGCCAGCATATCTTCATGCATGGGGTTGTGGTCCAGGATACCGGTGCGGGAATAAGGGCTGTCAATGAATTTGGAGCAGTGATTGCCCATGACTGTGACAGCATCCGCAACGCCGGGCAGGATGCTCTTGCGTCCGCCGGAGAAGCCGGCAAAGAAGTGAGGCTCGATAAAGCCTTCAGAAACCAGAAGCTGCGTATTCATTGCCACCTTGTCGATGATGCAGTCGGGACCGCTGGGCAGGGATCCGACCTTGACATTCCTGGAGGGATCGTGGGCATCATGGACAATAATATTGTCCTTGAACTCCTCAAAGAGTTCATCGCCCAGCTTGTTCCTGAGTTCCTCCACTGTTGTGGGACGATGGAAGCCCGTGGAGACCAGAAGCGTGATCTTGATGTCAGGGCTGCCTTCCCTGAGTTCACGGATCATATTGGGCAGAATATCTCTGCTGGGAACGGGTCTTGTGTGATCACTGATAATGATGACACAGTCTTCTTTTCCTTTCGCCAGTTCACACAGCCGGGGGGCTGTCGATTGGATTCTCCATGGCCTCGCGGACGATCTCAATACCTGTGCGGTCACTGGTAAGCTGATCCACTTTGCTGGTCAGGACAGGTGTATCATCCGGCACCTGCAGATCCTGTGTTGTGTGCGCATAAAAAAATTTGACTGTTTTCATAGATCCTTCGCTTTTCTCCTTTCTGGAAAGAGAGCAGGGTTACCACAGCCGCTCTACAATCAACAATGCTGTCCCGGTTTGTTCATTCCCTGACAACATGCACAACTCACCCATTAATAGTATCACAAAATATCGTAGAGGTCGCTCCCTTTACTGATTGTTTTTTATTTATACAGTTCTCTATATGGTTTTATACAGTTCTTTTTACGATTCCCCGTCACCTGTCACCGGAGGAGATCAGGTCAGATAAAAGGCAGTGCAACCTTGTCATAGACAACAACTTTGCCGTCATGCTTTGTACAGGCCTCAATGGTTCCGTCCTGGGAAACGATGAAGGCGATACTGCCCTCTACGGCGCTGCAGAAACGATAGCCGGCCCTGTGGCGCATTCCCTGGTCCATAAAGCTCTTGTAGGTCTGTTCCTTGTTGTCATACCCGATAAAACACATATCGGGATGCTTGCTCTCCATCTTGTCCACAAGAGTCTCCGCGCCGAAGCCCAGCAGTTCGAAATCCTTTGTGAGGATGACCGAGCCGTCCACAGAGGTAAGCTTTGCGATCAGATCGGCATAGGTGACGATCTCTTTTTCGCGCATCTTCTTGAGAGGTTTTTCCGTATTTTCTCCATCGTCAAACAGATATCCGCTGCGCATCCGATACTTGAAATCGATAAATTCCCTGCAGGACTCGGCATTGGGAACGATCAGGACCGCGCCGCCATGGCCGTAGTTGCTCATCTGCCAGAAAATTCTGTAAAGCAGCTGCAGGCGTTCTTTCTCAGGTACTTTTGAATCTTTTTTCAGCCGTTCGGCTACCAGCGTTGATGTGAAAGTATCTGTGCGGAAAAAAACACAGTGGCCTGAAGAATAGTTGACAACGGCCGCCTCTCCAAGACATGCCCCCAGCTCTCCCGGGCCGTTGACAAACAGATTCGGGATTTTGGGCATCCTGTTGCCGGTCGTGATCTCTTTTGTGAGGATCTTTTCCCAGGCGGTATAAGCGGCGATGATTCCGATCATCTGAAAAGGGCTGGTACTGACATCCACGATCAGATAACTCATATCGGGGTTCAGGGCGGGTGCAAGCTTATGAAGATTCCTGCTGTTGAATTCTGTCGGATTCTCGAAAAGAAGCGCATGTGCATAGACATAGGCAGAGAGCAGATCCGAATCCGGCTTTATAAAGCATACCCTGAAGGAGGGAAAGCGCCCTTCCTCGCGCATGCAGCTGACGTCCAGCAGAGTCTGACATATGTTTTCGATCACATCTTTCGAGGGAAGGAACTGGTCCTCCTCAAGGACATACTGCTCTTTGAACTGGGACTCATACTTATAAATCGCATCAACAAACGCTGATATTCTGCCCATTTTATCAATCTCCACATGCTGCTCCGGAAAAGCAGCTGGTGTAAAAAACACATAGAAAGCAATTACTGTTTACCTGCCGGCAGGCACATCCCCCATCAGAACACCGACCCGCTCGGACATGTTCATGTCAGAGCACATCAGCGCGTGCCAGAATGCCGAGTCATCAGACACATTCTCTTCGGGATTATAGACGGGGCTGAGATCTTGAAACAGGTCCTCTATTTTCCCCATACGGCCAATGATGCCCGTATCGCTGGCACCGCCGTTGATCATGCGCAGAGCACTCAGCATATCTCCGTATGCATCATAGACCTCCAGCAATGTTTCCATGTCCTTTTCAGTGAACCACAATTTCATAGCGTCTCCCATCTCCAAAATATAAATCTGCCGCCGGATTGCGGATTTTTCACATATATCTTATTAATTATATCATAGTATAAAGAGATGAACATATAAAATCCCTCTCCGTCACGTATTCGCCCGACCGGCCCTTCAACGCCCGGTTTCCTCAGCCGGGTATACCTGAGCCGGGTATGCCGCATCCGGCAGGCCGGAAGCTTCGCCGCAGATATTTTATCTCACAGGGAAACAGATTCTATAAAGAAACATGACCCATAAGGAGACTGATTTCATAAACTGACAGATTTCATAAGGAGACAAATGCCATGAGAAAACTTATCCCAAAAGGAGACTGATTTCATAAGGAGACAGCGCTTTTCTGCGAAAAAAAGCACCCGGGTCATTTCACCCGAGTGCTTTTCCTGTGTTACCTATAGATGTCCGTTGTCCCGATCAGAGGGGCTCTTTGTTGTTGAAGACCTTGATGCAGTGCTTAACGTTCTCATAGACGCCCTGGACGATTGCTTCGTTGAAGCCGTAGTAGTCGTGCTCGCCGGGCTGTGCCATGTAGGCTCCTGCGCAGTTGATGCAGGCATCCATGCTGGCTGTCGCAATGTTGATCTTGCGGACGCCGAGGGTAATGGCCTTGCGGAAGTCCTCATCGGAGATACCGGAGCCGCCGTGCAGGACCAGAGGAAGTCCCACTGCCTCTTTGAGCTCTGTCAGGCGCTCAAAATTCAGCTTGGGGATTCCCTTATAGTGGCCGTGTGCATTGCCGATCGCCACTGCAAGTGCATCGATGTCAGCATTTGCCGCAAAGGTTCTGGCCTCTTCCACATCAGTATACTTGGAGACCTCTTCGCGCTCGGTGGCTTCCTTGCCGCCGATGGTGCCGAGCTCTGCCTCGACAGAAGCGCCGGCTGCGCGTGCCAGACGGGCGACTTCGTTGGTCTTGTCAATGTTTCCCTGCAGGGTATAGTGGGATCCGTCAAACATGATGGAAGTAAAACCATATCCCAGAGCTTCCGCTGCTTTCTCTGCGGTAAGACCGTGATCCAGGTGAACAGCGATCTTGACCTTGGCATCCTTGGCAGCCTGTACCATCAGAGGTCCGATCATATCCAGCGGAGTATGTTTCAGACGTCCCTCAGCGATCTGAATGATGATCGGAGAATCCATCTCTTCTGCCGCGCGGATAGTTCCCATCGCGATCTCCATATTCGGGCATGTGAAGGAGCCGATCGCCTTGTTCTCAGCCTCCGCAATTGCCAGCAGTTCTTTCAGTGTAACCAGCATAATAACCCCCCTTGTCTCTTGTGACTCGTCTTTTTTGATGCGGTAATAATTGAGCAGTCCATGTACTGACCTGCATACATTTTGCATGCTACATATTATTATAAACGCATTAGACTTAATTGCAAATATAAAAAGAAGATCTGCAAGGATCACTTTTGCAAAGTCCCCGACCCCTTTCCGCGCCGGAGTCAAAACAGGCACCATGCTCTTTCGGGCACGGTGCCTGTCTTTTTTTACCTGTATACGGGCCGGGCCGGCACAGCTTGATCTGCTTTATTGGCTGCTCCTATTAACAGGCCTGATCGATCAGCCTGATCGATCAGTCTGATTTAACGGCCTTATTGACCAGCCTTATCGTTCGGCCCTATTGATTGGCTTAAAAAGAATACATTTTTTCGGGCAAAAGACATATAGACAGATCCGTAAAATCAGTGTAGTATCCACATTGAAAGTAATCGGGAGTAGCTTGCACGATTTCTAAACACGATTTCGTGTAACATATATTCGTCAATACGGGAAATGAAATCCCCGGTATATGTTGTCAAGAAGCGAGACTTTTACTGCATGTTGAATGCGGTAAAAGTCTCTTTTTTCATTTAAAAGTGTTTTCATTCAATAGTTTTTCATTCAAAAGTCTCTTTTTCAATTTATAGGAGGTTTGTAAGAGAATCATGATTTTTGTAAACTTTCTGGTACTGATCATCGGATTTGCAGCTCTGGTAAAGGGTGCGGACTTTTTCGTGGACGGAAGCGCCTCTCTGGCGAAGAAATTCCATGTGCCCAGCCTGATCATCGGCCTCACCATTGTGGCATTCGGAACCAGCGCTCCCGAGCTTGCCGTGAGTACAACCGCTGCACTCAATCATTCCAATGAGATTGCCCTCAGCAACGTGATCGGATCCAATATATTTAACCTGCTCGTCGTTCTGGGCTTCTGCGCACTCTTTTCTCCTGTGCCGGTATCATCGGAAATCCTCAAAAGAGATTTCCCGCTCTCCATCCTGATAACTGTCCTGGTCCTGATCTTCGGCGGCGGACTGATCGCAGGCCGTGCAGCGGGCAGTACCGTGGGAACGATCAGCAGATTTGAGGGTCTTGCTCTTCTGATCGTATTCGCAGTTTACATGTTCCTTCTGGTCCGCAACGCAATGCACAGCCAGACGGAGGAAGAAGCCGCTCAGGAAAACATTTCGCTCAAAAAGTGCATCCTCATCATGATCGTCGGCATCGCGCTCATCGTGATCGGCGGCCAGGCCGTTGTCGATTCGGCAAAGTCCATCGCTTACTTCTTCGGAATGTCGGAAACTCTGGTGGGACTTACCATCGTGGCAATCGGCACATCTCTCCCCGAGCTTGTGACCTCCATCGTTGCATCCCTCAAGCATGAGAACGGTCTTGCCGTGGGCAATGTTGTGGGCTCCAACATGTTCAATATCATGTTCATCCTGGGTACAACAGCTCTCCTCAACCCGCTGCCTGTCACCTTTGAGCTCTCTGTCAACCTCCTCTTCCTGCTCCTGATCAATGTGGTGACCTTTATCTTCATCTCAACCGGAAAACAGCTGAACCGCGCAGAAGGCGCCATCATGTGCATGATGTATGTCGGACAGGCTGCCTTTGCCATCATGGGTTAATTCAGCCGTCGTGAGATAATTGCAATCCTGGAATAAAAGGAAAAAAAACGGTTTGCCCGCAAAGCATCATCTGTGAAAACGCATAAGAACAGTGTTATCTGTTATCCAAAATAAGGTTTTCCATTAAAAAATCCGGCCGAAGCCGGATTTTTTTATTCTTCATATAGCAAGAATTGCGAACGCGTCCTGGATGAAGATCATATACCTTTATTCCGGCCTGCCCAGGCCCAGCTCCTCCGCATGTTCCTGCATACCCCGTATGCAGATCTCCGCGACATCCCGGATCTCCATATCCAGCATTCCGCATCCGCGCAGGATCAGTTCCCGGTTGCAGCCCGCCGCAAAGCGCTTGTCCTTCCACTTTTTCATGAAACTCTTCAGGCTCATGTCCTCGATCCCATTGGGGCGCATTCTGGCTGCCGCCTGGATGATTCCGCTCAGTTCATCCACAGTGAAAAGACTCTTCTCCATCTCGGAGACGGGCTCCACATCCGTGCAGATGGAATAGCCATGGCTGAGGATGGCCCGGATATCCTCCTCGGGAACGCCTGCTGCGCGAAGGGGCTCCTCGGTATGGGCCAGATGCTCCTCCGGATACTTCTCATAATCATAGTCATGCAGATAGCCGACTGCCTCCCAGTGCTCCTTATCCGCCTTAAAATGCTCTGCCATCGCGCCCATGCATGCGGCGACATTTGCCGCGTGGAGCTTGAGATGGTCCTCTGTCACCATGGTATCATTCAGTCTCTTTGCTTCTTCGATCGTCAGTTTCTCCATTGCATTTATCTCCTACACTTCTTTGCTTTTAAATCTTCAGATTCATCCCCCGTGGTTCTCATCACCCCGGGATATCCTTCGAATCATTCCGAGTCGGGGTGCACCACACCGTCTTCGTCAATATTTACATTTACGGAGATGCCCTCCAGGTACTGCAGGATCCGGGTCTTCCAGTCCTCTGTGTCCGCCAGTGCGGTATAGACTCCGGACTGGGTGCCGGGATAGAGCTTGAGTTCAATTTCTGCGTCCTTCAGAGGCTGGTCCGCATCCGCTCTCTTGCCTTTTAAATGCAGCTCGGCGACAAGGGTATCGATATCATAATCATCAAACCAGAAGTTGCCCAGGCTGTAGAGGATGGGTTTTCCCTCATAGTATTCGATTCCCTGCAGGATGTGGGGATGGGCACCGATCACGGCATCCGCGCCGGCCTCGATCATGGCATGGGCCCCGTAAATCTGCTCGTTTTCCAGCTCCGTGCTGTGCTCCACGCCCCAGTGGGGGAGGGCAATGACAAAATCGGCATTTTCCGCCGCTGTCCTGATGGACTCCAGAAAACGGGTATAGTCATAGCACCAGAGGATTCCCGGTTCCGTATCGGTCGCCTCCGGTGTATAGATGGTATATTCCGCACGGGAAGCCGCGACATAGGCGATCTTGAACCCATCCGTCTCCAGATAGACAGGTGAGGCCGCCTGCTCCAGGTTGCGCCCGGCGCCGACATAAGGGATCTCTGCTTTCTCAAGAGTCTCCAGGGTATCCATGAAGGAAACTTCGCCAAAGTCGAAGGTGTGGTTGTTGGCAAGTCCGACAATATCCACCCCCAGGTCTTTTAAATAGGATACATTGTCCGGATCCCCGCAAAATGTCCACATCTTGGTGGGAAGGGGCTCCCCGCGGCGGCTGTAGACGAATTCATTGTTGATCCACATCTGATCCATGCCCTTCATGATCTCAATATAGCGCGGATCAATCCCGTCAGAGATATCCTCGGAGCCGATTGCCTGCAGGTGCTGCATGGGAATATAATTATCCCCCAGGCAGATGTCACCCGCAAAGCCCAGAGTAAAATCGTAGCTGCGAGCCTTCTCTTCTGCCTCTTTGGCAGCATCTGCTTCCTTCATGGCCTGAGAAAACACTTTCCGCAGACCGGAAGCCATTTGAGCTACAACCTTGCCGACAGCAGGGTCTGCAGAACTCACTTTTTCCGCGTACGCCTCCTGCTGCATGGTCCCGAACAATACCATCCCCGCCAACAGCAGACCCATGAACCGCAGGCTATTTTTCCTCGTCCTGCTTTTTTTCGGCGATTTCATGTACCCGCGGCCATCTTCCTGCATCCGCTTTTCGTTCCAGCTCATAAACCCTCCAGTTCCTCCATAAACAATTCGTAGTAATCATCCTCTCCGACAAGCAGGGGGGAGTTCTCGCCTCCGCCGTTTGTAGACCGCCGCATGGCAGCATAATAATCCTCTCCGGCAGACAAAAGGTCCATTTCATAGAGTTCTATACCTGCCTGTGTGCTCAGCCTGCAGAAATCTGACAGGGGCGTCCTGCTGTTTCTGGTTTCCAGAAGAGCATTTCTCAGGGCGGTATCTTTGACAGCCTTTTCCCTCAGCAGAGTCATTGCCTCATAAACTTCCATTTCATTCCTTTCTCATATGGAATCTACATCCCGAGCCTGGTTCAGCCTGCCTGTCTGTTTCCGAGCCTGTTTCAGCCCAACTGTTTCCGGACCTGGTTCAGCCTGCCTGTCTGTGGCTCTTCCCGGGCCGATGCCCGTCAAGACAAGGCCCGATACGTTTACCGGTTCATCAGCCAGGCAAAAGCCTTTGCAGTCCGAAGATCCGGCTGCTTGAAATGATTCCCCTTGTTCCACTCCAGAATGCATTCTTTTCCTTCTTTTTTCAGGATGGTTTCTGCATCCCTGATGGCATTTCCCACCTGTGACATAAGCGGGTTTTTTGTCTTTTCCTCCCGGTCACCGAGACTCAGATAAACCGCCTCCGTACGGATTTTGTTTTTTCGCATATATTCCAGAAAATCCGGAAACCAGATCGACGGCGATGCGGCAGCAATGCCGTCAAAACGGTCCGTCTGATATCCCGCCCACAGAGCAAACAAGCCTGCCAGCGAATAGCCTCCGATATAAATTCTGCTATAGGCCGCCGCGGGATCCTCCGGCAAATCCGAAAGAATCGCTTGCTCAAGGAACAGCAGGGATTGGGCTGCGCCGTCCCCAAAATCCTCATTTCCGAAGACCGCAGGTGCCGGCCAGGGTGACAGATCGTGGTTCCAGATTTTCACTTTGACCGTTTTCAGGCAGAACTTCTGTCCTCCGGATAATTCCCTGATCAAAGCAGCTTCCTTTTCGATCACTTGCAGATCATGATCATCGACCATCTGAATCAGAAGTGTATCCGCATTCATTTCCCCGTAAGTACTAATCTCAAAGCTCATAATGACTGTCTCCGTATACACCCGGCATAAATCAAACCACATGCAGAAGGCTGGTCTTTCCCTTCATCAATTGGCTTGCTTAGATGCACTCATGACAGAGCGCAGGAAAGCCACGATCATCAAAATGTAACAGATGGTTTTGGGGAGCATCAGCATGCCCAGCATGGGGAGCAGTCCAGCTCCCACAGCAACCGGAATATAAAACAGAAATGACAGGAGGATGTACAGCCAGAAATATCGAAAACCCCGGTCCCTCCGTCTCTTCTGAAAATAGAGCAGGCAGACTGCGGCGCCGATCAGGACGAAGGGAATATTGCGGATTGTCCCCCAGACCGGGTCAGCGCTGTTTTCCAGCCATCCGTTCTGCGGGAGCAGACACAGGACAATCCGGATGATCACCAGTATCCAAAGGAAGGCTGTAAGGCGCCGGTTTTCCCTCATCCGGTAATGCCCCAGCCAGATATAATACAGCAGCAGATAAAAACCCGTCATGCTGATGGACGTGATCAGCTTGCCCATTCCCAGAGCGGCTGTGAGATCTCTATCCGAAAAATAGTTGGTGACGCGGGGAATGAGATGAAAGGCGTCTCCGCAGCCCAGGATCAGTGCGGCAAGCCCCATATTCTTTTCCGTTCTGTTTCCTGCTCTGTACAGTATCAGACAGCCGCTGATGATTGCAAACAGAAGGTATAGAATGTCAAAAACAGATTCTCCGTATTTCATAACAACCTCTTATACCGGAGTGCCTTTCGCAAAGGCAGCACGTTCTCTGCAGACGCCACACAGTCACGAGTGAAAAATCTTGTCGATACAAGATTTTCACTCCGGATGCTGAATTCCCCTCTTCCGGAAGATTATTTCTGCGGCATTGCCTCGGGACGTTCAAATGTTGTGTTCACCTGCACATAGCGGTTTTCCCTGGCGGAGACCAGGATGGCTTCACTGACCTCAAGCATATGCAGGGCCATGGCTCCGCTGGCGCGGCAGGGGCGTCCCTCCTCGATCGCGTGGGCGACGTCGATCAGGCCGATCCCGCGGTCGTTGGTCACAAAGCTGGTCGCGCCGAAGTCGTGTTTTACCTCCGCGATCTCCCAGGGAATGTCCTCATCACCTTCATGGCGCGGCATATTTCTCCAGCGGTAGGTCTCCGCGTTCTTTACCAGGGTGTCTCCGCCGAAGATATTGGGACCCTGATTGGGATCCTCGTCCGCCATGACCAGTGTGGATCTGGTGCCATAGAGCTCCAGGCGGGGCATGACAGAATCCCAGGCATCCCAGATCATGTTGTAGCTGATGACAGCGCCGCACCTGAATTTCAGAACTGCGGACAGGGAGGTCATGATATCAGGATCCACCTGCAGCATCTGTCCCTTCATGGGCTCGGAATAGATCATGCGCTCCTTCTGAGGCTGAACGCCCATGGCGCAGACAGACTCAACCGGACCGAGCAGAGAGAGAAGGGCCGTCATATAATAGGGACCGATGTCCAGAACGGGACCGGCGCCCTTCTGGTAAAAGAAGGCCGGATTCGGGTGGTACCACTCCCAGCCGTGCGAAACGCAGTTGGCCGTACCCGCGACGATCTGACCGGTGACCCCTTCGTCCATGAGCCTGCGGAAGGTCTGCAGGCGGGCACCCATAAAGGTATCAGGGGCACATCCCACATACAGTCCTTTCTCCGCCGCCAGCTTCATGATCTCCTGCCCTTCCGCAAATGTCGAAGCGAGAGGCTTTTCGGAATAGACATGCTTTCCGGCGCGCAGGGCGGCGATATTGTAGGAATAATGTGCTGCGGGCGTCGTGAGGTTGAGCACCAGATCCACCTCGGGATCCTGCAGGAGCTCGTCGCCGGTCGCATAGGCCTTGCGAAAACCGTACTGCTCCTTTTTGGCCTCTGCTTTTGCCGGTGTGCGGCAGGCGCATGCGTAGAGCTCTGCGGCTTCCGGATACTTCTGCAGATTTGACAGATAGGCGTGGCAGATATCTCCCAGCCCGATCACTCCGATTCTTAATGCTCTCATCTTTTCTGTTTCCTTTCTTCCGCCAAAGAGCGGCGAACCCCGCTTTCGTCGATGTGCTGCGGATCCTGCTTCCGCCCGCTGCGCAGCGAATATTGCTTCCGCCGGACATCCTTCCATGCCCTTGCCGAAAACCTGTCTTCACTGTTTTTTCAAGCTGCACCTCCTAAGTCTTTCTACAGTTTGCACTCCATAGTTCAGCCGCAATTACCGCATATCTGCAATAATCCGGAATACTCTCTTCACAGGCGCTCTCCATGGGCGCTCCCATGGGCGGCATACTACCTCTTATAATCCGCCGAAACATCTATAAATGAACGCTTTCCCGAAATATAATCTTCAAAGGCGTGTTCTGCGTCACGGCCGCGAAACACCTTGCACAAGCCGCACATATCGCAGTCAGCAATACAGGGGTATTTTTTCTTTATAAATTCTCTTCGCTCCTCGGCACTTGAATACAGAATATCCGGTGCATCAGCCATTGTAATTCCTCCCAAATATAGAAATCCCTTCCGGAATCTGCCATAAAATACTCACTCATTATAATATATTCTATCATATATTTGTTTGCGACTTCCTAATGGAAAAAAACCGCGAAAAATAAAGCCGGGACTGCGGATTTCGTCCACCGGCCTGGCTTTATCTGTCAGCTGTCATATCCTATGTCTGAAGAACTCCTTCATCCGGTCTGATCCTCTCTTTTGATGGTTTTCCTGCCCGCATGCTCCAGTTACATTGGAGCCAGCTCTGTTCTGCCCCCGGTCTAGACGTTTCCCTGAGGGATCGAGACTTCCCCGCACAGATTCAGTTGGAAATATTCCCTGATCTCCAGAGGGTCCTCTGTCTGGCCAAGCACCCACATCAGCTTGGTCACTGCTGCCTCGGCCGTCATATCATATGCCTGCAGCGCTCCCGCCTCAAGTGCCAGCCGGCCGGTCTCATAGACTTCCAGGCTGCTCCCCTCGAACCGGCACTGTGTACCGACGAGGACCGTGCATCCCTGTTCTGTCAGTCTGCTGATCCCGCTGATAAAATCATGACGCAGAAAAGGCATGCCTCCCAGACCGAATGCTTCAATGAAAAATGCCCTGTAGCCATTTTCAGCATACATGCGGAGCACTTCCCTGTGAATGCCGGGAAACAGCTTGATCACAGCCACATCCGGACAATAGCGGTCCTGCAACCGGAAAATACCGTTTCTCTTCGGCAGCGTATGGGAATTGATCTTCATCCCGATGGAACTGATCTCAGCGACATTATCACAGTTAATGCTGTCAAAAGCATCAAAGCTCAGGGAGCGCACCTTGGATGCCCTGCATCCCAGCATCACCTTCCTGTTAAAGGCGACAAAGACTCCGGGGCACCCGCTCTGTGCCATGTAGATGGCACACCGAAGATTTTCCATGGCATCCGCCACCGGATTGGAAATCGACAGCTGACTGCCGGTAATCACGACCGGAATGTGGATATTCTGGAGCATAAAGGACAACATGGATGAAGTGTAGGCCAGGGTATCTGTGCCGTGGATCACGACCATCCCGTCATAGTCATCCCGCTTCTGACTGATCACCCGTGCCAGCCGCACCCAGTCCTCCGGAAAAATATTGGCGCTGTCCAGCGAGGAGAACTCCTGTGTGATCAGTTCCGCTTCTCCTGCCACCACATGGAGCTCACGGAGCATGGAGTCCGTCGTAAGACCCGGAGTCAAACCATGTTCCTTCGCTACCGAAGACAGCGTTCCTCCCGTATTGATAATCAAAACTTTTTTATTCACAATGAATATGTATCTCCTTCTTCCGTGAACATGGGGACGGTCTTTTTGTTTCCGTCCCTCTTTCGAATGAAACAAGGGGACGGAAACAAAAGGACCGTCCCCCAGTTTTACGGGTGCCCGTAAGGGCCCTGGCGTCCGTCCACGGCGGGATATGTCTGGTGGGGGAGATGCTTCAGGTGGCGCTCAGCAATGGCGAACCGCGTTTTCCTCACAATGTCCACCGTCCTGCATACCATCTCTTCTGCTGAGCCGAAGGGCTTTTCCAGTTCAAACCATTCTGTCTCAGTGAACTCTCCCTGCACCATTCCCTTTACGTGATGTGCAGTGACGTGGAGCTGCCAGCACAGAATGCCGTCCTCTCTGAGGGATACTTCCCCCTTCTCAACCTCCACCGTCAGCTGCGCGGACCAGCAATAAGAAAAAAGAACGATTTCTTCCCCATCCAACAGGCTGCGCCGGGTGATCTCCGCGCCGGTCTGTCCATCACCTTTTAACTCTTTTAAAATGAACTCATAGTTTTCATTTTGATACAGTACTGTACAATTCATCTCATCTTCCTCCAATATATGACTATGCAGTCATCGCGGCCATCTATTGTATCCATTTTGCAGAAGAATGGACAGCAATTCCACTAAACCATGACTGGCCCTCAAAAAACGTCAAAAAAGCATCTCACCTTATCTTAAAGAATACCTTCGCCTTTTTCCAGTATAATATAAGCGATCGGAAAAATCGGGTGCTCTGCCCCCTTGATCAGACAGACCTTGATTAGACAGACCTTGATTAGACAGGCCTTGATCAGACACGCCTTGATCAGGCATAAAAAGCACCGGCCGTTTCCAGCCGGTGCTTATAAGTCATTTGATCAGTTGCCGGAGGGTATTTCTACACACTCTTCTGCATGTCATTTCTTTAAGTCGACCGAAGTAATCTCGATCTGCTCATCTTCTACGGATGTACTTGCGTCTTTGATAATCAATTTAAAAGATGCTTCGCTCTTCTCTGCGATATCCTCTTTGCTTGTCAGGAAAAAGCCGCCATATGTGCAGGACTGCGCATAAAAGCTGTTATTATTTCCATCCTCCTTTACTCCATCAAATGACACTTCCTGAGGTGTGATCAAAATATTGGATTCAGAATCATTAAAAAGCATAAAATTAGCCCGGGTCTTATAGTCATCGGATTCATCCCCTTCTTCTATAAGACCTGTATAGTAGATCTGCATTGTGTCTGATTCATAAACCAGATCCCAGTCATCGACCGGCAATGCCAGTTCAAACTCTGTCCCAAGATTTGTGATCATTTCTTCCGAAATACAATCATCTATCTTTTCCGAAGTCTCCTGATCAGTGCACTTGGAAATCAGCTGCAGAATATGAATATCTGTTATCCCATACCTTTCGAGAGCTTCTTTCAGCGGATATTTTACCGTGACTGTCTTTCCGGCCGGTATCTCATCAGCAGCTGCACATGTGGTAGTAATATCGTTGACAATAATATTATCTACACTCCAGGTAATATTTTTCTCACTGTTATTGGTCACTGTGACTTCAACGTATTTTCCGTCTGAATCACTGGTAATACCATTCACCACAGCGCTGATCCCATTCGCATCATAGATGGTTGTCTCACTCAATGTTTCAACAGGTTTTGACTCATCTGTATTCTTTTCGTCTTTGCTTTTCTCATCCTTCTTCTCATCCTGATCCTGCTTTTCCTCTGCAGAAACGCTTTCCACACTGACATCCTTTGCAAGCGGTGTTGAGGCACAGCCTGCAAAGATCATCACTGACATCATGATCGCAGACAGGACAGCCAGTCTTTTCTTCATCAAATTCTTCTTCCTCCAACATTTTTTTCTTACTTGTGTTCCATGTTTTTGTGTTATTGTAAGTCATCGCAGTCAGAAACAGAACTGCTGCATCAGCAAAAGCCATACTGCTAAAAGCCATACTGCTGATATATGGTAAGCCGGGTAAACTCCTATATCCTATAAGATATGACGCTTATTTCACGCTTTATGTTACTATTACTCTGTTGTTTTCTCAACTCAAAAGCAAGTATTGGCGCGAAAATATCGCCCTGACAGGAATACCCATGCCTGAAAGAAACATCCGCTCCAATCCTTTCATCTCTATTCTGATCCCGGCCGCAGTGCTCCTGCTGCTGTGCCTCTGCCTGCTGTCCGCCTGCGGCCATGCCGATGGCAGCAAAGGCAGCAAAGATTCCGTCTCCTCTCCCGAAGCATCAATGGAAAATGGAGCCTCTCCCAATCAGGATCCTCTATGGTCTGACCCGGACAGTATGACTGCCATGGTCCTCTCAGACCTTCACTACACAGACAAAAAAGAGAAGTCCCGATGATACGGGTGACTCCAGGCTTCCCGGGAATGTGATGAAATACGTTTATATCAAAACTTCCCATACCTTAACGGTATGGGAAGCTATTTACACGGCTATTTACACGGTATTATTTTTTGGTGATAATCGCTCTCTTATGAGTTCCTTTTCCGATCGCTCCCTTCTCATCAGAGGCCGCTACATTGAAGAGGACCCTCTTGCCATCGATCTCAGCGATCTCAACTTCACAGGTAACCTTACCGCCTTCAGGTGTCGCGGCGAAATGCTTGACTTCCACAGCCATGCCGACAGAGCCTTTCCCTTCCTCCAGATTCCGGGCCAGGAGATCCGCACAGGTAAGCTCCATGAGATTAATCATACTGGGGGTGGAGAAGACATGAGGCAGGTCAATCTGCGGAAGCTGACTATCAAGATGATCCGCACACATCTCAGCTGTGACTTGAATGGTAATCGTGTTCTTCATCCCGACTTTTAATTCCATAACATTTTTCCTTTCTTTATCATTATTTCTTTAAATATTATTACGTCTCTATGTGTCTGCTTCTGATCGATCACAGGAGCAGCCTGTTCCTATTATAACAGCATTCTTCCAAATTCGAAATTGCCCGATGCTTTTTTCCTGTGCACGTTTTTCCTGGAGAAACAAAAGGACCGTCCCCTTGTTTTAAATCAACCGGCCACCGGTCTCCTTCGTCTATTCCGTTTGCATACAGCCAGTCGTCCTCAACCCGCAGCAGTCTTTCCTGCCCATTCTCGTCAGTGAGTGTCACAAGCACGGTCACCCCCTGGTTTTCAGGGCGCTCCTCACAGCCATAATCGTCTTCCTGTATCCTTTTTACTATCCAATCCATGATCGTTTCCGGCCCCTCATAATAATGAAATTGTCATCTCCCCAATATTGCTGTCTGTATTGTACTACAGGTTTTATGCTTCGGCATCCGGATATTTTAAAAACCATGACATGTAGGCATGTAGGGGACGGTCCTTTTGTTTCTGTCCCCTTGTTCATTCGAACAGGGGGACGGAAACAAAAGGACCGTCCCCTTGTTTTATGTTGCTTCATCATATGCCACTTCCTCATCATATGTCATTTCCTCATCGTATGTCACTTCCTCAGCCTCTTCTTCTGCTGCCGCAGCCGGTTCTGAAGTGTTTCCTGCACAGCCGCTCAGACCGATACACAAGACCATGGCTGCAGCGCTGAAAGCCTGTAATCTTCGTTTTAACATTTTTGTTTTTCCTCCTTTCAAAGTAATTTTCTCCCATCCTTCACGTAGATAAACTCATGTAATTGAAGCTTTATTCTTCATCGTGCAAGCCTCGCAAGCGAGTCTTGAATGAATAACACAAGCGGCGCATTCCCGTGATTTCATTCGGTTAAGAGTCAGCCGGTTTTTCTTTTCCCTACAGGCGGAATAAACAGCGGTTATCTTTATTTGTTTACATAACCATTATAAATAACAGGCACACTGCTCCTGCAGCGCCGACATTAAGTCAGACAACCATTACAGCCTCCCCGGCGTGGGCTCTCAGCCCACCAATTCGATCCCGAATGTCTATATTATGTTCATACAGGATCCATTTTCATCATTCATCATGGGAGGAAAACGATTTATGAAAAAAAGAATATGCATATCCCTGTGTATCATGTTGACAGCTGCTGCGATTTTAACGGGCTGCGGGAAAGGCGGAGATTACAAGAAAGCCATGTCCATGTATGAGAACGGGCAGTTCGAAGAGGCGGCAGAAAAGTTCACTGAGCTGGGTGACTACGAAAACAGTCAGGACATGGTCATGGCCTGCAAATATGAAGCGGCCAGGACCTTGTTTGATGCCGGTAATTACGAGGAGGCAAAAAAATCCTTTGCAGAACTGGGTGATTATGAAGAAAGCGCCAATTACGTGACAGAATGTGATTATCATTCGGCATCCGCCCTGTTTGATGCAGGCGATTATGAGGGCGCGGTTGCTATTTTTGAAGCAATCCCTGATTTTAAAGATTCTCAGGAAAAGATCCGCTCCGCCAACAAGGAGCTGATGATCCAGCAATATGAACCAGTGCTGCAGGCGCTCAAGGGTAAGACATGGCTTTTTAATGGAGGTTCCGATACGATTCTGAACAAAATCAGCTTTACAGATGAGGAAGCTGAAATCGCCCAGGTCTCTTATGACGGAAACGGAAAGCATGACAATGGAAGCAGCACCTACGCCTTCACTGTCGATGACAGTAAAATCCTCATCACCATGGCCGACGGCTCTGAGATGGAGATTCCTTACACACTGGACGGGGACACGATCAGTCTTGAAAAGAACAAGTATTTCACCATGGAGGAAATCGATGCAGGGATTCAGGGATACTGGAATCTTCGAGAAACCAGCAACCTGCTCGGGAGAAACTCGACCAATGAGCATAATATCTATTTCAACGATGGTAAAGTAATTTCCGAAAGCGCTTCTGAAGCCTATGGTGGTGCCCCCGGCGAGTATTACTACTATGGCCCCGAGACAGGAAGTTATACACTCAACTTCGGCGGCATTGACACTGAAATGCGTCACGGCAACGAATGGTTTTATAACATAATCGACGGAAAAGTGACCATTCTGCACTACGATAACATCTGTGCTCCTTATGACCACTTACCCGGAGAAAACGGATATAATTTCTGAGGATTTATTTTGAAAGGGCTTTTGGAAAGGCTTTTGGGAAAGGCTCATTGAGAAAGTCAGGAGAAAAGGAAGATGACCAAGATGAAAAGGAAGGCATTCCAACTATTATCTATTTGTGCTGTACTCATGTTCCTACTGTCGGCATGCGGAAACACTACTACAGCCCAAAACACAGCTTCCTCCGGCAATCAGCTTGCAGGTTCACCGGACAATGAAGCAGAAGGCACCGGCGAAAATACATCGTTTTCAGAGGATGCGCAGGATTCGCAGGCAGATCCGTCTGATCAGATCAAGGCTGAGGGATATGGCCTTCTGGGCGGACAACTTTGGAAAGTCAGCGGCGTCCTTGTCAGGAACAAAGTCGTTGATATTCATGACAACAAAGATCTCGAAAGCCTCTACCGCGCTAACTATCTGAGCTTTGGCTCTGACGGACGTTTTATCTACCTGGACGTATTTCCCAAAGGCGGCACCTATGAACCTTATGAAACAGACGGCAAATACGACTGTTTTCTCCTGAAAACAGACAAGACCTATCAATATGATGCCGATAAAAATGAGCTCGTTGAAAGTGAATCCGGAACGAAAAAGCCCTACATTATTTACATCCTGGACGATAATACCTTTGAATTCGTTGAATTTGACTCTATAACCGGAAAAGCAAAAGCAAATGAGATTCCCTTATTTTTTGTGAAGTCGCATGAAGAGAGCCCCTACATACAGGATCACAAAACAGAGATTGCCAATAACAGCAGCAACGGTGCGAACAGCCCTGTAAGCAGTGCAAACACCGCCGGCAGCAGCGGAAATGGTGCGAACAGCACTGGCAGCAGCGGAAACAGTGCAAACAGGTCCGGAAATAACAAAGCCGGTAGCAGCAATTCCTATCAGTCTATCCTTGATACCTATACCGAAAAGATGGAAAATGCCGTGCCGGGTCTGATAAGCGAATACTACTCCGAAGCATCCGGCGTTTCCGATATCGAAAAGCTTGCGGAAATATGCAACGAAAAAGTCGGAAAACTTGCGGAAATATGCAACGAGGGTGTCGGGAAAATGGCAGAACTCATGAACTCCAGAGGAGACTCCTACAGTACATATGAAGACTGGGCCGGCAAGCTCATGGATCATTACTCCGATATCGCCCAGGAAATCCAGGATGCCTATCTTGACTCCGCCATGTAAGGGCAACAGAAACAAAAGGACCGTCCCAATGACATTAAGGTATGAAAACAGAAAATAATAGTGTAATATTCAGGGTAAGGTAAATTCAAACGGAACAC
>OCVV011351730.1_pt1 | contig 31086 bp, 18 predicted proteins | sample 1539721 | NCBI WGS metagenome assembly OCVV01 (sample SAMN02144230, study PRJEB22623) | gut metagenome | biome: sheep rumen | host: Ovis aries | place: New Zealand | reverse complement strand
GATGATCTCCTTCTTCTCGTTCATCTTGACCGCGCCGATCTCGATGATTTCGAAGGGCAGTTTTTCAATTTCTTTGGCTTTGCCGTAGGGGCATTGGTTCCATTCGAGGTCTAATACTATATAATTCATATTTAGCCTTTACTAATAACACTATAAAGATTCTAATATTGTTTCAATATACGGATATCTGAATATGTCGATTCTTCGCGATACAACATCAAGTGACAGATTGGCACTCTCATACACGTTAGCATGCAAAATGTTTGTCCATAATATGTTTAATACAAATTATACAGTATTGAGCTATGGAATGATAGTTCTCAAATCCATAATGCTTATGACTGCAATATGGAAAAGCTGATCAAATAAATCCTCTTTTTGATGTAGTGTACTATCAACGCATTTATAGTATTAATCTATCACCACCTATCTTATCATCTAAAGGCAATAGCAGACACTCCCTTTGTCGTTTCTTGACATGTGACAAGCAGCACGGCACAGATTAACATATGCCGTACCGCTATCATCAAATAAAAAGACGCTTATAAATAATATTTCTATGTTTTTGCAAACAGACTTCAAAAAATCACCTATCTGCCTCTTTTTCTTTTCTTCTCTTCCACAAGAAGATGACAAACGCTACAATAAGCGCTGATACAGCCGCAAGTGATCCGAAGAACAACGGTTTACTGCTATACCAACGAATTACCGGGTTTCTCGTAAGCACAAATTCATACTTCTCCTCATCATTTATGTTCCCGGCTGCATCCTGAACCACTACGCTCAGTTCATGTTCTCCATACTCGTCGATATGAATTGTAACGGATCCATCTTTACCCAGAATATACTCATCCTTTCCGAGAATCTTCCCGTCTAAAACGATTTTTTCAAACTCGTCCAATGGATTGTCATGAATCAGCCGCAGGTCAAACTCTTCAAAGTAGTATTTTTGCTTCTTGTCAATTCCGGTCACGGTCAGAACCGGTTTCGTGCGATCGATATAGAACTCCACCGGTTCCATAGAATTGATATTGCCAGCAGCATCCTCCGTATCAATTGTGATAACATACTTGCCATCAGACTTTAATTTATCCCTCAGGACGAGGCGGTCCTCCTCGTAAGTATAGCTGACCTCTCTACCGTTAAGCGTTACCGACAAGATTGTCACTTCATCAACATTGTAAAGCTTAAAAGATGGATTAAAAGTCTTGTTCGTATATTTCCCTTCTATCTCTTTTTGCTCGAAGACAAATACCGTACCATGCTGATTTTCGGAGAATGATATCTTCTGAACAACCTCATTCCCAGCAAGATCTGTTCCAGTAAATACCAGTGTGTAATAATCATCCTTGTCGATCACATCCACCGTGTATTTAACGCCGTTGTTAAGCATTTCAGGCTTGCCGCCTATTTCCATATTTCCATTATTGGTTCCTTTGATGGCAACTTGAATACACGCTTCATTAACATTTGTATCAAGCATCGTTAGGATAATACCTATCGGCTTCCTATTTGCTGATAGATTCTTCACACCCTCTATCATAAGCTTCGGCAATGTCTTATCAAGAACAAATTCCGGATCTTCAATCGGCTTTGAAACATTTCCAGCCATATCGGTAACCGTTCCGCCTATCTGATAAATACCATCCTTGTCGAAAGGAAGCGTGCTGGTTTTTCCATTAAATATCACTCCCGGAGCCTTATCCTTCGCATCAGCCTTAATCTCGATATTATGCGTGCCGTCAAAATTCACATCCTCGACCGTAATGGTTGCCGTTCGATCAGCCTTATAGTATCTGCCGTTTCTTACGTCATTATTATCATAAGTGACCGTGACAAGCGGTGCTGTTTTATCAAGAATAAAGTCTGTCGGCGCAACGCCGTCATATCGTGTCTCAGACGCCGCGTTCCCCAGCAGATCCGAGCCGCTTATTGCCAAATGGTACTCACCATCTGTTGTATAGCTAATCAAAGCTGTCCACGTATCGTCGTCCCCATTCGCGGAGCCTCCTGGCGAATGTGACCAACCACTGATAGAAGCAGTTGGCTCTGTCTGAATGTTTATCTTTGACGGATCAAAGTTCCTCTCCGTAACAACAACAGTTGCTGTGCGGTCTTCTTTAAAATACTTCCCATTCTGAGCATTGTTGTTGTCATAAGAGACACTGATGGATGGTGATGACACATCAATTCCAAAAGAGTATTCTGCCATAGAACTGTTTCCGGAATTATCAGCTGCCGTTATAACCACCCTCAAATCATTGAAGTTGTGGCTTCCGGCATCGACCGTCACTGTTTCATTATATTGATAGTCAAGGTTTTCGTCCTGATAGTTCTGCGTAAAGGATTTCGTATTCGGACCATGCAGCATCATAGTATCGCCGCCGACAAGTGCTCCGTTCACATACATGTCATACTGAATTTCCGCAAGACCGGAACTCGATATTCCACCATAGGGATCCGTGACCACAATATTAATCGGCACGCTTGTATTGAAGAGAGGTTGTCCCGCCCCGCTTCGTACCCCGCTTGGAGCAGTCGTCACAACTTGAATAGTCGGCGCAAGGTTATCCCCCGTGGGCGGCTCCATATCAAGATAAATAAAGTTATCTGAAGAAGTTCTCACTTCATTGCCCGCAAGATCTGTAATCGTATAGGACGTCACCTTGAACTGCTGCCTGCCGTTCTGGCCAGTTGAAAGGTTCCGGGCATACTGATAATCCTGCGTGTCACCGTCCTGACTTTGTCCGCTGATTGTAGATTCAACCGAATAGGTCATTCTGACAGGACTTCGCTCAACTCCTGTGTCTACTGTAAATAATATGTCCGCTGCCTGCTCCTGACGGTATGGTTCCGAGTATGTAATATTACCATTTGTCAGCATTGTGTAGTATGCAGTCTGACCATTACTTATGGACATCTGGCCTGCCGGACTTACAGTATCGACAACAACATGATTTGAGATATTTGCCGACTTCTCGTTGGATCCTCTTGCTTTTTCTACACCTACATCAACTACCGCGTCATCCTTTCCATCAAGATATGAATAGCTTTCGGCTTCTAAAGCATTCCCCGCCTTATCGCTTCCATATATTGCATAGCGGTAAACACCGTCTGTGTTAATTTTGTCCCGCATGATTTTCACAGTCCCTGAAATCAGGATCGGATACCGGGTAATCAACGTTGTTTCCGAATTATATTCGCCATTTATCACCTCTCCCCGTCTGAAAACGATTCTCCGATAATCAAAGTTCGTTTCTTTAATAGTTAATTCAGCCGTATAACCACTGTTAAAATAATAACGGTTGCCTTGACTGTTCTTACTTTGATTCGTTGCCGATGGGCTATTTAACGACAATTTGAAAACCGGTTTTGTTTTATCAAGAACCAGGACATACTTGCTGGTAAAACCCTCTTTAGCCTCAACATCCGTTTCGTATGTATCTGTCGGATTAGAGTCTGTCCTCGGAATCATCTCCTGGACCTGTACCGGATTGAGCGCCCGATCCATTCCAAAGGCTGTAAAGCTATATCTCCCCTCTGTCGTAACAGGATAGGAGAGACCTTTATAATCCCTTGATGCCGATTCCGATGCCTTCGGAATAGCCGGATTAGTCGGTGCCCACTTGCTGTTTACCGCTGCATTTGCCTGGCCTGCCTTGATTTTTTCACCGTCAAGCTCATAATTATCCGTCATACGGTACTGAACCGTAATATTCTTGTTGTAATACGCTACAACACGATTCTTAATCTCGTCCGTATAAAGGTTCGCATTATCTGCGGATACATAGCTTATCCTTACGACAGGATTTTTTGTATCGATTACTTTTCCGTAAAGAGCAGCTATCCCGCCTTTGCCATCATCAGTTAGTTCATCTACAGAAGAAACCGTATTATGCCAATAATCTCCTGCCAGCACAAGCAGATTGCCGGCCTTGTCCTCTCCTCTCACATATAACTTTGTATAGGCATTATCAGCCATCAACTTATATGTGAATGTAATCCCCGACTTAGTTTTCTCTACAGATGCCTTTTCCTGAACGGATGCATTTTTCGTAACACCGTTTTCATAATCAGCAAGCTTTACATACTCATCCTCAACTGCAAGAATGACATTAACATTCCGATTATAATAGACATTCTTAGTATCCGCATAAACTTGATTATCTGTCTCCGCTTTATCCATATTGAGGACGGGTGCTGTGCGGATTGACGTGACTTTCGGGGGAGTTTTATCAAGAATGAAACTTCCTGAAGTGCCTTTGAATTCACATCCCCTACTTGTCTTATTCATATCTTTACTGACAAATACAGTTGTAGCTTCATTTCCCGCCAAGTCAACAGCACGTACATTCACAGAATGGCTACCGTCTTTAAACTTTGCAACCTCGTCAGCAGTGTAAGACAATTCCACCGACACCGCCGATTCGCTGCCAGTTGTAAAAGCTTTCTCTTCCTTACCGTCGATGTTCGAAGTATAAATCCGTGTGCCCGGAGTACTATCTCCGTCCGAAACTATAGCAGCCAGATTATAACCCTGATCAGAATAAGTCACATTTATACCGCAATTGTCTGCCCGGTAATAATAATGACCATCTTCCTTATCAGGACTGCCACCCATTCGAACAGTTATCTCCGGCGCATGCGTATCTATTACGAACTCAAAAGGAGATGTTTGAGCATCTGTATTCACGGCTCCAATATTGCCGGCTCGATCTTGCAGAATATTTTCCTGTCCGTCAGCTGAATAAATATGGATACCAAACAAGCCATCATTTGGAAATTCAGCCGTATATATCCATCTGTCATCATCTCCGTTTGCTTCAGTACCTTGCGTGAATTTCCATCCGGTGGTCTTAAACTGACCGGCTTTTTCCGTATCCATCCCGGCGGCATCACCTTCAAGTACAACGCTGTTATGACTCGGATCATAATTTCCGTCCTGAACGCCGTTTACGATCACATTAACATAGTCCGGATCAAAATTTCTGTCGCGTACAGTCAAAACAGCTTTCCGGGAAGAATTAAAATACTTCCCATTTTTCACCTCGTTATTATCATACTCAATCGTGATTTCCGGCGTGCTTCCGTCAATACCAAAGAGATAGTATGCTCTCTTTACATTCCCTGCATTGTCTTCTGCTGTTACCAGAACCATGATGTCATTCCGGTTCACATCATCCGGTATTGTGATTGCTTTCTCCTGCTCATAGACATCTACAAGCTCCGCTTCAACACTTGACCCGGTAAAAATCGGATTCGGCTTCCAGCTGCCGCCATCTGAAAGCAAAGTCATACCGCTAAAATCAGCTTTCTTTACTTTTTCACCAATATCCGCAGCGGAAAGGTTTTCTGTTCCATATACCGCATACTCTACTTTAGCTAAGCCGGAACTACTCCTATTTTCGGGTTTACTCTCAGTGGAACTTCCGTAAGGATCAGATATTTTCACATCAAATGTTACCGGCTTGGAAGCATTAAACAACGGCTGTCCCTGGTTTCCATAAGTATCCGTAAATATATCACCTGATGGAACAATCCCTACAGAAGGTGCCAGACTATCCTCCCCGGACTCAATGTCCTGATCAAGATAAATACTGGACGTAAACGGATAGATTGCTGCATCTGTACCGGGAACTGATACGCTTGCATTTCCCGCGAGATCAACCAGCATTATATCGCTGATTGAGAAAATCTGTCTGCCTTTCACCTCATATATTGATTCCTGTGCGTAGGCATATCCGTCCTCGACACGCTTCTCCTTATTTATACCATTTTTCAGATTTACAGTATATGAAATCTTATACGGTGTTCTATCCCCTGTGCTTCCTACATTTCCATTATTACCGGTTTTACTTCTGTCATCTGACACGGCAATGTAAGCTTTATCCGAAGATATGTACTGCATCGGATTTAGTACATCAAACCCCCTTTGCTCATAAAATGGTTCTGCATCCTTTTCATTTGAAATTTTCACAACGCCAACAGGTGCCGTCTTATCAATGATAACATTATTCGAAAGGTATCCTTCTGTTGCATTGGGGAAATCAGCATCAGTTACATCCATCGTCGTTTCAATGTTTTTGAGATTCTTCTTGACCACAAGAGGATTTCCTGCCGCATCTTCTCCATAGAACATATAACGATAGATACCTTCTTCACTGACATCTTCCGGTTGTCTGATTGAATCTGTAAAGATAGCCTGTGCATTCTTTTCATCAAAGCTCTCGCCTTGATCAGTATCCAGAAAAATACGTTTTGAGTTAATCTCCGTGCTTCCCTTAACAAATTGATCCTGTTTATCGAATGTTTCTGTCATCGTATTCAAAACATTCTTCTTATGGGCTCGCCAGATGTTTACCTTTTCCGCATACTTATCGAGATGTTTCTCCTTTATTACAAATGTGGCGACATAATCGGAATTAAAATAATACCTGTTTCCGTATGCCCCATTCAACTCCTGGTTAGAAGCACTTGCGGCAGCTATATCAACAACAAAAAGAACCGGAGAAGTTTTATCAACTATAATCAGATTCTGTGCCTGATATGGATTTCCTTCATTTATATTTGAATTCCTGTATCGTCCGTCCTCTTTACCGGACACATCATTCTCAACCACGGTAATTGGTTTTCCTGATGCGTTCGTTCCTTTTATAGAAATCCGATACTCTCCTTCCTCCTCCAAAATATAACGCAACATGTATGACGAGTCATCTTTTTTGGATATCTCCGCTTTTATCCTGTCACCATTATCATTTCTGTTAATTCCCTTGTCCTGAATATCCTTCAATGTACTATATGAAGAATCCTCTCCGTCAGTAGTTACCAATACTGAAATCTGTGAAAGTCTGCTCTCCGTAACATTAGCAAACACCACCTCAATGACAGCTGTGCTGTTATAATATCCGCCTGTCTTAGATCCGACCTTTCCATTACCCGTTTCTTTGTAACGCTCTTCCAACAACTCTTCCGTGATTTTGCCGCCAATCTCCTTTTTCTGCCTGTAGTAGGAAATCTCAGCTGTAATACCATCACCTTCATATTCTTTCCTATATCTGGCTATACCTCCTTCCGGATTTCCGAAACTATCGTTCTTTTGGAGCCACTCATCCCGCTTATCATACTGTACATCATTTTTATCCTGAGCCACAACCAAAGCATTGCCTGCATAATCCGTTCCGATGATTACAAATTCACCATACAGCCCTTGTCCGTCAACCGAATACTTTATGTCAACTCCGTCTTTCGAAGCGTCGGAGTTCACCTTAAAGCCTTCTCCCTGTTCCATAAATGTTCCAGTACCGGCAGGATCCATAAGACCTGCTCTCAGAGTCTGCGTTCCGATATGCTCGTCATTAATCGTTACGATCGTTTCAAAAGCACTGCCATAAGCAACAATACCATCACCGGCTCCGGGACTTACAAAACCGCTGCTCTGCGTGACAGCTCGTACCAGTTCCGGAGCTTTTTTATCCAAAACAAATCTCGCTTGCTTACCATTTACAGATATACCGTCCAAAGCAGTCTTGTCTCCAGATACATCGGAATCACTGTCGCCATTCGAAGTCGCTGATGCCTTAACAATTCTGAGTTTCTGAAATTCATTACCGGCATAGTCTTTGGCTTCTACTGTAATGGTTATATCACCGTCAGCCAAAGCCGCTATATCAGCCGCTGTAAATGTTATGATACCCTTCGTGCCTGATATATCTTTCTCCTCAAGCTCTTTGGAAACAATCTGCACAGCTGCTGAACTTTCTGCTATTACTTTATACGTTCCGCCATCGCTGATGTTATCATCTTCAAATATTACGTTGAATCCGCAGTTATCAGCTTTATAGTAATAATTTCCGTCATATGCTTCCCTGGCATCGTCTTTTGAAATTGACGCTCTCGGACCGTTTCCATCAAAAAATACTTTTTCTTTGGATATACTCTCATTGCCACAATAGTCATACGCTGTAATGATCAGCAGATATTCACCATTCAAGCTTCCATCGGAACTTATAGACAGTTCCGCCTCCATAGACAGCGCCTGTCTAATCTGCTCAATATTCTCAGGTATGTTTTCTCGAGTAATTATATTGTCGGTCTGTTTGAGTCCGCTTCCTTCAATGGTTATAACAGAAATATCTGCATCCGCCGTAACATCCTTTTTCTCTTTATCCAGGAGCTGATACTCTACAGCCTGTATTCCGGATATGCCCTTCTTATCCCCGGTGTCTTTGACCTTAATGTTAACGCTCTGTTTTGTTAGCGGTTTTGTATTTTCCGTTTTGAATGTAATCTCCGGTTTTTCAGGTGCCGCATCTTCGAGAACCAAAAGATACTGCTCGTCCACGCTAAGATTGCCTACATTATCTATTACACAGATGTAGACGTATCCATATTTCGGCATCTTTATATCAATCACACAATTTCCATCTTCAGCAATTGAGGTTTCTACCTTCTCCCAGGTATTTTCATCAAACTTCACATCTTGCTTTTCTTCAGTGACAAGATAATAAATGCCTGCTATTCCAGATTCCAGATCGGAAACAGAGTAAGTTTCTGTAATGTTTTTTCTGTCAAAGATAAACTTTTTTGTATTCTGCAACGTCACTGTTGGTGCTGTGCCGTCTTTATGCAGATTGTCCAGTACAATTCCGGCAATTTCGCCTTTTTCGTTTTTGACATATGCTGTAGCCTTATTTTCATCCGAAATTGATACTTCAGCAGTCTCAGCATATGTCCCGTCCAATTCTCCTGAAACAGTATACCCCTGCATGGCTTTTACAGTTGCCAAAGCTTCATTTTTCTCATCCGCTTTGAACCACAATATACTCTTTCCGCCATCAACTTTTTCCGTGTAATCTCCCTCTACAGAAACGGCTTCGGCAGGAATATCATCCGGCACACTTACCATTTTAATTATTGCATTGTCGTACGTTATCTGAGCAGAATAATTATCAGAAGGTACGCCGGCTAAACCGACCATTATATCCAAGTTCTGGTCGGCCTGTTGTAAACTGACTTCCGTATCTTCATCAACCTTACCTACAGAAGAATAAATAAAGTCATCAGCCGAAATCTCGCGCCAGTTTTCGCCGCTGCCAATGAGCAGACCAGCACCGTCCGGCACTTCAATATCTTCTGTTTCCTCTGGGCTTTCCCAGATTATCTCTGGCATTTCCGAAAGCCTTGCCGTATTATCAAAAAACTTATCCTTCGCTGTAATCCTGGCATTAAGAACTGCCGGCTGTATCACAACAGTTACATTCGAAATGGACTCTATAGAATATACTTCCGGATCTAAATCCAGCGTAAGGCTTCCATAACCGTTACCCTCTGTATCTGTAATATCATACTGAAAATCCGTTTCTGACTGCATCAGAGTGAGAGATCCGGTATATGTACCCGCATCTCCATTTCCGATTTTCATATCAGTAACGCATGTAATGGACAGACTGTCTATCACAGAGCCGGTTCCCTCGCGCGTCACAACAGCTTCCTGATCATAAGCAAATATTCCGCTTCCATTATAAGTACGCTCCTGTATCGGCAATTCGATATTGACTCGTATCGGCTCTACCGTAATTGGATCGGAATACCATGTTTCCGATATTCTCTTTGTATCAATATCTTCGACGCTGGTCGCGCACAGACGATAAGTTCCCCTGATTGTCGGGGTGAAAACTATCTGATTTTCATTCGACACTGCGTTATACAAAAGTCCATCCGGATCACTTTCATCCAATTTTTCCCACTGGAAAACATACTGACTCGGATCCGCCTCACCTGAGTTCACAACAGGATCTGTCTCTACCCCACCAGTATCATCTGCAGGAGCCATTACCGGATTAGCTGTTAAACAGGCTGCAATTGAATCGCCAACCTCCACTTCCGATGTTTCCGCGCTTCGTCCGTCTGCGTACGAAACCTCTGTCGATAACCTTACATCGCGTCCCGTCCATACTTCAATTTCCACAGACAACTGAACCGAGACGATGTCTGATTCATCGTAATATGTAACGTTTGCCGTTACTGTATCATCTCCTCCGGGAATTCCTTTTCTCGGAAGAACCGTCACCACATCACTACTTCCTTCAAAAGCAGGTTCAATCGTAACAAGGTCATTCGAACTTTCCCAAAAAATGTCCTCGATAGCAATAGGATCAGAGAGAACGCCATACGTAAGCGTGACTGGCTCGCCTTTTAATAACAGCTTTTCATCGCCTACGGATACGTAATCGCTTACCGAATAGTCATATTTCCTGATCTCAAATTGTACATTTTCTGTATCCGCTATGCCAAGCAAATTCTCTGAATAATAACCTGATTCTTCCGCATAAAGTTCCTCTGGTTCATACTCATTATCATATGCAGAATCCTTGAAAGAATTTGATTCATCATAATAATCAGGCTGAATTTCCGGTACATTTTCCACGCCATCATTCTCTTCAGTCTCAGGATTATCCCCGGTCGATTTGAAATAGGCAGATGCATTCGCCATCTCCATATCTTCAGCATTAACCGAATCTATATCTGTAAGAGACTCCGAAACAACCTGTCTTTCAGACTCGACAACATAGTCAGATGCTTCATTCTCATATTGCACAATACTATCCGATGCCCTGGCTGCCACGGGCATGTCTGATATCAACAACGCACCCGTACAGGCGAGCGCAATCAACCTTTTTACGATATTTTTTTTCATATTTAATTGATCCCCTCTTTGTTATTCATATCTTATTGGATTCTCTCGTCCGTATGAACAATAACTATATGATTCTCAATCTGAAATTCGAAAGGTAATGTAGCAAGCTCACTCATAGCGGGTTGCTCAAAAGGTGATATTGTACCCTCCCGTATTGACCTTCCCGACCATGCTATTACATCATTAGGTACTTTCTTTCCTATATAAACTGTCGAACCTTCTAAATTGGAGAGCTTCGATTGGGTGTCTAACATCATAGTACCGTCATCTTGGAATGTCCTTGACATCATTCCATGCAAATCGATCGTACCGCCTTCACCGGGAAGTGAATAATCTTGCCTAAGATTACTGCCGGGAATCATATTAATTGCACCGCTATATGCTGATTCATTATTAAGCGCAATCTGATCCTCTGTTTTTTTGCGAAAGAAAAAGCTTTTTTTGCTTTTCTTTTCGTCCACATTCCATTCTTCCGGCTGTGAATTCAAAGTCTGCTCCGATCCTACTGATACAGCCACGTTGACTGCCTTCCCACTCTTCTTTTCCTGTCCCGGAATGGCAAAAGACGTATTCACACTTTGTATTTCATCTCTGTTTTTCGATTTTTCTTTTCGTTTTATGCTGTTGATGATTCCTGCAATCTTCCCTTTTTCTTCTCTCGTGCCATCGCTCCGATAAGTTTGTGCTTCCTGACTTTCCTGATATTGCTGAAATCCTTGTATGGCATTGTCTACCTGAATTTCCGCACTCCTGACTTCATGATTCGGTACGGAGAAAGATTGGCTATGGCGATCTTTAACCGCATTATTATTCTTGTCTTTTAACGGTTTAATAAGCCTTTCCAAAACACCGGGTTTGTATTCTGAATCTAATTTCTCCGTACTCTGTTGCATATGTTCTTGCAGATCTGCGGTTCTCCGATTTATTTTTTTTCTTCGTTCCCTTTTTGTGCCACGCTTCATCTCTTCTATTCGTTTCTTAGCTGTCCGTCCCGATAACTCACCTATTGCTGAAGATACCCCCAGACTAAAAAAAAGCACAATGGATACCGACAGAAATACAATTCCTGCTCCAATTCCTATATGCATCATTTGTTCATAGGACATATACTACTCCTCTCAGGTATGGCCACTGCGAGATTGTTTAATCTGCAGGCATAAATATCTTTCCTGAATTATCAGACAATTTTTCCGTCATGACCCTATTACGCACATCACTCTATTACACCGGCGTTGCGAAGCTTTATATCCAACTTCTGATAGTTTGAATCTGATTCATAACCGCTGCACTTCTGCGCTTCCCGGAATAGTTCGGCTGCTTTCTCTAATTCTGCCTGATCAAAAAGATATGACGCATATTCCAAATAAACAGACGCATCATCCGAATATCTGGAAATAAGTGACTCATACTGTTCTTTGATCTGATTTCCGTCGCCTTTTTTCCGGCATACGGCAGCGATCTGAAAATTTATATTTTTGATTTCCTCATCGTTATCCAACAGGGTAACAAGCTGAGTATAGTATTCAATCGACTTATCATAATCTGTTTTCGGACTATTAATGGTATATGCTGTGTAATAAGCCGTTGCCAGATCATTAATAATCTGTGCCTGAAGTTCTGTCAATCCTTCAACTGTCAGCGCTGCATTCTCGCCTGATTTTACGTCTTCAAGCAAATCCTCCACATCGCTTTTTGCACTTTCAAGCAAGTTAATTGCTTTCTCATATGGATCTACCTGACTACTCAGATCTCTCTTATTCGCCGTATACACGCCCGCCGTCAGCTGATAATTTCTGATTTTCTCTTCCGATAAAACCTGTTCCTTATTATAAGAAACAAAATCCTCCAAAATTTCATTCACTCTCTCCCAGTCCGTTCCAGAACTGAAACTTCCCAATATCTGAGACAGTTCAGAAAAATACTTGGCTTCCGGCACTTCCTTTTCGTTGACTTTAGCAAAGTACTTGGCTGCCTGCATATAATTTACCGAAAAGTTAGGATCATCATTGCCGCCAAAATATGTCTGTGCGACTCTCAGTACGACATCGTTATTCTTGTCAATATTACCGGTTCCGGAATCTATCCGTGTACACACTGTATTTAGTCCAGTCTGTGTTTCTCCAATTCTCGAGCAATAATCCATCAGGCGAAGATATGCCTCCTCGCGTGCCGGATCTATTTCTATCGTATTTGTAAATTGGTCAAGCACTTTTTGATCATATTCGCCTTCATAAACGCTCTGCGTTGCCATATCGGTTGCCTGTGTCAACATAGTATTATAATTGTTGCGCATCTCTGCAAGGACATTCCTGTAACAGAAAACGGCAAATCCAAAACACAGGATGCTCAGAGTAAAGGGAACCGCAAATGCTGTCACACGCCTTTTCAGGCTCTTCCTATACTCTGAATCAAAATGATTATAATTCTGCAGGGCATACATCAGCTCTGCACTGTTCTGATATCTCTCATTAGGATTATTTTTCGTACATTTGATAATTATCTTTTCAAGACCGGATGAAAGCCGCGGATTGATCTCCCTGATTGGCTTCATTTCAAAAGGATATACCCCACTGGGCGGCTTTCCTGTTACCAGGTGATAAAGGGTTGCTCCCAGGCCATATATATCTGTCCTCTGATCAGTCTGGCCCATTCCTCCGAATTGTTCAGGCGCAGCATATCCCGGCGTACCCAGGCATTGTGTATCTTCGAGATTGCGTTCCTTAAATTCCCTTGCAATACCAAAATCAAAAAGCACTACGCCACCTTCAGGCTTCAGCATGACATTACCCGGCTTCATATCTCTGTAGATAATGGCCGGTTTTCTTGTATGCAGATAATTAAGAACATCGCAAAGCTGTTTCCCCCATTCGATGACATCCTCTTGAGGCTGTGCTCCATATTCGATTAAAATATCTTTCAGCGTTCTCCCTTCAATGTAATCCATTACAATGTAAATAACGCCCGGTTCCTCTATTACATCCACGATCCTAGGCAAGTTCGGGTGATCTAGCCTTTTGAGCATCTCCGTCTCTACCATAAGATTGTGCCGTACTTCTGTATATTCCATGATGTCATCACGCCGGACTTCTTTTAACGCCCAGTTTTTATTCAAGTGCGTGTCCATAACCAGATAAACAATGCTCATGCCGCCCTTGTCGATCATTTTCAGAATTTCATATTTTCCGCCGATAATTGTTCCCGGCGGCAGAATCGGCGTATCATCTGACATAAATATTCTCTCCCACTTTCCCGGATATCTTCCTTTTACCTCTCAATTCCCACTTCATCAGACACCACACAGTACATTTCTTCTCATATTCTCACGGCAACTACTGTTATGTTGTCCCGTTCTCCTCTCTGAAGGTTTTCCCTAATCAATACCTTAATATTTCTTTCCAGTTCTTCCTGTGTTCCCTGTTTTCCGGGACACATCTGAGCTTGTATTTCCTGATATGAAAGAAGGTGCCGAAAACCGTCAGAACACGTTAAAAAGACCGTCTCAGGATATGCAATCCCTGAAAAGAAATCCGGATTACAATCGTCAACTGCACCAACACACCTGGTAAGAATGCTTCTTCTGTGGTCCTTTTCCATATTTTCGATGGATAAAGTTCCCTCATCCACTTTATCCATCGCCAATGTGTGATCCTTCGTTAGGCAGGTAATCTCGTTTTCTGTTATGGCATAAATTCGGGAATCCCCTACGTGAACAACATAAAACTTATTTCCGGCAAGTAAGATTCCACTCAACGTCGTCCCTATTCCTGACTCAATATGATTTCGCTCTCCGTAGGTAATAAGCTTTTTGTTAACCTCCGTAGTGATTGTATGCCAACTGCCGTACAGGCTCTCCTCTGAGAGACCGTTCCTGACTATCACAGGAAGTTCTTCGCAAAACCAACGCTCCAGTGCACGAACCAGTTCAGCGCTGGCAAGTTCACCTTTTTCAAGCCCCCCCATTCCATCGCAGACCGCTGCAAATACAACTTCTCCTATAGAAGTCCTCGCTTCCATGCAAATCAGAGAATCCTGATTGGCTTTCTTATGTCCCTGATCTGTGGCAAATGCGATATCGTATCCCATATGTATCCTCCAACGAAAGATATGTGCGGAACTCATGGTTTAGGCACTTAACAACATTTCCGCGCCATATTCCGATTTAACCGGCTTAGGTTTCTATCTTACTCGAAACTCGAAATGTTCATCTGCAAAGAGCAGGTCATCCCCATTTCTTAGTTCATATTCAGTATTACTCGTCAACATCTCGTTATTCAGACAAGTGTGATTCATTGAATTCGTATCCCGTACATAATATTTCCCATCCCGACGAATAATATCAGCATGGCTTCGAGATATTCCGGGATTATCGGAAATAAAATAGTGTACGTAACTTCTGTCTTTTCCTATGTGGAAAACATCCTGATTGATTGAAACAACTTCCCCTGTCCTCTCTCTTCTAAGTGTAGCTGTGGATTTTCTCAACCCATTCAGCATATCCGGACTAAGGTAAGTAGTCGCGTCACTTGTGTTTTTTACATTCAAAAATGTCGTCCCGTCTCCAGCCGCCGCAGCGATTGCCGCATAATTATTCTTCTGATACCCCGTGTTGCTGCTCGCTGTATGTTGATTGTCTGTTGAACGATTTTGATATACACTGTTTTGCTCTGGTCTTCGGAATGGCTGATTACCGTTGTTTTGCTGATATTGTCCATATTGTGAATAAGAACCGCCGGCCCCCTGCTGCTGACCTGTATAAGGTTGCTGATTCTGAAAGGACTGCTGTGTCTGATATGGCTGCTGACCAGGCGCATTCATATGCCCGACACTATACGGGGCATCAGACTTCTGACCAAAAAAGCTCACAGGCGCAGGTGATTGCGGGATATTAAAGCCCGCTTTTGTATTTTCCTGTGCTTCTTCATCTTTCTTTCTTCCGAAACTAAATAATCCACGCTTTTTTTTCTTTTTCTCCTTAACAGGCTGCTGCGACTCACTTTGATTGTTAGGAGAACCACCTTGTGTATATGCCCCTCCAAAAGCGTTCGGATATGACATTCCTTGATATGCATTATTCTGAAGACCATTTCCATATCCGTTGTTTTGGAGATTGGGCGAATTTATTCCCGAGTAAGTCTGCCCCTGTATTCCGTAGTTGGAATATCCCTGTTGTGCTGATGATGCCGTATATCCGGAATAAGATGCTCCTTGTCCGCTCTGTCTGTATCCGTTTCCCGTATCATTTTGATATGTATCTCTGTATGCCCCATTATTTCTTTCTGTCTGTGAATTTTTGTCCGGGTACATGATCGGTTCAGGTTTATGATCCATCCGGCTGTTTTCACTCGGATTCCAAAGTTCCTTTACAAATGCCAAAAATTCTTTTGCGTCAAGTGTCTTTTTACTATTCAGAAAATTCATCAATCTGGGGACGTAGTCCATGTTGGACTCCTGCGCAAATGTTGTGCCAAAAATAATGTTTTTTACAAATGCCGTAAAATCATCCTGTCCGTCATTTGAATCCGTCAGTACAGGCATATAAACCATGGAAGTCTTTCCGGTAGAAACCTCGCAGAAAACATATTTGGGATCTGACAAGAGCTGTGCAGAATCCAAAAAATAATCTTTAATTCCGATATATGCCTCACATATTCCTTCCAGAATGTTAAGAAGCTTGACCCGATTCACTTTACCGCTAAGCAAGCTTTCAAGCTGAACCTTAGATGAGACATTTACGCGAAAGTACTTTTTTTCATCAACCTGCAGAAATGCGACAGGGAGAATTCCGGATATCTGATTATTGCCAAGCATGCCCTGCCCAAGTTCATCAACTTGCTCACCCTCTTCCAATTCACATACTAAAAAAGTGGCTGCGTCCTGATTTTCATAAGAATACTTCATATCAATTCCTCTCAGATTCTGTCGTAATTATCTTTGTAAAATGTTAATATCTGCCAGTATTCATCCGTGAACACATTTGTCACGCCATGTTTTGATACCGGCTGCACTTCCTCAAACTGGTAGTCAATGACCAGATTGCCTTCCAGATCAATGAAGCCCCATCCTTTATCTCCTCTTACACCGGCAAGTCCGTGAGAAAAACTCTGTGCTTCTTTATAATCCCCCAGATCGTGCTCCTTGCCTTTTGCGTCAATAAACAGCCACTTGTCCCCTTTGCGGACACTTGCATATGTATCTTCGCAAAATGCATTAACTTCATCATAACCTGTGGTTGATATCTGTTTTCCCTTTACATCATATAAGTAATATTGCCCCCCCTGAGATGCCATTACCACACCGTTTTCCCCTACTTCCCCTTCGCTGTTTGTAACGACTTCATCAAAAATATATTCCGTAATCAATTTCCCGTCTCTTCCAATGAACGCCCACTTTATACCGTCTTTTGTGACGGCACCTATACCTCCTGCGATCACTGTAGCATCACGAAAACCGCCAAAAAGCTTCTCATGTGTCTCGTAACTGTAATAATTCCAGATTGTTCCGTTAAAAGCAGGGATGATTCCCTGACGAACATCTTTAAATTGTTTAACCTTTCCGAAGTTTGGATCTGCTTCCTCAAAGTACGATGAAGGAACTTTCAGGTTACCTTCATAATCAACAAACATGGCGTTTCCTTCCTCATCTACAACAGGAATGAGATCGTTAATAAGGTTGCCTGCCATCTCATATTTGTATGTTGTCGTTTGACGGTCGGTATATTCCAGTATTCCCCATCGACCTTCATCCTTCCTCACTACTGTGAAGTCTGAGTCGTTGTTAAACGGGTAAACATAATCATAAGATGAGCCTAGATAGAACGTATATTTGACCGGTTCCATCAGTTCTTCTATTTCATCCGAGTGGAAACCTCTTCTTGTATATGTATCGTAAACAGTGAATACTTTTTTATAGTCTTTTGCCTCAGTCCCGACACGTATGCCATAAACATATGTTTCCGGAAGATCGGAGTATTGAATCAGAAGCTTGCCCTGATACCATTTGAAAGCCTTATCGTAAAAGCCTTTATCCAGATAAAACGATGCAATTTCAAAGGCTAGCTCTTTATTGGCGTTCATGTCCATCAATTTCATGTAATCGGCATCTGCATCAACGACGATATCATGCTTCGCTTCATCTCTTGCCTTCTCAAGTAGATCGTTGTAAATCTGATTATTCTCCATTTTGGTATTATTAAAATACACCACTGAGATAACCGAAAAAAATATCAGAATAATCGGCATAAGCCGTTGTTTTGAATTCATCTCTATCTTCCTCAAATTCCCATTAATACCGAACCCGTAATTACTCCCATTAAAATAAACGGTGCAAATGCTATTTCCGTCGTGCGTGTTGCTTTCTTGCTTAACAGCAAATAAACGGATGTCAGAAACATGATAATCAATGCAGGAAACATTACGCCCCCTATCTTATCCAATCCCATATATATCCCGACTATCCCTAAAAGCTTAACATCACCCATGCCTACTGAATTCGGTGACATGAGACGGCAAAGCATCGCAACAAGCATCATGCCGAGAGCGGCAAGCGCTCCGGAAATAAGAATATAACCAACCTGATTTGACCAAAACATAAACTCGAATCCCAAAATCAGGAATCGGGTAACAAGCATAACCACCAGCATCCGATTAGGAATCAAATGCATCTTAAAATCGGTAATGGCAATAGGCCACAGCAAAACTGAGAGACAGATTGTGAGAACAATTGTGTCGGCAGGAAGATTGTAATAATGCTGCGCCATCACTAATTCCAGAATGCTTGTCATGAGCATAAGCACAATGGCTGTTCTATTGTGACTTACCACGGTTACAAATCTATACCTGATACTTAATTCAGCATCTTCATCTTCCTGACTGCTTGCGGCTTCCACGGCAAGCATGCTTACCGCCGCAAAGCTCATCATAAAAATCAAAACAATATAGGGAACAGATTGCATCATGTCAAATAATCCCCCAATTAACGAAAATACCCTCTTGCCCCTATCAGAACACTTTCCGGCTCCTCTTCACCCTCTCCATAACCAATGGATTTCTCAATATCTGTATAATAATACCCATCACTTTCCATTCCGGGTATTGCTTTTTCTATTTCTGCAATTTTAATCGGAAATATAACAACACCATTTAGAATTAGTTCAATTCCTTCTCCTGCAATAAATTCCACTGCCTCTACTGTATCATCCGGTGTATAATACACATGAAACCTCTTATAAGCATCTGTTGTGTTCTTACTGTACTTTGATTTCTTAAATACTTCACACTTTTCTTCAAAAAGCGCATGGAGTTCAGTTCTGTCCATACCAAACTTTATTTCCCCTACCGAAATCAACGGTTTAACCTCCCATCTATCCATTTATCTTGCCCTCCTTCTCCAATTGATCTATGTACTTCAACATCTCCGCGATCGCATCGTCATATTTGTTACCAAACTTTTCATGAATATCATCTATATCCATTTGTACTGCTTCTCGAAATTTACCTTGATCTATTAATTCTTTTTGTCTCTTGCGAAATTCATCGCCACCTCTCCCCCAGCTAGCTGTTTTATAATGATCCGCCTTTTCCATTTTTATAGCTTGACCATCATCAGGTTTTAAGCCATTCACACTTTTTGCGGGTATATGATGAACTTCAAATTTAGTACTATCGCTTGTTTTCTTTACGTCACGATAACTTCCGCCTTTCTTTTCTTTTGTCTCATCAGGCTCTTTTTTATCCGCATCAGACGTATCATCTTTTTTCGAGTCTGATTCCTCATCATCCTCAGACGAACTGCCATTCTCATCCTTTCCTCCAGATGGCATCTCTGTCACTTTTGGTGTTGTAGTTGCCCTTGCTGTTGGAATTTTCGTCACCCTCGGTGTTGTAGTAGCCTTTGCTGTCGGAATTTTCGGTGTTGTAGTTACCCTTGCTGTCGGAATTTTCGTCACTTTCGGCGTAGTAGTTACTCTTACTGAAGGAACTTTTGTAACTTTCGGTGTTGTACTTGCCCTTGCTGTCGGAACTTTCGTCACTTTAGGCGTTGTACTCGCCCTTGCTGTAGGAACCTTCGTCACTTTCGGCGTCGTTACCGCCTTACCAGTAACACTTTTGGTTATTTCAGGAGTCTGTGTAACCTCGGTAGAACCATCTTTCTCTGCTTTCGGAGTCGAGACTCCTTCATCCGATGTTGCCCCCATCGATTTCCCAGTCGATGAAGATCCTCCATCTTCACCAACGCCTCTCCATGCTTCACAATAAGAGCAATGTCCCAATTGAAACGTCTTATTAATCGATAAAAGCTTTATGACCTCAACTTTGTAATGAACTTCAAGAAATACCTCTGTTTTATCATTTGTGAATTTAGTACCATCCATATTCATGGAACCTTTAACAATATGAAATCTGTTTTCGAATTTTTCAAAGTCAGATTCTTTTGCATTGTTAGTTCCTAGAATGTTTTTATGGAGTATTGGTGTTGCAATCGCTTCTATGGCTTCATTTTCAACTATCTTAGTTAGATTTGTCGTCTCCAATGAATCCGCAGCTCGTATTAATGTGTCACTGTTTATAAATTCTCCAACCTTATCCAGATATCCTGCCAGTTCATCAAAATACTTGGAGCTTTCGCCACTTTCCCCTGATAGTTTGTCTCCCAGTCCGGTCGCATAATAGATATGGGAATACTTTGCTATCTGTTTAGCCGTACGATCCAGAGCTACGGAAACTCTGGCCTGCAAATAAGCAATCTGGGCAATGGATAGCAGCGTCATCATAAAAAACATAAATACAGGGAGGACAATAGAAGCTTCTATAATGATGGCACCTTTCTGCAGTTCATTATTTTTTTTCATCTATAGTTCCTCCAAATGATAATTCCACCAGGCTCACATTATTACGTGTGTATTCACTCGTTCCGATAAGGGATATCATACTCTTTAGCATGTTCTTCTGCTGTCGAGCCTTTAGGAGTCACAACTATAGCATTTGGGCTAGACGGATCCAACAAAAGACCTTGTATATCTGTTACAGAAGCAGGTATATAAACTTCCTTAAGCTCTTTGCAGGCATAAAATAATCCTTCTAAATAAGTTGTCCCCTCTGGAATTTTTACTGTCTGTAAACTAAAGCATCTATCAAACGCCATATTCTCAATCGAGTCTATTCCGTCCCCCAATTCTATCTGTTCCAATGAAGCACAGCCCGAAAATGCGTAAGTTCCTATCTTTTTAACAGTGTCAGGTAAAACTATTTTTTTTATGCTTTCTTCGTTTTCAAATGCATGAGCTCCAATTTTCACTACAGCTGCCCCATCTATCATATCGGGCACAATTACCTCCTCGTTCTCCGTATCCACATGTTGTAATTCGTATTCACCATCCTCATTAACAAACCCCTCATAAATAACTTCACCTGTTCCTTTTTTATCGTTTAAAAGACTCTCTCCTGCTTCTTCTGTTGCCGCCCCCTCTTTTTCATCATCGTTTTCACTAATTCTACTCTGGTCTGACTCAATAGTATCTTTTTTGTTAACACTATCTGTATTTTCCCTGCCACTACATCCCATAAGCGTAATTACCACTGCAATTATTAAGATAATCATATATTTTTTTTTCATTTTAAACACTCCTCAATCCATCAATAATAATCGTTGTGCCTTTATGAATATCCTCTTACTGCATCGACCTTGTACTGACACCAAATAGAGTTACTTCTAAAGGCTTGAACATCTACATCTTTGTAGGAATCAATTATCGGCATCGATAGCATTAGCGGTTTCACCTGCATCGATGCACTTAGCCGATAATAACAATATGATTTCTTTAAATCAAAACCATCCTCCTTCTTTCCAATGTTATTCTCTATAATGTCACCTATTCGCAAAAGCATGTTTTGATAATAGGTATTATCGCGCATTGCGGCGAATATAAAAAAAATATATAGGTAATCACTATAATATAAACCCATACGGTCTTCTATCTTAGTCGGTTCTTCTCCTTCACTGTTTATATTGCCTTCCCTCCAATTATCTCCCGGGTCAGCAAAAGCACACAGCCAATCGCTTGCCTCCTTTTTATAAAATTTCACTCCAACTCCTTTCTTTAAATATTCGAGATCTTTCCCAGCTTCAATCGTAGCCATCGCAAGTATTATAATGGTCTTAGTTAGCACAGCGGGGATAAAACCCATAGTAGAGGCAGCAATCGCATTTGCTATGCTATCTATTGCTTTTGCTGTGGAATTTGCGTTTAATCCATTCCAAAACAGGATAAAGCCGGATGTAATATTTAAGATCTCCCTTATAGCGAAAATCCTTTTATACGCCTCAGCTACATTATCCTGAACATTATCTTTTCCATACAAAATATACTCAACCTCCCCCAATAAAGCCTTATTGTTTTCCAGACAAAAGCATTTATTTGTAAGAGATTGATCCTCCGGAATCTTTATTGCATCTGTTCTGCCCCAATCCGTAAAATTATATCGGCTCCCATAATCTTTAAAAGTAGCGTTCTCATTCTGTTTGTAACGTCCTTCGTTATTTGTGGTCGCATACGTCAGCATATCCATAACATATTCCGTTACATATACCTTATCCCGGGCATTTCCCAAAGTTACTCCGCCATCACCATTAATGATCTGATTTACATATTTTACAAAACTGGATATTGCAGACAATGCATTTCCTGTCTCGGACGTACTAATGTCCTCTATTTTGTCCTTCCCGCATTCTTCTTCAGCAATCGGATCCATCTTACTAATTTTTGCAAAATCAGAAGCACTGCTCCTCATTTCCTTAAATTCATCCAGCTTCTTTTCTGCATCTTTAGTATCATTTAGAATCTCATCCTCTTTTAATTGGAATTTATCCTTCATGTATTTATACAGTCTGGGAGTATCTTTACTAAGATCCGGGTTTGACCCATCCTCACCTGAGTCAAAGCCATCAAATTTATATACATCCTCTTCTATTGGAGCAATCAAGGATTTGGCATATTCCCTTGCTTTGTTTTCTCCATCCGTTATGGAAAGACCTATCTCGTTCTTATCAACACCCCCATTTACAGCAGCCTGAATATATGTTTCCGCATCGTATATTCCCTTAATCTTCTTGTTTCCATATGTAAGTTTTTCAAAAGACTCTTTACACTTTTTCAAGTCTTCCCTTATATGCTCCAGGCGATGTTTCAATTCATCGACACTGGCCTCATCTATCCGCTTCTCAAAGTCATGACTTAATTCAGCCACCTTGTCCTTTCCAGCATCTTTTGCCTCTTCATCACTCAAATTGGCCTTTATTTTATCTATCTCCGGTTTATCCACCTCTTGTACATATGTGCTGTCTTTATGGTCATCTGCCTTCTTTTCCCAATTATTAAATGCCGTCTCTTTATCTCTGGCCTCTTTCTTTAACTGTTCGAACGATACAACCTCATACTCCTGACCATTCCAATTTATTTTCCCTCCATTAAGGGGTTTGTCCAGTTCCTCTATTCTCTCATCAATCAAACGAATTCTGTCATTTATATAACCGGCAGCTTCCGATGCAAACTCGCCTATCGTCTTCTCGCCAAACACCGAATCAAACTTGTAGCCGCGGCTTCTCACCTTATTAACTGTATCCATATCATATGCTACTTTCTGATATGTTTTCCTCAACTCGTTATAAGCACCGCCTCCATAGTCGAAATCTCCCTCTCTCAGATAATCACTCCACAAACGGTCAATTGTTTTTGCCGCATAATCCAAATTATCTTTCCAGTTAGCAGGCAGGGCAGCATCCCCTTCAACCAACGGATCCGGCTCGCACTGCTGAGCCCCCTTAAGTTGTGCATAAATTTGCATGACACTATCCATATATGTCCGAATCGTATTCAAATCATCTCGGGAGATTGCCTGCTGAACTTTATAACACCATACCGCAGGATTCGTCGTACCATTATTATAGTGAAGCTCGCTACAGGAATTTGCTATTCTGTCAGCCGCTTCCTTAATGGCATTCTCATATCTTTCCAGTTCACAGTTTGTCCCTGTAACCAGATTCATTATTCTGTCATAAGTATCTTTGTATATGTAATACACTGTTTTTCCGTTGACAATATATCCTGAGCCAATACCTGACGGCGTATAACGTGGATCCGATGTATATTCATTTTTTCCGATTGACGGGAAATTGACATAACCTATCCCTTCGGTACCCGCGTAATACAACGTAATCACTGTTGTCACATCGTAAAGGTCGTCCCTCATCCCATTCAGTTTGTTCGAAATGTCCTGATACTCTGAATCTGACGGAAAACCTGAAGACTCCTGTGCTTTTTCATAGAGCCTGATTGCCAGATATGTATTGAAAGCATCTTTCAGAAGCTTGCTCTCAGCTTCTCCATATTCTTGTTTAGCCTCCACAACTTCCTTGTTGCCATCTGCATCAGCTAATTCATCAAAACCTTTTATATTCGTTATTCTTTTCCCTAAATCAACAATCCTGTTTCCCAAAGGCACAAGACCTCTGTATTTCATAAACTCAACAATCCCATCCTCTATAAGGGCAGGATTCTCTTCCAGATTGCTTTTCTCAACAGGCTCTACTGTAACTTCTTCCAGAATATCTGTTTTAAGAAAGTCAGCAACCGTTCCATTTTGGATCTGTTTTATAAACTCAGTAAAAATATCCGCACCTGTATCATTTCCCTCAGCCCTCATCATTCCCGTAAAATATTCCCGAGACTTTTCCAGAAACTCGTCCGAATTCTGGCAGGAGGCAACCAAGCCGTAATAATCATTAAGAATTCTGTCATACCCTGCAAGAGCAGCGTCCAGAGCAAGATCCGCTGCCGAGTAGGCTTCCATCTTGCTGTACTGTACGCGGCTTACATCTACAAAAAGTGAAGCTACCACAATACAAGGAACCAGTATAATTGTAATGAATACAGCAACTGCGCCCCGGCTCTCCCGGTATCGTTCCACCTCTCTGCGAATTTTCTTTTTTCTCATAGAAAGTCCCTCAATTTGCGTATTTAGCAACTTTTTCAGCTCCGCTGTCCAGTTTTGCTTTGAAGTTCATAGCCTGTTCATTGCGCTCCAGTGCATCTGCGACTGTCGAAACATTACGCACCAATTCAGCCGGATCTGAAATCGGCTGATTTATACAAACCCGGTAATCGAATCCAATCTTTTCCGGGAAAAATATCATCTTAATCGGAAAATCTACTCTAAACTTACACACAGCTTCGACGTTGCCTGTAATCATATATATATGAGGTTTTATCATAGTCGCACCGCTATCCAATTGAGCTTCCATCCCTGCAAATCCGAGGGCTCCGAAATCCGTTATCTTCTTCTCCATGGATTCTTCCACTTCCGAACATACTCCTGAAGAATACCCGGAAAAGATGTAACGGTAAGGCTTTATGCCTTCATTGTCCGGGTCAGTGGCTATCGCCTTGTCTTTTACATAGTCCAACATCGGATTCTCGCACTTTGAAGCCGCCTCCAGAGCAGCCTCTGTTACAATTCTCTCAACTCTTGCCTGCTGAAAGTAGATATTTCCTGCCATAATCATAAAAAATACGATAAAAAACATGATTGGGAAGACAAATGTTGCTTCAATTATCATGACTGCGCCTTTTTGACTCTCAACCCCAGACTTTAATCTTCTCAGCACTTTCATCTCCTTCTCAGCTTCATTTTTCATCCAACCTTTATTTCGTTCGCAAGGCATGCCTGCATTCTTCAGACATGCCTCGCTTTTTAAGTCTTAATTACCAATCGCAGACGTTGCACTACTTTGAATGTTACCCAGAAGCGTATTAAGAATCTCTTTCATCTTGTCTCTAAAGACCACCGCAAGTACAATCGCAATACCAATCAGAACCACGATTGTAATCAAATCTACTGCTCCCTTTTCCTCTTCCAGGAAATTATTGACCTGCATTGAAAGAACAATATACAGTCTGTTAAGAAAATCAAACATCTTTGCACCCCTCCTTTCCTAAAAAGATTTGATAAAAAATCATCCGCCAATTCCGGAGAAAATAGGAACAAGCACCATGATCAATATCCCAATGAATATTATTAAAATCGGCAGCAGGAGCTTGTCATTTGCCAGTTCACCCTGTCTCATGACAATCTGCTGCTTTGTCCCCCACACCTCTTTAGACTGCTGTTTGAGCATAAGAGAAAGCTCAGCATTTCCTTTACTGAAGCCCTGTATGAGTGTTGTTGCAAACTTTTTTACTTCAGGAAGCATGCACCTCTGTCCGAACGCAAATATAGCCTCCGAGGCAGGACGTCCATTGTGCATTTCCTGCACGCTCTTCTGCATCTCTTCATATATTTCCGTGTTCCCGGAAACCGATACTTTTTCCCACGCTTCCTGAAGAATCATGCCGGCATTGACCAAAAGTGCCAGCTTGGAAACGACCTCTGAAAAATCGGAGATCATATCATTTTTTCTTTGCTCAATCTTCTCCGGCAATGCACGCCCGTAATAAATATATGCAAATATCGCAGCCGCAATGATGAACAGAAATACCAGAATGGATCCCTCCGAAAAGCAGTAAGCGGGCAATGCAAAACAGGCAATCGTCAAAGCCATGCTTACACGTTGCGAATAAACGGCACGTATGTAATAATCCACATACTCATTGCCATACAAGACGGCTAACATTTTTCGGGTTTCCGTCTGGCTCTCTGACTGGAAATTTGTCTTTCTCAGTTCAGACAAAGCATATCCCACAAAATAGATGTCCTTCATGGGAAAGTCTTCATCATTCAATATCATAAACAAGCTTGCATGTTTCATTCCCCGTACATAGAGAAAAAGCCAGATCAAAAGTAATGCAAACCCGAACCCGATGATCACCAGATTAACTGTATCAAGATTATTCAAGACCAAATCCCCCATTTATTTTGAGCATCACACTTTGATATCCAGAATCTTCGATCCTAAAACATATGCAACAACTACAAACAGCAAAGCAACCGTTGTAGATGCAATTCCCGCAGGCGTTGCAAAGTTGGCCGCAAAATCAGGACTGGTTCCTTTCATAAGCATAATCATCATAATGGGAAAAATCAGCATCAGCTTCAATTCAGACTTGCTTGAGGTGACGATTGTCTCGATATTCTCCATGATGCTCATCTTATCACTGATGATGTCACATGTATTTCTGACCGTATCCCTGATATTGCCACCCCTGCGATAGCAGATTTCAAAAACATTTGCGAAATTCTCTATATCTTCGCAGCCGCTTCTTGCCCCAAAGTTTCTCAGCACATCTTCCACAGCTAGGCCATTCGCTATACCTGTATTAATAATGAAAAGTTCCTGAATGATATAAGCGGTCGACTCATACTGATTGCCAAGGTCATCGTATGTAGCAATAAAAGAATCCGTGACATTCCTTCCGGAACCGAGAGAAGTTGCGAAAGCTTCCAGCATATCTCTGAATTGTCTCTTCAACTTGTCTTGTCGTTCCTTACGAAGATTTTCTGTCTGCATCGGTATAAATACTTTCACAAATACAAGCCCTGTCACCATCATGATGATGGCATTAAAACCATACGTATAAATTGTAGGGTTTCCCAGATCATCTTTCATGAGACCGCCGTAGAAAATATACCCGACAAGCGCGCCTACAACAAAAGCTATGATTGTGTAGCACACTTTCTCTTTCAGATTCATAACGTAGACGCGATAATTTAAAGCCTTAAGATTCGTCTCTGTTTTATAATACTGAGGCTCCGGAACCTTCTTTTCCTTTTCTGCTTTCTTTTTTTCCGCTTTCTTTACTCTTTTTTTCTTCTTTTCACTTTCAGGTTGTGTTTCCATTTCTCCTTGATTTTTTCTACGGAACATACCCTTTCCCCCATCGCTATCGCCTCTTCATATGCAAAATGCTCTAAGTCAGATGTCAACGCTCACTCCTGCCAGTTGAAGTTTGTATGTATTGACCATTTCTTTATCGGTCCTTACAAGAGACCCACTGACCTTCTCCAGCGTTGTCCTCTCATCTTCTCGAAACTCAAAAAGAGGATTCAGAATGATTTCCCCTCTCTCATCAAGCCCGAGCACTTCCGTTATAGCCATTGTCTTTCTGGTGTGATCGCGAAGCCTGGACAGATGGATGATGATATCCAATGCACTGGATATCTGCTGTCTGATGGCCGGCAAAGGCAGCCCCTCTGCTCCTTGCAGAACCATTGTCTCAAGGCGGCTCAGAATATCCTTGGTAGAGTTAGCATGTCCCGTCGAGAGGGATCCGTCATGCCCTGTGTTCATCGCCTGAAGCATGTCCAATGCCTCAGCCCCTCGAACCTCACCTACTATGATTCGATCCGGACGCATTCTGAGAGAAGACTTAATCAAATCCCTGATTGTGATCTCACCTGCACCGGATGAATTTGCATTTCTTGATTCAAGACTGACAAGATTAGGTACATTCTCTATCTGCAACTCAGCCGAATCTTCTATTGTAATAATCCTTTCGTCCTTCGGAATGTAGTTTGAAAGCGCGTTCAGGAATGTTGTCTTTCCGGAACCAGTACCACCGGCGATAAAAATATTATATTTTGCTTTGACCAGCGTCTGAAGAAAGACAGCAACCTGCGGCGTAATAGATCCATATTGCAGAAGCTTCTGCATCGTCATAGGCTCTTTAGAAAATTTCCTGATTGTGATGACCGGTCCTACCAGTGAAATCGGCGGCAAAACAACATTCACACGTGACCCGTCCGGAAGACGTGTATCAACAATCGGATTCGCCTGATTTACTTCACGTCCAGCAGTTCCTACAATTCTCTGAATTATGTCGTTCAGTCTTCTCTCGCTTTCAAATTCTGTATTCAACTTCCTGACGCGCCCGTTTTGCTCGATAAATATATCCCTCGGACCATTTACCATAACCTCGGTAATAGTATCATCGTCCATAATCTGGTCAAGAAGACCAAATCCTCGTATTGCAGAATAAATCTGATTTACCATGCTTACCCGATCCTGGATCGACATATATTGACCAGAAAACCGTTGAGACACCAGATTCGTTATGTTCTCATGGAGTTCCTCATCGCTCAAGGTGCTGAGCTGAAAATTCTCCATTACATACTTGCGCAATTCTTTTACATAAGATTCGAGTTCTTCCGGACGCATAAATCCCCCTTTTTCCTAACTTGCATAAAGCAGTACAGTACTATCCCTTTTGCTGTTATGTGCAGAAAATAAAGGCAAGTGCCTGAACCGGATAAACCCGGACAAGTTAATTTATCTTTTGCCATTTTTTCATAAAAAACTACAAATGCATAAGATCCATTATCAATTAGCATGCCATCTATGCTGTTGATTACTCTGCCAACTTAGAAAATACACTGCCATTCACAATCTGTTCGAGTACTTGTACTGACGTTCCACCGGCGTACTTGTTAACCACGGTAAAGACATCTACTGTCTGCTCCATTTCTAGTCTTCGGCTCCTACTTCCAAATCTATTGTATACGATATGCGTATGTGCCAATGTCCGTTCCTCAGATCTGGTATCCTGAAGTTCAATCGCTTTCACAATCCTCCCTAATTTTGCATTTGCCATCTCCATACCATCCGAAGTGATGAATAATTCTGAAGATTTTTTTATAATTGCGCGATGGCAATCATCCAAATAGGATCCGTTATCTACAACAATATATTCATAACTCCCGGTAGCATCCGACGTGTTTAGAAGCTCCAACGCATCGTCTTTCTTCATTTCAAACGAATCAAGCAAAACTGCAAACGGTTCAATAAAAAACACACCACTCTCGTCTTTCCGAATCATGCTGGATAATTTCAGTCCTAGATTTGCCCTTTTGCTTTTTACGGAATACAGTACGTCCGAGAATGTTGCTACTCCTTCCCCTGACAACAAAGAAGAGAATGTCCCGTTCTGTTCGAAATTCAAATAAAGAACAGTCTTGCCAACTCTTGCAAGTGTCTTCGCACAGGCGATAGACAAAAGCGTCGTTCCCACACCGCCGGCAGCACCGAAAAATGTTATAATCCGGCTGTTATTATCGCCACCCTTGTAGGTCTCATCCGTTTCCAGTCCTGCAAAAAGGTTTACTATTTCTTTGTATATCAGTTCCGCTTTCTGGTAGCGACATACAACCTGCCTGTTCCGGATTGTTTCTACGTCCTGTGCATTGGAAAGGTAAGCAAATGCCACATTTTTCTGCGGAGCAAACTCTTTTTCCACAGTCTCCGGATCCGCCAGAAGAACATCTATACGGTGTTCTTGCGAAAACTTCTGATAGGAATCTTGCGTGTTAAAAACGTATAATTCTAATTTATCTGAGTAACCGGCATTAAAATATGAACTAATCCGCGCGGTATATCGTTCATCTTTGTCTAAAATCCCTATTCTTATCTTCATAGTTTAGGCTCCTTGCCTTTTTCATCAAAACAAATATTCTGTTTCTTAATGCTCATCGAAGCATATTAAATAAATTATAATATTTATAAAGTTTGATTTCAATCTTAATAAAGATATTTAAGATTGTTTCTATCACCATTTCTTACATTTCAGGCTAACTTTTTGTTATAAGTATACTGTACCCATAACTGTGGACACGAAAAATCCATCCCAAATAATTGATATACTCCAATGAGTAAAGACAAACATCGGGAACAGGTGCATTGACCTGTTCCCGATGTTCGTTAGCCCTGAAGTATAAAAGATTCAAAAAAACACCACCCCACCATTTCGGGCAATTTACTCAGCATAACTTATTTTTTCAAGTGCTTTTTGTAGAGAACAAATTACTTCACATACACAAACAACTCTGTATACGCATGTACTTCTTCACTGTTAGTATCTACTATATATAATCGAATATATCCGTTTGGGTCAGATGCTTCTTCATTACTGCTTATTCACAAACCACATTTTTTTCATCACTCCATTCCAACCACTCATAAGTAGTATCAATATAACTCCGGAAGTTTACTCCCATCACAATGGACCTATACTACCGAAGAATCTCCCTCATCCAGATGCTGTTCATTAACATCTGTGCTAATAGAGGATATGGTTTCTTCTTCCTACCCAAGACTGATATCCAATTCTGCCGTCATTCGGGAAGTACTCATCAGCTGACTGCAGACATACTCTTTCTATCAATAAGCGTAATTAACGTAATTCAACTCATACTTCCAACCGGCAGAAGTAACTTCTTTAATTACATCGTCAACAAACCAGTCTGACAAATCAGTTCCTGCATCATATGTCACGCCGTTCTCATCGAAATTGCAAAAATTCCGTGTAAAAAGAATCATCATTTACTAATACATTCCCAATCTGCCGGACTATACAGTACCGGCAGACTGGCTTGAATTCTTCCGAGGACGTCCGCGCTTGCGCTTAGGCT
>OCVV011316667.1_pt1 | contig 31094 bp, 17 predicted proteins | sample 1539721 | NCBI WGS metagenome assembly OCVV01 (sample SAMN02144230, study PRJEB22623) | gut metagenome | biome: sheep rumen | host: Ovis aries | place: New Zealand | reverse complement strand
ATAGGCTCTGGGTGTAAGCATGGTAACATGTTAAGCTGAGGAGTACTAATAGGTCGTGAGCTTTTCCTAAGAATAGGAAATGACTGAAAAAGTCATAAGTTTTGAGTAAGATATGGGTGTCTTGAATATCAGTTTACTGTATGAAGTTTTGAAGGAATAGTCCTTTGTATGAGTAGGGGGTTGGTCTACCGGTATGATAGGGGTCTCCAAAACCTTTGGAAGGGGTTCGATTCCCTTACCCCCTGAAGAATGTATAGCCTTATGAATATAATTATTCATAGGGCTTTTTATTTTTTATAAATGTGGAGAATTGTTGGACAATAATTGACTAGTAATGATAAAATAGTTATAATGTTACTTTAATCGTTAAAACGTATAGGTGATAACAATATAATAAAGAAACAATGAATTTTAATTGTTAAGATAAAAATATTGTTAAGATAAAAATTATAAAGATATAGATTTGAGGGTTGTATATGCATAAAGTAAAGGTCAGAAGCTTCATATCTGTTTTTATAGCTGTTCTTATGATTATGTCGCTTATTCTATCGCCTTTTTCTACGTTTGCTGAGAATTCAGATGATGAAAAGGTTGTAGATTTATTTGAATATCAAAATGATTTATCTGATTATTCAGAAGAAACTGTGAGCGAATGCCTGAAAGCAATGGAAAGGCTCACCTTGTCTGTTATAAATGGTCATTACGGAGATGATGATTCTATTTCCGGGAATGACTTGTCTTTATATGTAAATTCTGTAGAAGACGATGAGTATAATGATATTGGTTATGAATCCATATCTGATGTACATAGTTCTTATATTTATTCTTTTGATCTTTGGAAGGATAATAACAGAGTCACTTTTTCAGGCGAAGAAGTAAAGGTTATATATTATTTTTCTGAAGAAGCATCTAATAATATATCCTCGTACCTTGGAAGTGTGTTATCAGCTACAGAAAACCCTCAGGATGAAATTAAAAATTATATTGGTGTATTTGCTAAGTATGCTGATACATGGGATGAAATACAGGACACAGAAATAGATTATGAAAATGGTGTTATTAATTCAGTAGAATTTGTTGTAGTGCCTGAGCAATCTACTTATTTTGGTATAGTTATAAAGGATGTGGATAGTGATGCCGCGTCAGATGATATTTATACCTCTCCTGTAAATGATACTTCGGGTGGTTCTGATAATACTATTTCTGATTATTCTTCGAACAATAATGACTATCCATCAGCAGATAGCAATTTATCAGAAGGAAATGTTTCAAATAATACCAAGACATCAGATGAAAAAGAATCAAATGATAATAATTCATCAGATGGAAATGAATCAAATGATAATAATTCATCAGATGAAAAAGAATCAAATGATACTAATTCTTCTGATGGTAGCGTATCAAATGGAACTAACACATCAGATAAAAATGTATCAGATGATAAGACATCAAATAATACTGTATCAGATAAATCCGTAGCTGATAACCAGTCAGATAATACTTCAAACAGCAAAACAGATGATGATAAAGCGGATACTACATCAGGAAATATAGAGAACAAAGATAGTATCTCTGATAATGCTTCAAATAACGATTTATATAATAACAATAATAATAATTCCGGCACTCTTAGTTTACTAGGGAACGACTCGGGTTCTCTTACTGCGGGTTCAGATTCTGCAGGAACTCCTATACAGACCTTTGGGGCACTTGATCTCGTAATAGTAGATGGAGCTGATGCAAATGTAGAGATTCCAGGCTATTCCTCAACAGATGAAATGGGTGGTTTTTATTACTATAATCCTGATACCCAAAAGATGGTAAGAGATACCGGTTCTGAAACCACAACCGGTTATGTATGGACTCCGGACAGTTCTGACGAGAATCATAGCGTGGTTTATAAGCTTCATATCGTAACACAGGGTTATGATGCTGTACAACCTAAGAATGTAGAGATACGCATCCCTATGAATATATTCAGAGATGAAAATGGTGTCTTTGCAGACAGGATTGAGCTGTCAACTGTTACAGAAGAAGAATATGAAGACAGAAAAGCTAATGCCACTAACCTTAATGGTATTAATTTCATTTATACTATCGATGAAGAAAAGAACGAGATAGTATTTACAAATGTCAGAGAACTGAAAAGTGGTGCTGACTATAACCTGTTCATTGCATATCATACTACGAAAAAAACGTATGAATATCTTGATATGTCCAAGACTGATCCCTGCTATGCAAGGGGTACCTTATATACTACAGATAGTGCAGGAAATGCAACTGAGGATCGAAAGGCTTCGCCTGAAATCCCGGTTTACATAAATACGTCTGCTGAGATTCAGAGTGTCACAAAGGTACTGAATCAGTCAAATGTTTATTACAAATGGCAAAGCTCCTGGGGGCAGAATCCGAATCCGAATGATAACGAGAAGGATTATGTTTATATGGTCTGGGAGATAGAAAGTAAGATTTCATCTTCCTCAGATAATCCAACAAAGATAACTCAGAAGTATGATTTTACACTATCAGAAGAAGCGTTCTCAGGTATTACGAATGCTAAAAGTATTGATAATACTCCAGTAAGCTTTACGCGGCCTATTCCAAATGGTGAGATACTTAAATATAAAATGGCAGGTAGAAATACCTGGCAGGTATGGGAAGACAGTTCAGACGAAGATAGAACTATAAAGAATCTAACTGAAAAAAATGGTACTACAAGAAAGGACTATATTCTGACCAGACTTCCTAAGGCATATCTTAAGGCAACTGATGAAATAAGTGCTTATGATATAGAGAATAAAGCTACCAATACAGTTACTCCCGCAAGTGGTGTGGATTCCAAAACTTCGGATTATGATGATGAAAAATATACATATGCTCCACCGGAATACAAGATGCCGCAGTCTTCATTTTCCATTAGCAAAGTGGGAGTATATACACCTAATGAGAATACTGTAAACAATGAGAAACAGATTTCCTCCTATGAGCTTGAAAACATAACAAAAGAAGATGCGGATGCAAGAACAGCCATTACGGGACTTCGTTATCATGTTACTGTGAATGCGGAGGATTTCCCATCTACTTTTGATACAAATAACCATCCTATTACCGCAAGAGAAGCTGATGCAAAGTATTATCAGAAAACTCCGGTTGAGTATATTCTTACCGATAAAAAGCTAGAACTATATAATCTTGAAACAAGGACGACAACAAAGAATCTTTCATCAGATGATTATGAGATGACTGGCTTAGATATTCAGTCTGTTATTAAGGCAGGTTATTTTGATGATGATTATAAGTCCTATTCCAATGTCACTTTAAATGACTACGTTAATATGTTGGATTCGGGAGAGATTACTCTGACGGATGGCTCAGATGCAGCAGCAGAAGAGAGTGCAAAAAGTGCAGAAAAAAGTGCTCTTGAAAGAAATGCTGATGGAAGTGCCATAGTCGAACTGCGTCTATTTATTAATGGTAGTGAAACTCCTGTTACTGTCGCTAAATATAATGCATATACGGGGAAATGGTTTGATGTAGATGAAGCATATGTGAAGCAGTCAGGTTCCAGATTCTCCGGATTTAGTAATATTTCATTTGTTGTACCGAATGTAACAGGCTATCAGCTATATTCTAAAAATAAATATTATGGTACTTATCTTAAGGCTTACCCTACAGTTACGCTTAAACCATCTGCAAAGGTATTAGAAGCTGTAGGTGAATCTGACAAGCTTCAGATGAATAACTTTGCTGATCTCATCGTAAATGGCAAAAAGTATGACCCGGCAACTAATACTTATGAAAATAATTATCAATATGGTCCTATAGAAAGAAGCGGTAAGGTATATGTTGCAGAGGCACAGAGAGAATCCACACTTACCAAGAAGTTTATTCCTACAGATTATAATGACATCATGAATGGCGAATATCTTGCCAACTGGGAAGTAGAACTGTATGAAAACATGCAGATCAGTCCTACTGAAAGTGTTCCAACAGTTCAGAGTGGTGGTACATTTTACGATCTGCTTCCTATAATGAGTACAGCAAGACTTGACGAGATTAAGATATATCCCTGGCTGGAAGGAAAAAGTGATTATGAAAAGGATCCTCTTATCGAAGGAGGAGATTATACTCTGGACTATTCTTATGAAACTGACCAAAGTGGGTTCAGGCGTGTCATGCTTAAGGCTGATATTACTAAGCCTGCAACCAGATACAAGATGATAGTACGTACTGTTCATACTCATTCAGATATTCTTGACTATGGTAGGGATATCAGGAATTCTGTATGCTACAAAACTGCTAATGTGGATCTTGGAGATGGAACTAAGGATGACGGAACAAAGAAGGATGGATCAAAGATAAAAGACGCAGATGTGTTTGCGGATATGGAAGAGATAACAGATAAGGACAAGAAGAAGTTCATGTTTTCTGAAGCAACTCATCATATTCCTGCACTTATCTCCACTATGTCGCAGCTTTCAAAGACAGTTTCCTCTGAGACAACTCCTTCTGCAAGATTATCAGCCATAGTATCCCCTGGCGAGGAATATACATATAACTATAGAAATATGAATTCAGGTCTTTCATATTCTAAGAATCTCGTAATCATGGATTCGATAGAAAACTATATGAGGGATGATGAAGGTAAATCCTGGAATGGTTCTCAGGCATTTGATAATACGAGGGACTGGGAAGGTATCCCGCTTCATTTTAATCTTCAGCTCCTGGAAAGAAAGGGAAGAGTTCCGGCTATTTACGTAACAAAAAAACAGGTAAATCTTGGTAAATATAATACTAATAATGTAGTCTATGACCCTGAGAAGGCAGATCCGGATAGGGAGACTATTCAGGAGGATGGTGTAACCAGATATGTTCAAAAGGTGAAAGAATCAGGCTTTGTTGAAGAAAACGGACAGATGGTACTCAAATCTACATTTGTTAATGATATTCTCGAAAATTATCCTGAAGATGGCTGGTTTAAGATTACGCAGAGATATGATGCTGCTCAGAATGATTATAAGTTTTATCTTGAAAATGGAGATGAATATACCGAATTCTCCAAGATAAAGGGATTTATCTTTGATTTTGGAGATGATGTAATATCTCCTGATGAAACTATTCAGTTCGGTCTTACCATGCGGGCTCCTATGGCAGTACCTGTATCAGCAGAGGATGGTGGTAAGGCATTAAAGACATATAATAATGTTTACAGATATCAGGATATAAGCGATGATAAAGAATTCAAGCCCGAGAATAGCGAGAGGGTAAGTCATTCCTTCACCCATCAGGATAAGACTGATGTTACATACCGGGTTGTGGGAGATGTCCGCCTTCGTAAGATAGATGCGGAGGATAATACTAAGGTTATCAAAGGGGCAGTATTCAGACTTAGTGGTACATCTGATTATGGAACTATAGTTGATAAGACTATGTCCACTAATTCAAACGGTATTATAACTTTCAGAAATCTTGAAAAGGGAACCTACTCTCTGACAGAAATAAATGCCACAAAGGATTATCAGCTGGCAGAAACAAGAGAGGTTAAGGTTGATGAGTATGGTATCGCTACTATCTCCAGTCCTGATGAACTGTACAGCTTTGACCTGACTATAGTTAAGAAGGATGATAATGGTGATCCTCAGAAGGACTATCGTTATAGCCTCAGTAGTGATTCGTCTGACTTTACTTCTCAGGAAACTGCAACCATAAATACAGGTACAGCACTGTTTGAAGGAATCAAAGCTGGTACATATCATTTATACGGGCATGATGGTGAAGAATATATCATCAGGCTTCAAAATGATACAGATGAGCATGGTAATGTAATTGACAGAAATATTATAGTTGAGCCTGTTTCAGGAAGTGGAGATACTGATACATCTGGCTCCTCCTCAAATGGTGAGTCTCATTATAGTGATGAAACTAATCATGCAGAAATAATGGTGGTACGTAAAGAGTATGGAATAGAAGACGTCCCGCGTTATCATACTGATATTGAATTTCTAAAGGTTCTGGTAAGTTATGATGAAAATGGAAATAAGGTTACCACGCCTCTTTCTGGGGCAGAGTTTACACTTACAACAGTAGGGAATGAAAGTAGCGATCACCCTGACATGAGTGGTTACAATAATGTCATTACCGAGACTGTGGAAAGCTCGGAAAATGGAGTTCTTTTTGAGGATATTGAGATAGGTAAATATCTTCTGAAGGAGACTGGAATTCCTGAAGGAGTTGCTCCGGATAATACCACATACTATGTCTGGGTACAAAATAATTCACTTACAAAGAAGACAACAGCTTCAGTATATCTCGATAAAAATCGTACCAGAGAGCTTACTAAGGAAAACTACGAATATGTAATAGAGAATAAGAAAGCATCTGAATTCTCTATTAATAAGCGCGATAATGTGAACATTACCGAGCCTCTTTTTGGTGCACATTTCGAACTGTATCCATATGGTACGGTTAACTCTGATGGTGAAATAACTGAATTTTCAAATGATAATCCCTGTCCGATAAATGAAGATGCTTTGGATAAGGTTTATTGGCGTTATACGTCTGAATGGTCAGCAGCAGCATATCATGTAAGTAGTGAACATAAGACCCAGTGGAGAATGACAGATACCAGTGGTCAGGCTACCTTTGGTAATCTTATGCCCGGTGTTGCATATAAGCTTATAGAAACCAAAGCACCGGCGAATCATAAAGACCTAGGCACTTCAGACGAAACCTGGGAAAGCTGGACAGTATTTGTACTGCCAAATGGAGAAGTGAAGATAAAAGATTCTTCAAACAACGAAGTAAGTCCTGATGATAATTCGTCCGAGGGTACTTCTGCAAATGCTTCTGATCTTAGCTATACACTTCTAAATGACAGAGTATATAAGCAACAGTTTCCTGTAACTAAAAAATGGATAGGAGCGTCAACTAACTGGGATAATAATGAGTTCCCTGTTTTTCATATGTCAACTGAGGAGGAAAAGGTAAATACAAAGGAAGCGACGATCAAAAAAAATTTATTTCAAACAAAGTTCAAAGCCGGAAGTACGTTTACAAGAGTAGATAGACAGGTAGAAAAATTTGCTGATTATCTGGAAGCATGGAAATGGATAGCAGAGAAGGAGGGAATAGTTGTTGCTGATGATCCGGATAGTCTCGCTGCATCTGCATCTGATAATGGATTTGTAAGGATAGATGCAAGATATAATGGACTTACAGATGGAGATTTGAGTCAAGGGGCAGAGTATAAAGATATAAATGATGAAACTCAGCATGTTGATTATAATAAAGAAGATGGCGTTATTTATATGACAACGGTAAATGGCCATACGTATTTTTGGAGTGATGCTGGTAAGATATATCTGCCCACATCGTGTAAACAATGGCTAAATAATAGTAATATGACAGGAGATGTTGATTTTACTGGATTTGCAGCTGATAGAGTTACAACAATGGATGGGATGTTTCAAGACTCTAAGAATATAACAAGTATAGAAATGCCCGATATTGGCAATAGTCATAATGTTATTTCCATGGAAAATATGTTTAGAGGAATGATTTCATTAGAAACGATAAGCTTACCTCTGGAATGGGATATGGTTAATAATAAATCTTTAGGATATATGTTTGAAGGGGACGAAAAAGTAAAATCAAGTATTGATTTTTCAAAAGTCAAAACATCCGCGACTCTAAAAAATATGTATCATATATTTTATCAGTTTGGTAAAAATAACGGTGGGGTTGAACAAACAATAGTATTTGGAGATGATTTTGTTACATCGGGTGTTTTAAATACATCTAATTTTAGAATCATAGGCGAGGCTGCTAATGTAACCAAGATTAGTTTTGGTAAACAATGTACATTTGAAAATGTTACAGATTTTTCTCATGTTTTTAGTTATGCTAGTTCGCTAAAAGAAATAGAAGGTTTACATTATTTTAATACTAAGAATGCTAAGACATTTCAGCAAGCTTTTTGTGGTTGTAAAGAACTAAAGAGTTTAGATTTGAGTTCGTTTACGACTGGCGGAGGTAAAAATAGTATTACATTAAGGAATATGTTCGATGGTTGTAACAGCCTTGAAGTAATCTATGCAAATCCATATGAGTGGCCGAATAATGAATCTCAGCCTAATAATTCTTTTTTCAAAAATTGTAATAATTTGTTATTAAGAATAAATGCGCCTGGATCACATATGAATAAAGACGGTGTCAAATATGCTGTGGTAAATGGTTCCCAGTATGATTCATCAAAGGGAAAAGAAGGCATCGATTATGCTTTAGATAGTAATGGGAATTATATTGGATACTTTACCAGTTGGACAGCTAGTCCGCATTATGAATATGTTGAATCAGTTTACAGAAATTCTCATCCAAACTATGATAGCGCATCTGTTGAGACTGACTCGATGTATGCGGCGGCATATAAACTAAGCTGTCACGTTGAAGATGAGGCTACAGGTAAGTATATTCCTGGCGATGACATTCAATATGCTGAAGCTTCATTAAGCAAAACCATCAATTCCTTCCAACCATTATCAGCTACTTCTGATAATGATGATAAAGCTGTAAAGGTTGATTATGTTACTACTAAAAATGTGATTCCGGCTTCTGAGTATAGTTTGTATGGAATTACAGAGACTCCAAGTGACGATGTCAAGTACGTTATTGAAAAGCTTTATATTGATGATGTTGAGGATACTTCTCATAAGCTTGCTGCAAGATGGGAGAAGTATAGTGACTCTGAGTGGGTCTGCAGTATGACGGTTTATGATCCAATGGCTGAATGCTATGTCTGGGAGGATAAAATCTCAGGATATACTACAGACCATGGATCCGGAGCAAAGCTCCATGTTGAGAAAGATACAGGAAATGCAACAATAAAAAATACCAAAGATGGGGAGACCCCTCCTGAGCTTGGTTCGCTGGTTCTTGCAAAGGAAATATTTGATGGTGAAAGCAGGCTGGCTGATGGGCTTAGGACAGAAGATGAGTTCGAATTCACCATAAAGCTAGAGAAGGGAAAATCAGCTACTGAGCTTCCCAATAAGGTTAATTATGGCGGAGTTACATTTACCAGGCAGGAAACAGCAGAAGGCACGGCTTATCTTCAGGCAACTGTTAATCTAAAGAGAGTCACAACGGAAACTATTAATGAAAAGTCTGTTATAAAGAATAGAATCATACTAAGTGATATTCCTGTGGGCTATACATATAGTATATCTGAAGCTTCTACTACTGATGATGGCTATACTGATGGTGGTGCTATAACTGCGGACGGAATAATGACTCCTAACGGAAATGGTATAGATCAATTTGGCGTAGATGGCTCAACCGGAACCATAGCTTTAGATACAAAAGATTCAGCAACAGGCGATATAACTGCATATGGAAGGAGTGTGACCTGGAAGAATACTATAGACATGGCAACACTTTCTATAGAAAAGCAACTGACCAGAAAGGTTAAAACTGGAAACACTATAGAAGATGCGGACATTACTTCAACAGATAAGCTCCTTAGATACGAATTTAAGGTCAGTCTGGGAGGTCTTATACCTGGTAAAGATTATTATTATTCAGATATGGATCATCCGACAGATAATAAAGGAAGCTTTATAGCGGATGATGCAGGAAGTGCAGTAGTAACTATATATCTGAAGCATGGTGAAACAGCTGATGTTTATGACCTTCCAGTCAAGTCTACTTATAGTGTAAAGGAGACTGTACCTGAGGAAAAGGGAGCAGAATATACTGCAGAATATAATGTCTATGAAAATGGTGGTTTAGTCGATGAAAAGACAGGTGAGTCCTTTGAAACAGCAGTTGAAGATCTGGATAAAACAAGTGAGAAGGTGACATTTAATAATACCAAGACAACAGAAAAGACTATTGATATTGACGTACAGAAGGTATGGATTGGCGACACCGAAAATGACAGAAAGGATATAGATGTTTATGTACAGCGTGTGAGCGGTACCAGAATAGAAACTCCTGATGATGGACAGGGTGGTAAAAGAACACTTACAGCTGAGAGTGGCTGGAAGGCTTCGTATACGGATATGCCGTTAATTTCAGCGCAGGGCGAGGAATACAAATACTCTATCAGTGAGCCGCAGGTTAATGGTTACAAGCTTGGAGAGGTTCACTCTGTGGTTGATATTGGTAGTGAGAAACTTGTGTATGGAACCTATGACCAGCTATATAGCTCATCAGATGATGGCTTTACTACCCCTCTTGCTATATTTGTTTATAAAAATAATCTTACATTTTATATTGAATCAGTTTCAGATGAGAATAAGCAGGAAAATGTATATGGTCAGATATGTAAGTATGGTGGGGATATCTACCTTTACTATGACAGCTATATTTATAAGTTAACAGATGATGGTACTAACAAGGTGGCTACTAAGGTTACAGATTTTAATCTTCATAGAAGCACACAGCCAAAGCTTATAACATATACTGATCCGCAGGATACTAATGTTTTACCAGAGCAGTACGCAGAAAGTGTTTATCCTAATAATGACTTAATTTTCTACATCGGAGGATATCAGGAGGGTGCAGATAACGGTATTTCAGCTATAAATTGCATGGTATTTAGAAATAGTTCAGGTGAAATAAAATATATTCAGTATAAAGATGCGTCAGGAAAAAACATGGTATATGCCATTAGTAAAAATGCGGATGGAGTTCACTACGATGCAGCCAGGGCATTTATACTGGATGATTCGAATGGAACTATAAGTGATCCGGATGGAAACCTAAGCTTTACAGTTACTAACGTAAAGTATAAGACTTATAAGTTGGTGGTAAGTAAGACTGTAGATGGCAATTTCGGTAATAAGATGAAATCCTTCGAATTTGATATTACGGTTGGAAGTATTAATGGAATTTATCCTATTAGGATTATTGATGGAAATGATACTGAGATTGGGGAGATTGAGTTTGTAAATGGTATGGCTTCATTTAAACTAAAGCATGGGCAGACTGCTGAGATCAGCGGACTTACAGAAAATCTGGAGGTGGCTGTAAGAGAAAAGGATTATCAGGACTATACTGTTAGCTCTTACAGTAGCGAGAGCACTTTGAAAGAGTATAAGGATGGTAATATACAGAGGATACTCCTAGATAAAGATGAAGCAGTATATTTCAAGAATACAAGAGCTGGACTCGTGCCAACGGGAATATTCATGGGATATGGTATGCTGCTTCTTGCCGGCGCCGGTATCCTTGGTTATATATATCTGAATATTCGGCGACAGAGAAAGCTCCGCAGTTCATAGCGAGTATTTACTTAAATTAAAGTATAGTGGTAAAGAATATCAGAAGCTTAGAAATAAAGATAAGCCATAAAGAATATCAGAGCCTGTATCAGGATAAAGCTTCAAAACATAAAAAGATAGGGATAAGAGTATTATATTCTTTATCTCTATCTTTTTAATCTGTAATATAAACGTGCGTGGAATCGAGAGTATATTCTGAGTTGACTTTAATAGTAACATCATGATAGTCATGGTGTAGTATTCCGATGTTATTAGGTTGGATTTTTATTAATAATTTGTTATTATATCTGTGTTCAGTATGTAAGTCAGGAGAGTTAAGGCATGGAAAGTAATTTGTTCAGAAAAAAGGCAATGGAGAAGATATCATCTCCGGAACAACTGTCTGATTATTTAAGGGTTACAAATCCCGGAATATGGCTAACGCTTACGGCAGTTGTTCTTATTTTGTTAGGACTCATAGCCTGGGCAGCAGTCGGAACACTGGAGACTACTGTTCCTGCCAACGCTTCTGTTGCTGGTGGGAATGCCAGTATATTTACAGTTGGTACCAATGCTGCAGAGCTAAAAACAGGAATGACTGTTCATATTGCTTCTGATGACTATATTATTTCGGAAATCAAGACAGATGAATATGGAAGAAGTATAGCAATCACAAAGGTGTCTCTTCCTGATGGGAGCTATGATGCCGAAGTTGTAGTGGAAGAGATACATCCTATTCAATTTTTATTTGAAAGCAGGTGAGATGCATGAAGGGACAGAAAATACCACCAACACTTACCAAAGGTGTAGCCAAGGTTCCTGTTGTTATGCAGCTTGAAGCACTGGAGTGTGGCGCAGCCTCGCTTGCTATGATACTTGCTTATTATGGAAAATGGATTCCGCTTGAGCAGGTAAGACGTGATTGTGGTGTATCCAGAGATGGTTCTAAGGCTAAGAATATATATCTTGCTGCCATGAACTACGGCTTTAAGGTAAGTGCATATAAAAAAAGTCCGGAAAATCTCAGGGAGGATGGGATTTTTCCGTGTATTATTCATTGGAATATGAATCATTTTGTTGTTCTTAATGGTTTTAGGGGTAACAAAGTATATATAAATGATCCCGCAAGGGGAAATGTAGTTGTTAGTTGGGAGGAATTTGATAATTCGTTTACAGGAATATGTATCATACCGATTCCATCGGAGGATTTTAAGCCGGAAGGAAAAAAGAAAAGTACAATCAGCTTTGCAAAAAAGCGTCTGGCTGGAGCAGGAGCTGCGGTTGCTTTTGTAATGATTACAACGGCGCTATCGTATCTTTTTGGAATTACGGATTCGTTGACATCACGAATATTTATGGACAGACTGCTGACAGGCATAAACCATAACTGGCTGTATCCATTTATTTCTATAATGATTTTGCTGGCTATAATACAGCTTATAGTTGCCTGGGCTCAGACCATATATTCCCTCAGAATAAATGGTAAGATGTCTGCTATAGGAAGCTGTACATATATGTGGAAGGTGCTCAGACTCCCAATGGAGTTTTATTCGCAGAGACTTGCCGGCGATATACAGGGACGCCTCCCGCTTAATGCCTCTATTGCAGAGACCCTGGTTAATACATTTTCGCCGCTTCTTCTTAATTCGGTAATGATGATATTCTACCTGATTCTCATGCTGAGGCAGAGTCCTGTACTTACATTAGTTGGTCTGGGAACACTTATTATTAATATATTTATGTCTCAGATTATAGCCAATAAACGTATGAATATCTCCAGGGTTGAGATGAGGGATGCAGGCAAGAAGTCTGCTGCAACCGTGACCGGCTTTGAGATGATAGAGACTATAAAAGCTAGTGGTGCAGAAAATGGATACTTTTCCAAATGGGCTGGCTATCAGGCATCGGTTAATCATCAGGCTGTGAAGCTTTCGAGAACAACAGCTATATGGGGGATAGTTCCTGTTTTTTTCAGCACTGTTGCAAATTATGTTGTGCTTCTTCTTGGGGTATATCTGACAATGCAGGGAAAGTTTACACTTGGAGCAGTTCTGATGTTTCAGGGCTTTCTTACTTCCTTTATGACACCTGCCGAAACACTTGTAAGCGCCGGTGAGATGATACAGGAAATGCGTACTCAGATGGAGAGAGTGGAAGATGTATTGGAATATCCTGATGATCCGGCTGTGGTTGATGGTGATGATGTAAAGGATCAGGAGCTGACTAAGCTTGGTGGAAATGTTGAGCTTAGAAATATTACCTTTGGATATTCCCGTCTTGAACAGCCGCTTATCAATGATTTTTCACTTACGATACATTCCGGAGAACGTGTAGCAATAGTTGGTGCATCGGGCTGTGGTAAGTCGACACTTTCCAAGCTTATATCCGGTCTCTATCAGCCCTGGAGTGGAGAGGTTCTTTTTGATGGAAAGCCCAGAGCTGCTTATCCCAGAGATTCTATAACAAGCTCAGTGGCGGTTGTTGATCAGGATATTATACTTTTTGAGGATTCGATTGCAAATAATATACGAATGTGGGACGAATCCATCAAGGATTTTGATGTTATTATGGCTGCCCGTGATGCTCAGCTTCACGATGATATTCTCAGAATGAAGGGAGGATATCAGCATAAGATTACTTCCGGCGGCAAGGACCTGTCCGGCGGTCAGCGTCAGCGTTTGGAGATAGCAAGAGTTCTTGCTCAGGATCCTACTATTATCATATTGGATGAAGCAACCAGTGCACTGGATGCCAGAACAGAATATGATGTAGTTAACTCCATTAAGGATCGTGGCATAACCTGTATAGTAATAGCACACCGGCTTTCTACAGTTCGTGACTGTGACAAGATTATAGTACTTGATCATGGAAATGTAGTAGAATGTGGGACTCATGATGAGCTTATGAGACTAAATGGTGCCTACGCGGAACTGGTAAGCAGCGAGTAAGGAGAACATTAATGGGCATATTTGAAGATCAGATACAGGAACGCAGAAACGCGGATATGAGGGTACTGGAGGAATCCTTTCAGAGAGTCGCCGGTGTTGTATTAGGCGAGAGGATGGCGGAAAGACTTGGTGATGAAAGGATAGTCACCAAGCAGGCTATAGATGAGATCCTTAAGTATTATCATTTGAAACCTGTAGATATTCCTGACAATATAAAAAAGACTCAAGATCAGCTTGATTATTCTCTTAGGCATTATGGACTTATGAGACGGGAAGTTATGCTGGAAAAGGGATGGTATAATGATGCGTTTGGACCAATGCTGGGATTCAGAAAAGAGGATGGAACACCTGTAGCATTTCTTCCGGATCATCTCTGGGGATATTATTACAGAGATCCGGAGACAGGTAAAAGGGTAAGAATAAATCATAAGACAGCAGATGATTTTGAGAGTGAAGCTATCTGCTTCTATAGACCGCTTCCTCTTAGGGAGCTGGGGATACGTGACCTTCTGGTATTTATGAAATCATGTATCAATATGAATGATATAGTTCTGATTATTATAGCTACACTTGCTGTAACACTTGTAGGTCTGTTGATTCCAAGGATTACAGCGGCTGTTACCGGTCCGGTGCTTAGCAGTGGAAAGAGTATGGCGCTTGTTGGTGCAGGGATATTTATTGTATGTATTACTATATCCTCCCAGCTTATATCAGCTCTGAACAATCTGTTATCTGAAAGGCTGGAGATCAAGACTTCACTTGCAGTGGAGTCCTCGATGATGATGCGTATCATGTCTCTTCCGGTGAGCTTTTTCAGAACACATAGTCCCGGAGAGCTTACCAGCAGAGCTATGTCAGTAAATGAGCTGTGCAATATGATCCAGACTATGGTATTTACTACAGGACTTACGTCTCTCAGCTCGCTTTTATATATAACGCAGATATTTCACTTTGCACCGTCACTTGTGATTCCGTCGATTCTTATCATACTGGTTACAGTATCATTTTCTGTTATCACAACCCTTGCACAGGTGGGAATCAGCAGCAGGTTAAGAGAAAATATGGCACAGGAATCCGGAATGAGCTATTCGATGATAACCGGTGTTCAGAAGATCAAGTTGGCAGGAGCAGAGAAGAGGGTATTTGCCAGATGGCTGAATCTGTATTCGAAGGGAGCAGAGCTTACATATAATCCTCCGACATTTCTGAAGATAAGTAGTGTTATAACTACCGGTATAAACCTGTTTTCTACTATCATTTTATATTATCTGGCTGTTAAAAATGGTGTGGATCAATCATCATATTATGCATTTACAGCAGCATATGCATCTGTAATGGGAGCATTTACTGCACTTTCGGGAGTAGCTATATCCGTTGCTCAGATAAAGCCGATTCTGGAGATGGCTAGGCCTTTTCTGAAGGTTGCTCCTGAAGTTGCCGAGAATAGAGAGATAGTCACTAAGCTTTCCGGCAGGGTTGAACTGGATCATGTATCCTTCCGTTATGATGAAGGAAGTCCATATATACTTGATGATATCTCAGTTAAGATAAAGCCCGGTGAATATGTGGCAGTAGTTGGCAGAACCGGCTGTGGTAAGTCAACCCTTATCAGAATCCTGCTGGGCTTTGAGACACCTGAGAAGGGTGCGGTTTATTATGACGGCAGAGATATTAATACCATGGATCTCGGTTCTCTTAGAAGAAATATAGGTACGGTTACTCAGGATGGCGGACTTTTCCAGGGAGATATATTCTCTAATATTACAATTACTGCTCCGTATCTTACAGTGGAAGATGCCTGGGAGGCTGCTGAGACAGCCGGGATTGCTGATGATATCAGAGCTATGCCTATGGGAATATATACATTAATCTCGGAAGGTCAGGGAGGCGTATCCGGTGGTCAGAAGCAGAGACTTATGATAGCCAGAGCGATTGCTCCGAAGCCGAAGCTCCTCATATTTGACGAAGCAACCTCGGCGCTTGATAACAAGACTCAGAAGCAGGTATCAGAGTCACTGGATGCTATGGGATGTACACGTATAGTAGTAGCTCACAGACTTTCAACTATTCGTCACTGTGATCGTATTCTTGTTCTGGATGGAGGACATATAATCGAGGATGGTAATTACGAAGAGCTTATAGAAAAGGGTGGGTATTTTGCTGATCTTGTCGCCAGACAGAGACTGGATTTAGAGACTTTATAAAAGTTGAGAGTGCATTATAAAAATGAGTGTGTCAAATGTAGTAAGCATTTAACACACTCATTTTATTTATGCTTAGTCAAAAACCTTATTTATTAGCAGGCTTTTTGTTTTTTGACTCGAGCTTTTTCTCATATGCTTCGTTAAATGGAGTAACATCATCCTTCTTTACAGCATCAAACCAGTGGAACTTCTTCTGAACGAAGTAAAGGACTGCTATATATACTATATCGACAACAATAGTGAGAATTACTCCTCCTATAGTTTCATCTGTTTGTACTTTTCCGATACCGAATCCGGAAAGATAAAATATGGTCATATTATTTGTGATATGGATAGCGGAAGATGCTTCTATACCTCTACCTATCCAGGCCATTATACACATGGCAGCGCCGGTACATAATATTTCTATTTTTCCTATACCGTTGTAAGGATGGAACATCATGAATATTAGTGATGAAACGATTACTGCTATTATGCGGACACGGAACCAGGAAGTTATAGTCTGAGTTATTAATGAACGGAAGATATATTCCTCCGCAATACATTGAAAAGGACAAAGTAATGTGCAGGTAATCAGACCGGCAATAGAGAATTTTCTTATGTTGTCGTCTTCATTAGTAATAAAAGTATATATTGCAACTGGTACAGCACTTACTATAAGGCATATCAGAAAGCATTTTACAAATACGCCCATTCTCCATCCACCCTTTGAAGAAGAGTATGATGAAAATGGTCGATCACCTACTATTAAAGATGCAAAGATTAATGATGGAATTAATAAAGCAAGATTACCAAGACTAAGTAATGCTCCGGATAATGAATAGGTGTTGAATGAATCATATCCACCCTTCATTGATTCGATTATCTCTTGTATATTATTGCCTCTGGCCATTTCTATAAATGATACAGCCAAAGTTAATACATTAGATAATACAAAAAAGAAAAGTGATGTAAGTAGCATAACTAGTATTGGTTTGTACCATTTGTATGACTTAAAGTTTTTCGGATGTTTCAGAAAATCCTGACTTATTTCAGTATTCACTTTGTTTCCCTCCTCGTATAATAATAAGATTTATTTCAGTAACATATGTAAAATACAATTTTTTTTATTTAATGTCAACAAATAGGATTATTTGTTAAGATTATAAAAAAGATAAAATAATAGATATTGACAAAAGCGTAAAAATATAATATCTTTTGTATCACAACGACTAATACAAACTATACATTTTATATGTACTTATTTGGAAGAAAGAGGTTAGATAATGGTTATAAAAATAGATGAATATTCGGATATACCTATTTATATGCAGATAAGAAATCAGATAGTGATGGGGATATCCAGTGGTGAACTGAAGCCCGGGGAGCAGCTCCCTACGGTCAGGGCGCTGGCACTGGAAATAGGAATAAATACTATGACTGTCAGTAAAACCTATCAACTCCTTAAATCAGAGGGCTATATATTTACAGACAGGAAGAATGGAGCAAGAGTCCGGACTGAGATAGATAAGTCAGGTCAGATAACTGAAGCGAATAAGGCTGAGCTTCGCAGAATAGTATCTGAGGCAAGATTATCCGGAGTTTCAAAGCAGGATATTATCAGGCTGATAGATGAGTATTATGTATAGTCTGGTTGTAGTAAGTAATATTTAGTTTGATTGTATTAAGTATATGTTTAGCTTTTAAAGATAGAATTATAGGAGTCTGGTCATTATGATGAATATTATGCCCTTAGTACTGGTATTAATCTTTATAGTACCATTATTTATTATTACATATTTTGTGATGTATCCAAAGAACTGGCAGAAAAAAAGATTTTTCTTTGGTATAAGGAATAGAAAAGAATATCTGGAAAATGATGCGGAAGTTTACATAACTCAACTGACGAATAAGGCGAGAAAAAATGCATTAGCTGTTCTGATAATTTTCTGCTTATTTTCATTTGCAATTCTTTTTATAAAAGATCCTGACAGACAGATGATACTTTTTACCTCTATGGTAATCATTTTTCTGGTAGTAATATCTCTGCCATATATGCTTGGAAATTATGAAATGAAAAGATATAAGAAGCAGCTTGGAATAGAGGCAAGGAGTGGACTGAGGTATGCCGATATAACCAGTATTAATGCGTCTCATGCATTAAATAAAGTGCAGATGATGGTACCGGTTATATTGACGGTTATTATATTTTTTATATCTCTTTTATATGATACCGGAATAATCAGCCTGGGGTTAAAAGCCGGAAAAATGTATGCAGGAAGCTATATAGCTACAGGGATTTCAGGTTCATTTTTATTTCTTTCCATGCTCTTTGTTCCGATGGCTGTAATGATGGATAATTACCGAAGTTCGATAGTTTCTGAGGACAGCAACGAGAATGCCAACTATAACAGAGCTATGAAGAAGATATGGGCAGACGTATGGATCAGACTGCTTTGGCTAAATGTAATCGCAATGTGTTTATCAGCGGCTTCCATAATATTCCTGGGAAATGAGATGGCATCGATTATAGTTTTAGGACTTTATTTTGCCGGGATAGTCCTCACGCTTGGAATATTCATATCCCATAGTTCGGTATTGAATAAGAAGTACAGCGATATTATCGAGCTGGAAAATGATGATGACGATTATTGGATAATGGGAATGTTCTACTACAATCCTTCTGATTCAAGGCTTAATGTTGCAAGAAGAAATGAAACCGGCGGCACTATCAATATGGCGCATCCTGTTGGAAAGATTATATCAGTAATAAGCATTTTGCTTTTCATCTTCGCCGTGTGTGCATTATTCTGGATGGCAAAGGTATCAGAAACGGAAATGATGGTAAGTATCTCAGATGGTCAGATTATCTGTCATCAGCTTAGAGATGATTATAAGATAGCTGTAGATGACATTGTGGAGCTTAAATATGGCGATAACCTATATGAAATGACTGTAGCCAAAACTGCAGGTGTAGGTACAGCAAAGGTTTTAAAGGGCAGATATAATATAAATGGCGAATCAGGCTGCAGGGTATTCATTAATGCGAAAGAGAAGTCGTATATAAAGATTGTAACCGATGAGAATACATTTTATATCAATGAAGATAGTAAAGAGGAAACAATCAGGCTTTATGATGATATAAATAGTATGCTCGGGAAGTGAGACATAGTGTGTCCCATCCCCTAAAACAGGGCATTTGCTCGCTTTGTGTCCTGTAAATCGGGGATGAGATCAGGCAGACTGTCAGTTGAAAGGAGGAACGCAAATGGATTTACAGAAGATAGGAGTTTTCTTAAAGGAACTTCGTAACGATGCAAATCTGACACAGGAGCAACTGGCTGAAAAGCTGGGTGTATCAAGAAGAACGGTTTCGCGCTGGGAAACCGGAAGTAACATGCCTGATCTGGATATACTTATAGAATTATCTGACTATTATCAGGTTGATCTCAGGGAAATATTAAATGGAGAAAGGGAAAGCGAGAAAATGAACAAGGAATTGCAGGAAACTGTACTTCAGGTTGCTGAGTACAGTAGTGAGGAAAACAGAAACAGTACTATTATAGTGCGAAACTACTTTATAGTAGGTATAGCGGCACTTGTAATAAATGTAATAATAAACTTTCTAAATATGGGAGATACCTTCTGGGTTGGATTCCTGAAGGGGGCTACATTTATAATTCCTTTATTATCTATGGTAATGGGCTTTTTATATACTACAGGAAGGATGGAGAAGATTGCAGCATTTAAGGAGCGTTTACGTGGTGGTATAAAGGAGGATTAGTAATATGAGGAGTATGAATAAGCTTATATATATTGGATTTATGATAATAGTTGCATTACTGATTATTGAAAGATTCTGGTTTTCTATTCCGGATATTGTGGCGATTATTCTTAGTATTATAGGTATTGCAGTTTTTGGAGTGGGAATGTATCTGGATAGAAAGCAAAAAGGAGGTTGTAAGAATAAATAGCATACAGCTTTTCGTTTTTTTGCTTTGATTTATCATATAGGTTATGATAATATATCGAAGTTATGGAAAAGAATAATTCACTTAGAAATTCATTTTTACTTTTACTGACCGCTATTATCTGGGGGACATCATTTGTAGCTCAGGCGGCAGGCATGGAATATGTAGGACCATTCACCTTTAGTGTAGTTAGATATATACTTGGGGGACTGGTTCTTATTCCTGTTATCTGCTTTATCAGAAAGAGGCAGGAGAACCCTGCTGACCTGAAGCTTTCGATAAAGCATGGGATAGTTTGCGGTATCATACTGACTGTAGCCAGCAATTTCCAGCAGCTTGCCATGCTCCGTGCATCAACAGGGAAAGCCGGTTTTATAACAGCACTCTATATTATCCTAGTCCCTGTCATAGGAATATTTTTCAGAAAAAAGACCAGCCCGCTAATATGGGTGTGCGTTGTGCTTGCACTGGTAGGGCTGTATTTTTTATGTATAGGCAGGGGTAATTCGTATTCCTTTGAAATATCAGATGTACAGCTTCTTGCCTGTTCAGCAATGTTTTCCATTCATATACTTTATATTGACCATGCCAATGAAAAGGGTGTAGATGGAGTGGTGATGTCCAGCACACAGTTTCTGACTGCGGCTGTTATAAGTATGATATTTGTATATCCTGTGGATGCCGGAATATATGGTATGGCTCCTTCCTTTGAGCTGATCAAAAATGCATTTCCATCTCTTTGCTACTCTGGCTTTATGGCATGTGGAGTGGCTTATACACTTCAGATAGTGGGACAAAAGGATGTAAATCCAACTATTGCCTCACTTATCATGAGTCTGGAATCAGTTGTTTCGGCAATATCCGGATTCCTGATACTGCATCAGAAAATGTCTGTTGATGAAGTGATCGGTTGTGTGATAATGTTTGCGGCTATTATTCTTGTTGAGCTATCCAAGAGTCCGGTATTTATGAAAAAGCGCTCAATATAAGGTTTTTACTTGAAATTGCAGAGATTATGGGGTATGATTTTGTTTTAACTCATGTTGGAGGTCGGATATTATGATTCTGGCAAGTGAATGGTTTACTGAGATAGCAGAAACCTTTGAAAAATGCTTTATCAGAGATGACAGATATAAGCTTCTTCTAAGTGGTATAGGAGTTACGGTTAAGGTTTCTGTTCTGGCGGCAATAATGGGGCTTATAATAGGATTTCTTATAGCGCTATGTAACCTGTCAAAGAAAAAGCCACTTAATGTTATAGGTAAGATATATACAGATGTTATCAGGGGTACGCCTTCAGTAACACAGTTGATGATCATATATTTTGTAGTTTTCAAGACGGTGGACTGGCCTAAATGGATTATAGCTGCTATAGCATTTTCCATCAATTCAGGTGCTTATGTATCTGAGATCATTCGTGCAGGAATTCTGTCCATAGATAAGGGACAGACTGAAGCCGGAAGATCCCTGGGACTTAGCAAGGGGCAGACGATGGTAAGTATTATAGTTCCACAGGCAGTTAAGAATATCTTCCCTGCCATGTGTAATGAATTTATAACTCTTATCAAGGAAACGGCTATAGTTGGTTACGTTGGTCTTGTAGATATACAGAAGGCCGGTGATTTCATCAAGAGTGCAACCTATGAGGCTTTTATGCCACTTATAGCAACAGCTATTATATATTTCGTAATAATAAAGGTTCTCACACTTTTACTTGGTAATCTTGAAAAAAGACTTCGTAAGTCAGATAACAGGTAGGAGGTTAATTGCATGATCAAGGTAAAGAATCTCCATAAGAGCTTTGGACCTAAGAATAACAGGCGCGAGGTTCTGAAGGGAATAAATGAAGATATAAATGATGGTGAAGTAGTAGTTGTAATCGGACCCTCAGGCTCCGGAAAGAGTACATTTCTAAGATGTCTTAACAGACTTGAGAAACCGGATTCAGGTGAAATATGGGTCGATGATGAGGATATTACAGTTCACGGAGTAAATGTAAATAAGGTTCGTGAAAAGATGGGAATGGTATTTCAGCATTTTAATCTGTTCCCGCATCTTACCGTTAAGAAAAATATTACTCTTGCACCGGTCAAGCTGAAGAAGATGACGAAGGAAGAGGCAGATGCCAAAGCCATGGAGCTTCTTAAGATAGTAGGACTGGAGGACAAGGCTAATGAGTATCCGAAACAGCTTTCCGGCGGACAGCAGCAGAGAATCGCAATAGCAAGGGCACTGGCTATGGAACCGGAAATAATGCTTTTTGATGAACCTACATCAGCTCTTGATCCTGAAATGGTTGGTGAGGTTCTGGAGGTTATGAAGAGACTTGCCAAGAGTGGTATGACCATGGTGGTAGTTACACACGAGATGGGATTTGCCAGAGAGGTTGGTTCCAGAATACTCTTTATGGATGACGGTGTTGTGCTTGAACAGGGTACTCCACAGGATATATTCGAGAATCCGCAGAATGACCGTACCAGAGATTTTCTGAGTAAGGTGCTGTAGATAAGCTGATTAGGTACTTTCTAGAATGTGCTTATCAATAATTATATAGATTGTGTTTTTCCGGATATGTAACTGCATTTTTATTCATCAGTAGAATTATCCGGAAAATGACATATAAAATATAGAATCTATTTTATAATAAGGAGAAAGATTATGAAGAAGATTAAGAAGTTATTAGCACTTGGACTTGCTGCAGGTATGATGCTCACTGCAGTCGGATGTGGTGGAAGTAAGGATACTGCAAGCGTAGAAGAAAAGAATGAGATAGTATTTGGTACTAATGCTGAGTTCCCTCCATTTGAGTTTGTTACATCAAACGGTGTTATCGGAGAGTTCGATGGTATCGATATGGCAATCGCTAAGAAGATTGGCGAGGATATGGGTAAGGAAGCTAAGATCAATAATATGGAATTTGATTCACTTCTCCTTGCGCTTGATAATGGTCAGGTTGATGCAGTTATTGCCGGTATGACAGTAACAGATGAGAGAAAAGAATCCTATGATTTCTCGACTCCTTACTATACAGCAACACAGGTTATGATCGTGAAGAATGACAGTGATATCCAGAAGGCTTCCGATATGGCTGATAAGAAGATTGTTGTTATCCAGGGATATACAGGAGAAACCTGTGTTCAGGATCTTGGATATAGCTATGAAGCATTCAAGAAGGGTACTGAAGCTGTCATGGAGCTGGTAAATGGCAAGTGTGATGTTGTAGTTATCGACTCAGCTACTGCAGAGAAGTTCGTTGGAGATAATGAAGGTCTTAAAATAGTAGAGGATACTGATGCATTTGCAGCCGAGGAATATGCTATCGCTGTTAAGAAGGGTAATACTGAGCTTCTTAATAAGATAAATAACTCAGTTAATAAGCTTCTTGAGGATGGAACTATATCAGAGCTTTCAGCTCAGTATCTTGATATGGATACATCAGAGGAAGGATCATCAACAGATGCTGAATAATCTGATGATATGAATGTCTGTGTATTAACTACATAAATTGATATTTTTTTAGAAAAGATATGATAGCCTGTTTCATGGACAGGTTATCATATTTTTTGTCTGTAAAGGTTACTTTCCGTTTCTTTTTTTAATGAACATTTTGTGATAGAATGACATTAGTGTCAAAAATCAAAAGGAACTTTGGCACATTCCATTAGAATTACTTCGAAAAAAGGAGGGGATATTATGCCGGAATGGTTAAAGAAAGCGATATTCTATGAGATATATCCACAAAGCTTTTATGATACAAATGGTGACGGTATAGGTGATATCGAGGGAATCATACAGAAGCTGGATTATATAAAATACCTTGGAGCAAATGCTTTATGGATAAATCCATGGTATGATTCGCCCTTTAAGGATGCCGGGTATGATGTCCGTGACTACAAGCTGGTAGCTCCGCGCTATGGTACTAATGAAGATGCAAAGAGGCTGTTTGATGAGGCACATAAAAAGGGAATCCATGTGCTTCTGGATCTTGTGCCCGGACATACCTCAGAAGAACACCCCTGGTTTCTGGAGAGTAAAAAGGCTTTAAAAAGAGTGGATGGAAAGCTGAAAAAAAATGAGTATTCAGATAGATATATCTGGTCGGATTTCTGGTTATCCGGAATGGCAGGTCATCCTTATATTGGTGGAGAATCAGATAGAAATGGAACATATATGCTTAATTTCTTCAAATGTCAGCCTGCTCTTAATTATGGATTTGCCAATCCAAAAGAAAAATGGCAGATGTCCTATAAGGATGTAGAGCCTATGAAGACACTTAGGGCCATGATGGATGTTATGAAGTTCTGGCTGGATATGGGCGCTGATGGATTCAGGGTTGATATGGCAAATTCACTTGTCAAGGATGATGACGATGACAAATCCTGTACCTGTTCTTTATGGCGCACAGTACGTAATATGCTTGATAACCAGTATCCAGAGGCTGCACTTGTTGCTGAATGGAGCAATCCCTGTCAGGCAATCAATTCTGCAGGATTTCATATGGATTTCTATCTTGATCATATTGGTAATGGTTATAATTATCTGCTAAGGGAATATGAGGCTTACAGAGATCCCAGAGAGATTCCGGATAGGAGCTATTTCAAAAAGGACAGCGGATGCGATATAACTGAATTCCTGCTGGATTATATCCCTAAGCTGAATGCCACAAAGGATAAGGGCTTTATAAGCTTTATAACCTGCAATCACGATACACCACGTGCTGCATTTACATTAGATGAATCAGAACTAAAGGTGGCATATGCAACACTTCTTACTTTGCCGGGAGTGCCATTTATATATTATGGTGATGAGATAGGTATGAGATATATAGAGGATATGCCAACCAAAGAGGGAGGTTATACCAGAACAGGCTCCAGAACTCCTATGCAGTGGGATGATTCCTATAATATGGGCTTCTCAAAGGCGGACTCTGACAAGCTTTATCTGCCGGTTGATCCGGAAGGACCTAATGTAAGAGACCAGCAGCTTAGACGCGATTCACTGCTTAATACACTATGCGAGATATTGAAGCTTCGGCATGAAGAAGACTCGTTGGATGCCGACTCGGATTTTGAAGTTATTATGGGAGAAGAAAACCAGCCCTTCATATATAGAAGAGGCAGGCTTATAATACTGGTCAATCCTTCTATAGAGTCCAATACCATAAATGATCCTGGCTTTATTCTAAGTAATTATAAAGCGGAGAACATAGAGAAACTCTATAGCATAGGTGAGACAATATTTGACAAAGACACTATTAAAGTAGGAGCACAAAGCTTCACAATTATCACCATGTGACAAGGGGACAGGCACCTTGTCACATGTGACAGGGGGACAGGCACTTTGTCACCGATATGTTGATAATATATGTGCAAGCCATTACGTTGATGACCGAAATAGTAGATTTTAAAGGTGTGGTCATGGATACTTTATCATGTGACTATGTAGATGATGAATCATTTTTTCTAGAAGGCGAAGGTATGAGAAGCTTTGTTATGTCTTATACCAGATTAGAACTATCAGAGAGTATGAAAGGTCTTATATTGTGGCATCAGACATTTTATATTCTCAGCGGATTGTTGAAATGTGCAGAAATGTAGAGTTGGTTGTGCTAAATGGAGCAGATCATGGAATTGCCGGAGCTGACAAAAAAAGTTGGACTGTTGTCAGCTGACTTTATTATTAACTGTGTTGGGAAATGAGGTTGTAGTAAATTATTTTTGTGACATATTGTAATAGGAATTTGAATGAGGGATAACTCAATGATTAAAACAAGGCTATTATTGATTCCAAGTATTATAGCAAAATATTTTGACTTGGAATGTGACAGATTTTTATATACAAAACTATGTTCACTATTTGATGAAGAGAACGTAAATGACTCTTCGATTAAACGTGATAAGATGCTTACTCCTCATCAGCGTGCGGGATATCAATGGGAGAGGGATTTCTGCGAAACACTTAGAAATATGTGCGATGATGAAGAAATAATATATTTGGATGCGGACCAGCAGGAAATGAATTTCTGGACAGACAAGATAAGCTCTTTATATAACAATAGCATTCAAGACAGACAGGATAAGTATATATATATTTATCAGCCTTTAATTGAAATGCCTAAAACTAATTCCAAGTATGACGATGTTGTTGTGAAATATAGTAAAGCAATTCCTGATCTTTTATATGTATATATTACGTTTGAAGATGAATGCCCTACAGTATATATAACAGTTATGGATTTAAAGCTTTCAGAGACTCCTAAGCTTTATCAAAAGATACAGCTTTCTATATATGTAAAGCTACTTAAGGTAATAGTAGAGGGCGAACTGTCAAATTGCAGAGTTATCGTTAGAGATGATTATGGTTATATAATTAACAAACCATTTTCATTAATTAGTACAGAGGATGCTATACGACAGTCAGTTACAGATCTTAAGCTTGGAATTATAGGTAATAAGGTCAGTCTAAAGGGGGCTGGATCTATACTGAATCAATTTTTTTATGAGAAGGTACCTCAGATGGAAGATGAGCTTCATAGTAGATTAATGCCTGAATTTGTGTCATCTGATACTTTGACTGAAGATGGACAAAGAGTTAAAAAGATAGACGAGTTTTTGAAGAGCAGCAAATATATAGTCACCTCCGGATGCAGAGGTTGTGTTAATTATGAAAGATGCATACAATTATCTAATTGGAATGATACTAAAAGTGTATTATTTATACCATATATTTCAGTAAGTGCCGAGAAACATCTTCAGATTCTTGAAGAAAAGTATCTTGGTTGTGTGGGGCTGGATACTTTTAATGATTCTATTGAAAGAAGTGATTTTTTAGTCGATCTTAAGAAGAATTCTTTTTGGAAAGACTATGCATCTGATCCGGAAATATTAAGACAAATGCTAAGAAGATTAGAAGAATATTATACAGATGGTATTGTTTTGCATGTAAACTATAACGATTATATAAAAAAGAATGGACAGACTCTCAATCTGCCTGATAAGCATGATATAGGTGTTTACTTTTATGCTTCGGAGAGCCTTTCCGATGATGGAAGAGTAAATGAATTAAGATATGCATATATGATAAAAGATATTATTTTTGGTCCAAATCATCCCACGTATGATATTTATAACTGTAACATGGATAGTTACAGGGTAGAGGATGTATTAAGGTTTCTACATGGGTTTTATTATAATTTATATTTACTTAATCAGATTGATGATAGAAAGGTTGCCTTTTATGCATATGATAATACAGTTATATCCCGCATAAAAAAACTAGCCTATAAGGTTTTGGAGGATATATCTCAGATAGAAGATGAGGTTAGGTATCATTCAGCAAGGAAAACTATAATTAGATTCTTGTATCATTTTCAGGATGTAGATACCCTTTTAAGACGTGATAATCATCCTCGAAAATACGTAAATAGTATTTTTATTGTTAAGAACTGTATAACTGATATGTACTCTCTTCCTGGTGCTATAGACTATGATTTAGATACTATAAAAAGTTATTTTGGGGTAGATCTCAGTAATGCTATAAGTACAGTGGATTATATGAAGAATCTTTCTTCGCTGGTTGAAAAGATTCAACTTAATTCAAGTGATATGCATGATATAATGTCATCCAAAATGTTATGGGGCGAATGTGCAATGGTTTCTGATTATTATAATGTGCGAGAATTGGATGATCAACCATATAGTGAATATATAGCTTATGATGAAGATGGAATAGGAGAAAAAAATATATCTTTACGAGACTGCCTTATTTCCAGTTTATACTATAAAAGCATATATGAAGATAATCTAAGAATGAAAGATGTGGTCGATAAGTATTTTAGGGGAATATCCAGATATAACTATTATCTTGTTGAGTTCAGACATGATGAGGAGTACTCTGTTCAAGATATTGATGATGCTCATATAAGAATAAAACTGTATCTGTCACAAAATGGTAGATACAAAGCAAAAAGCTTGTTTGAAAAAAATAAGGAGTACTATATATTTACTTCTAGTGAAAGGCAAATTATGAGTGATCTTTGCAAATATGCAACAGATGAATATCGTAATAATCAAAAGGGAAATTATATTAGACATGCTAATACATACAGTGTCAGAATTGATGATCAAGATAACCCTACATGTATATACATAAAAGCTGTCAAGGGAGAATATGATACGACAAGAAATCATTTGTACTATGTGACACCTGTTTATCAGAAATATAATACTTATAATTCATATAGAACTAGGTGTATGCTTGATAAACTGCGTAATGACTTAGATATGAACAGGTGGCTAATACCTGAACCAAATAATCCTGAGCTTGAAATAGTGGACGTTGATGATGTTCTCTGTTTTGGTCATCTTAACAATGGAATATTTGAAACGAATTATACACCCTCTCAGGAAGATGCACTTCGACATATTTGCAGTAATAGAATATCTCTTATACAGGGACCTCCTGGTACAGGGAAAACAGATTTTATAGCTAGAAGCGTTATTAGCTTTTTCAGATACTTTAAACTCCAAAGGCATGATGAACCGGTTAGAATACTACTAACCTCTAATTCGCATCTGGCTATTAACAATATGATTAACAAGATATTCGAAATGACAAGTATGCTTAGTGATAATGAAGATATATTGTTTATAAGAAATATACTTTACAAATTTGGAAGCATAAATAATGATAATGATGGTCTATCCATTGATACTGAACATCAGATTGCTGATAATGATGATGTTTTAGAAAACTTAAGAAATATAAGCAATGATACTGATGTTATCATTGGCATAACCTCGTGGCAATGTAACAAATATGGTGTCAGATGGGCTGATGACAATAGAAGAAGATTATTAGATGGGTTTGATATGGTTATAATTGATGAGGCATCTCAACTTAGTGTATCTAATGCTATGATGGCTTTGGGACTTGTAAAAACCGATGGAAGGGCGGTTATAGTTGGGGATGATGAACAGTTGGATACTATAGTAGCAGATAATTATCGTCTTTTGTCAGGGCAGTTAGATGTTTTCCATTCTGTATTCGAGTATTATAGAGATTATTATGATAGTCGATATCCAGGAAGCTTTCAGGTTTGTCAATTACACGAGAATTTCAGAATGAATGAAGCGCTTCTAAAGTATAGTGCAAAGATGATATATGGAAATAACTATACGTCTTATAATGAAGAAATTGCTAGAAGAGTTTTGATGTTAGATGATCAGTATAATAATAACCAGAACTATGTTGGAATAGAAAATTGTGTTGATGACCATGCTGAGGAAAACAATACTGAAGATAATCGAAGCGCAAATGGTCTGGATTCTCTGGTGGCAAGAATGATTGAACCGGAATATCCACTAGTTGTTTGTTATCTTAAGGCTGGTAATGTAGAGGATCAGTTGTTAATGGAAAAAGTTCTGGTAAGAAAGATTGCTGCAAGTCTTTGTAGAAATATGCGTTATGAAGATGAAAATGGAGTTATTAATAGTTATAACAGTCCTGAACTTTTCTTCGGAGGTCGGGGGATAAGTGTTACACCTGCCCTGTGTATAGTTGTACCACATAATAATTATAAAGAGAAACTAAGAGATGCTATATGTAGTGAGTTTAGTACAATAGAAGGGTTTAATAATTACGTTAATTTGAAAAACAGGATTATGGTAGATACAGTTGACAAACTACAGGGACAGGAGAGAGAGGCTGTTATTGTATCTTATGGAGTTGCTGATCCGGACATGATTAACAGAGAAGCTGAGTTTATTTTCAAGAGAAACCGGCTAAATGTTGCGCTTACAAGAGCTAGAAGGAAGATGATAGTATTTCTTCCGGATAATTTTGCTGAGTATTCTCTGGAGCTCCTTAAAATATCAGATGATAGTATTGAAAAAGATTTGGAGTTTGTATCGGGGCTTCGTAGATTTCTGATATCTGATGAAGAGACTGATAGAAAGGAAGAAATGGATATAATAGTGCCGTATGTTGGTGAAGATGGTCGGGAATATGAGATGCGAGGAAACATATCAATGTACAGGAAACATACGGTTTAAATGTGACAAGGGGACAGGCACCTTGTCACATCGCAGATAAATAGGTACTTTGTTACATCACAGGGGGGAGATGGATGAAAAGAATACATTTTCAGATTATAAAATTTTCAATAATTATTGTGCTGTTTTCTATATCGAATCAGTTCTCTGCATCAGTATATGCTTATAGTGATGGATGGTATCAGGAGGATGGTTACTGGTGCTACTACCTGAACGATTCAAAGGTTACCGGCTGGCTTGATACGAATGGTAACTGGTACTACTTTGATAATGACGGATATATGCAGACCGGCTGGATAGATGATGGTGGTTATACATATTATCTGGATCAGAGCGGAGCGCTTACCTATGGTTGGATAGAGTGGTCAGACGGATGGTATTATACTAATTCCAGTGGCTGTCTGATAAGGAATGTATGGTATAAGATAGGCGGCTATTGGTATTATTTTGATGAAACCGGAAAGATGGCTACCGGCTGGTTATCTGATGGAGGCACATGGTACTACCTGAATAATAGTGGAGATATGCAGCAGGGGTGGCTGTTAGATGGTGACTGCTATTATTACTGTGATAGAAGCAGCGGAGCGATGCAGACTGATACCTATGTAAATGGAATCTGGCTATATTCTGATGGAACAGCAGAGGATACAGATTATGCCAATGAAAAGATACCGGTAAT
>OCVV011170074.1_pt1 | contig 31107 bp, 23 predicted proteins | sample 1539721 | NCBI WGS metagenome assembly OCVV01 (sample SAMN02144230, study PRJEB22623) | gut metagenome | biome: sheep rumen | host: Ovis aries | place: New Zealand | reverse complement strand
GATAGTGCAACATCATCAATGTATAAAAGATTAATTGGTGGTACTATTGTCGGAGACCAAATGGTTTTAGTAGGTTATATTGTCCCTAATGATCCAGTAGGAACCCAAGCAGGAATAAATGGTACACTAACTATTAAAGCTTATTTAGATGATAGTTTAATCGGAATAAGTGATACATATGATGGAACAGAATCGGATAACATGGGAACAACCAATGCCTGGGCGGAAGGGAAAACTATCTTTACTACTACAGAATGGAGTAATCTACAATTATCATTTCAAATAAAAGTAGAAGCCAATGAAGGAATATGGGTAAATGGTTCACTTGAAGAAATAATGCGAAAAGAAAACATTGGAATAGATACAGAAAACGGAGTAGATTTTAGTAAAACATCAGACCAAGACGGAACAAAAGGTGTTTACATGCGAGCAGGGACAGAAAATACGCCATATCCAATAATGTATTATCGAGGAGCGGTAGAAAATAATAATGTTGTTTTCAATAATAAATGTTGGAAAGCCGTAAGAACTACGGATACAGGTGGGGTTAAGTTAATTTATAATGGTGAGTTAAATGCTATATATGGTGAAGCACCATTGACTGAAAGCCAATATACAATTCCAAGTGGAGCAACAAATGATTTTACGTTTAATCAGGCAGATAATAGTTGGGAAATAACAATAACTGATAATGCTGCAAAGGAAATTAGTTTTACAGTTCCAGCAGGCGATAATTATAAATTAGTTCAAACAGGAACGAGTGGTTCTAGTTGTGGTGGAAGTTTTACTTTTTATAAAAACGGATCAGGCGTTAATGGAGGAAATAATGGGGGAGGTAGAGCAATGAATTTAACCCATGATTTTGGAACATTATTATCAACTGATGTAATAAAAATGGATTATAGAGGAAGTTCTTCAAGCACCTGTGAAATAACCTTTAAATTACAAATGATTGGGCCAGGAGATTTAATGACGGAAAATTGTTATGGTAATACAGGAGTTAATACGCATATATCAATAACTGGAACAAACAAATTTGCGTTCAATACAAGTTATAATTCACCTACTTATGTAGGGTATATGTATGGTACTGTATATCCAAATAGTGAATCAAATTGGACAAGTGGAGCAAAATTTGGAAGTAGTTTTACATGGAATGGAACAAATTATAAATTAGTAGATGCAACAGCGATGAATCCAGATGCAACCCATCATTATAGTTGTAATTCTATAGATGCAGATGCAACATGCACAGATTTAAGATATGTATATTATACTTACAATAATAATGAAATTAAATATTATATAACATTAACAGGAGGAGATGGAGTAGAAGAAGCACTTGCAAAAATGAATACTAATACTAATAATTCAAATGCAAAAACACAAATCGATACGTGGTATGCAAGTAACATGAATACTGTAACAAGTAAATTGGAAGATACAGTATGGTGTAATGATAGAAGTATGGGAAATGGAAACAACAATGGATGGATAGCAAATGGAGGGGATTTAAATACATACTTATATTATGGGGCATATCAAAGAAGTAATTTGGCAAGTAATACAAGTACAGTAAAAAATCAACCAAGTTTAGTATGTGCTAATAAAAATGATGCGTTTACAGTAAGTAATGGAAATGGTAATCAAAAATTAATATATCCAGTAGCCATGTTAACAGAAGATGAGATGGTGTTAGCAGGTGGATTAGCAGGAAGTTCAAGTACATTTTATTTAAATAATGGAACATATTATTGGTCTTTATCACCCTACTTCTCCAGACCAGGCGAAGACAGTGAATTTTCAATGGAAAATGATAAAATCTACTGGAATTACTTGATTGCTGCTTATGGTGGTCTCCGTCCTTCCGTTTCCCTAAAACCTGGAATGCCTGTAGTAAGTGGAGATGGAAGTAGTGTAAATCCTTACAAAATTGACTAGAGATAGGGATGTAAGAGTTTCGACTCTTGTCATAAAAGGTACAGACGCATCGTCGGAAGGACAGAAATAAAATTTACTATATGGTAGTTATTTCAAATAAGTTATTAATATATAAATCCCCTTTATGGAATTACCGTTAGAGAATAAATCTTTTCTCTAGCGGTTTTATAATCAATTAATTATTAATATTATGATTTTGCCTTAGTTTCTACCAAAAAATATTGACATAAATCTTCAATATATGGTAAGATAACAAGGTTAAAAAAAGGGAAGTGTAGTAATGGAAAAAATAAGAAATATCGCAATTATAGCGCATGTTGATCATGGTAAAACTACTTTGGTTGATAAAATGCTTGAAATGAGTGGTACTTTTCGTGATAATGAATTAGTTGGGTCAATGGATTCTAATGCTATTGAACATGAAAGAGGTATTACAATTCTTGCTAAACCAACAGCTATTAATTACAAAGGATATCGCATTAATATTTTAGATACTCCAGGTCATGCAGATTTTGGTGGCGAAGTTGAGCGTATTATGAATATGGTTGATGGAGTATTACTTGTAGTTGACGCTTATGAAGGTACTATGCCTCAAACAAGATTTGTACTTAAAAAGGCTCTTGCTGCCGGAGTAACTCCTATTGTTGTAGTTAATAAAATTGATAAGGAATCAGCACGTCCTAAAGAAGTAATTGATGAAGTAATGGATTTATTTATTGATTTAGGTGCTGATATTGAGCAACTTGATTTTCCAATAGTTTACGCTAGTGCAATTAATGGTACTTGTAGTTTAAGTCCTGAACTATCTACACAGGAGCATACGATGGATTATATCTTAGATTCGATAATCGAAAATATTCCTGCACCAAATGTTGAAGAAGGAAGTTTACAATTTCAACCAGCACTTTTAGACTATAATGACTTTGTTGGTCGTATTGGTATTGGTGTAGTTAAACGTGGTAGTATTAAAACGGGAATGATGGCTTCTTGTGTTAGACTTGATGGTAGTATCAAACAATTTAGAATCCAAAAAATGTTTGGATATCTTGGACTAAAAAGAATTGAAATAAATGAGGCTCATGCTGGAGATATTGTAGCTATAGCAGGACTTGCTGATATAAATGTTGGTGAGACTGTTTGCGAAGTAGGACATGAAGATGCATTACCACGTCTTCGAATTGATGAACCAACTCTTCAAATGACCTTTGGCGTTAATACATCACCTTTTGCTGGTCGTGAAGGAAAACTATTAACTGTTAGAAAAATTGAAGAACGACTAATGAAAGAGTGTGAACGTGATGTTAGTTTAAAAGTAGTTCCATATGATCAGGAAAGCTTTATTGTGTCAGGTCGTGGAGAACTTCATTTATCAATATTAATTGAAAATATGCGAAGAGAAGGATTTGAACTTCAAGTATCTAAGCCAGAGGTAATTATTAAGGAAATTGATGGTGTTAAATCAGAGCCTTTTGAAGAGTTACAAATGGATATACCACAAGATTATGTTGGTGGTGTTATCGAAACATTAGGTTCAAGAGAAGGTATACTTGAAAATATGGTAAATCACGAAAATCAAGTAAGGATTAACTATACAATTCCCTCACGTGGTTTAATTGGTTTTACAACCGAGTTTATGACTTTAACTAAAGGCTATGGAATTATGAATCATGCTTTTAAAGAATATCGTCCACTTGCTGGTGGAATGGTTGGTGAAAGAAAACTTGGTGTATTGGTATCAATGGAAAATGGTAAAGCCACCGCTTATGCTCTTGGTCAATTAGAAGATCGTGGTACAATGTTTATTGAGCCGGGACAAGAAGTATATGAAGGTATGATAGTTGGTGAACATAATCATGATAATGATATTGCTATTAATGTCGTAAAAGGAAAAAACTTAACTAATACTCGTGCGTCTGGAAGTGATCATACTGTAGTTCTTAAAAGACCTCGTGTAATGAGCTTAGAAACTTGTCTTGATTATATTAATAAAGATGAACTGGTTGAAGTAACACCGCAAAGTTTTAGATTAAGAAAGAAAATATTAAATGCTGAAGATAGAAAGAAAGCAGCTAGAAATAACTAGTTGCTTTTACATTTTTTTGATATAATACTTGTGAAAGAAGGGTTTTATGGGAATATTATATGTAGTAGCTACGCCAATTGGAAATTTATCAGACATGACAAAAAGAGCTATTGATACTTTAAACAGTGTTGATTTAATTGCTTGTGAAGATACAAGAACATCTAGTGTATTATTAAAATATTTTAATATTAATAAAAAGACTGTTAGCTATCATAAGTTTAATGAAAAAGAAAAGAGTGATAGTTTAATTAATGATTTAAAGTCTGGAAAAAATGTTGCCCTTATTTCTGATGCGGGATGTCCATGTATATCTGATCCAGGAGGTATTTTAGTAAGTGATGCTATTAATAATAATATTGAAGTAATTGCAATACCAGGAGCATCAGCAACTATTACTAGTCTAATGTGTAGTGGAATGGATACTAGTTCTTTTAGTTTTTATGGCTTTTTAGCGCGTGATAATAAGAAAATGCGAGAAGACTTAGAAAAAATAAAGAATGATTCCAGTAATATAGCTATTGTTTATGAATCTCCTAAGCGCATTACTAGGACTCTTGAAAATGTTATAGATGTATTTGATAACCCAAGAATTTCTTTATGTAATGATTTAACTAAGAAATTTGAAAAGAAATATTATGGCGTTGCTTCTGATGTTTTAAAGGAGCTAGTGAATAATTCAAATGCTGAACTTGGAGAATATGTTTTATTAATTGAAAAAGAGAAGAAAAATGAAGAAAAAAATCTTGATATTTCTCAAGAAGCCTTGATTGTTGATATGATGATAAAATCATCATGTACGATGAAGGATGCTGTCAAATTAGTAAGTGAAAAATATCATTTAAGTAAGAATGAAGTTTATAATGCATCCCTTAATTTAAAAAAAATGTTTGACAAGTAATTGTAATTTACGAAAAATACTAGTCAAAATGAAAAGAGTATGCTATAATTAAGGTGTCTAGAAGATATGAAGGTATATAGTTTAAAACCGACTAAAGATACATTTCGGGAGTTCGGAGCATTAATCTGTGTTGAACACTTAGTGGAGTTCCTAAGGATCCTAATGATTAGTTATGGACACCCACCTCGTGACGACGTGCGCGGGTTTTTAATGTAATGCTTTCGATTTTCTGGATTTTTTTTGTATATTTGAGGTGAATATGAAAAAAGGTACTAAAATAGTATTATTTCTTTTGATTTTACTTATTATAATTGTTGTTGGTATATTAGCTATTAATAAATATAATGAATACAAAGAAAAAGAACGTATACGTAATGCTATTATTAAAATAGATTTTATAAATCCCTTAGAAATAGAGTTTAATAGTGATGTTAAATTAAGTGATTTAATAATTAGTATTAATGGTACCATTATTAATGATTATAAGATTGATACGACATTTTTAGGAAATAGAGAATTAAGTTTTGAATATATTAATGAAGAAAATATTAAAATACCTTATAATTTTCAAGTTATGATAGTGGATAAAACGCCACCTGTTGTTTGGCTTAATGATAGTTATCAGGTTAATGTTGGTAATACAAAGAAATTAGAGGATATGATTATGTGTGGTGATAATTATGATGATAATCCTAAGTGTCAGGTAATTGGTGAATATGATTTTAATAGAGTTGGTAATTATAATTTAACTTTTTTAGCTATTGATAATAGTAAAAATCAAACTCGTAAAGATTTTACTTTAAAGGTTGTCAATGTTAAAAAAAATAACTCTATAGCGACAACAATTCCTTTTCGTAGCTTATATAACGAGTATAAAAGAGAAAATACGATGATTGGTATTGATGTGTCGAAGTGGCAAGGGAATATTGATTTTACAAAGGTCAAAAACGAAGGTGTAGAATTTGCTTTTATAAAATTAGGTGGGCAAAATGGTATTGATGGAGAATATTATCTTGATTCAAAATTTCAAAGAAATATTGAAGGTTTTAAAAATGTTGATATTCCAGTAGGATTATATTTTTATTCTTATGCAAATAGTCCTTTAAATGCTAAAAAAGATGCCTTATGGGTTCTTGAACAAATTAAGGATTATGAAATTGATTTACCAATTGCTTTTGACTGGGAGAATTGGGGAAGTTTTAATAATTTTCATCTAAGTTTTTACCAGTTAACTAAATCAGCTGAAATGTTTATGGAAACACTAAAACAAAATGGATATGATAGTATGTTATATAGTAGTAAAAATTATTTAGAAAAAATATGGCTTAAAACATCTTTTCCAACATGGCTTGCACATTATACTACTAAAACTGATTATCAAGGTACGTATAAGTGTTGGCAAAGAACTAGTCAAGCTAAAATTTCTGGTATAATAGGGAATACTGTTGATGTAGATATATGTTATAATTAAATTATACAAAAGGAGGAGTTATGGGGAACTATGTAATAGAAGATGAAAATGATGATTATAGTGTGTCTTATAATGAAGTCAATAATAATAGTAAAAAATACATTATAATTGGGTTATGTGTTATTATTTTCATAATTTTTATTATTGTGATTGTAAAAAATATCAATAGTTCTAAATCATATTCTTCTTATGAAAAGGAAATGAAGAGTTTAGCTGAGGAATATGTTGCAAGAAATAAAATATTTACGGATAAAGAAATATATTTTGACATTTCTAAATTAGGAATGGTATTACCTAATAATTGTAGTTCATTGTCAGGTGTTATTTACGATGGTAATAATTATCAACCATATCTTCTTTGTAATAATTATGAAAGTAAAATATTGGATAATTCAGAAAATATTAAATTACATGGACATGATGTTGTTGTACTTTTAAAAGGAATGGAATACTTTGAACTTGGTTATGTTGGAACAGAAAAGGTATATATAAGTGATAAAAAAATCAATGATGAAGGGGTATATAATATTTACTATATTCCTGAGATTGGTAATTATGCAACTATTCGAAAAGTTATTGTTATTGATAATCCTAATTTAGAAAAGTATTATCCAACAATTAATATTAATGCGGAAAATCCAATTGTTATAGAAAAAGGTAATAACTATTATGAAAAAGTCCAAGCTGTTGATGTTATTGATGGTGATTTAACTAATAAAATAGAGACTATTTCGAATGTTAATGAATTATCTTCAGGTGAATATAAAGTTATCTATAATGTAAGAAATAGTTTAGGATATGAGACATCAATTATGAAAAAAATACAAGTAGTTGATAATATTGATGTTAATATCATGATTTCTTTAAGTAATGAGAATATCACTAACGAAAACATTACGGCTCATGTAAAAATCATAGGTGATAATTACCAATTTGTGAAATTACCAGATAATCGTGAAATAAATGAAAAAGAGTTTGATTATTTAATTACTGAAAATGGAAATTATAATTTTGTTGTTGTTTTAGAAAATGGTGAAGAAATAAGTAAAAATTTAAATATTACCAATATTGATAAAACAGTTCCTACTGGTAATTGTACAGCTACATTATATAATGATAAAACTAGTGTTAATGTAAAAACTACATCATTTAATTATATTACAGGATATAATTACTATATTAATTCAAAAAGCAGTGGGTATTTAACACATAGTAGCTATGAGAGTAGTACGACTGGTGCAACAAGTGTTTATGTAATGGTTAGAGATTATGTTGGTAATGAAAGTACATTTAATTGTGATATTGTAAAAAAGACATCTAATTTAGATGATAACGGTATCAAGGTCGTTATCGCCAATAAACCAAGACTTCGAATTCCTATCGAACAAGCTTTAGCTAATAGAGGACATACAGTAAATGATCTTAATACATGTATTTATAAGCGTGTTCAAGAAGCAGGACCATATACTAGGTATGGTGTTACGGCAGCAGCTTATGGCTTAATTGATTGTACATATACATTAACGGGATATGTCTTATCATATAATCATACCAGTGGCAAAGTTGAAGATAGTTATTGTGCTTTTAATTCTGATATATGTGGCAAACTAGGTATTAATCGCCGATGGGGTTATTCTGGAGGTGATTGTAATGCTAGTACTTGCTGGCATGGATTAAATTGTGCTACTTTTGTTAGATGGGCAATGTGTAATGGTGGAATGAATCTTTGTTCACGTGGTTCAGCTGGAGCTCATAGTATGACATCAACAACTTATTTTCCTGAGGCCAATGGCGTGTATATTAAAGGTAATAAGGTAACATATTACTCAGGACAAAACCTTACAGGATTAACTGCTATGGCATTAGTTAGAATGCTAAAGCCTGGTGATGTTGTAGCATCAACCGAGGGTGGAGGACATACTTTTGTTGTTGTTGGTCGGGATGAAAAAGGTATATATACGGCTGAAGATGGTTATTATATGCGTCATATATGGTATTCTGAATTATTAAATGGTCATGAGACATATCGATTGTTATTTCTAGATAACTATTATAATAATCCGGCTAATCGCAATAATTTATATGGATAGTTGACATAAATGTGTCAACTATTTTTGTATATAAATGTAAGGTGTTGTCGAATAAATTTTATTATTTTTAAAAATGCGTTACCATTTATTTGGGTGAAGAAAATGGAAAGTGAAGAGTTGAAAGAATTAATTCTTAACAATCAAAACTTGATTTATAGCATTATTCATAAGTTTCGGTCGAAGGATTATGATGATTTATATCAGGCTGGATGTATTGGTCTAATTAATGCTTATAATAACTTTAAAGAAGATGCTGGTACGAAGTTTACATCGTATGCCTATAACTATATCTTGGGTGAAGTTTATAAGCATATTGTTAATAATCGTAATATTCATATGAGTCCAATGAATATTAAACTATCTTACGCAGTTAATAAAACTATAGATTATTTAACAAATCATTTAGGTCGATGTCCAAATGATGATGAAATATGTGCATTTCTTGAAATTACACAACATAAATTGTGTGAAATAAGGAATATGTCTAATATTGATAGTTTAGATTTTGAATATAATAACAGCAGTCTTTATGATTTTATAATGGAAGAGCCCTTATCAAAAGATGAACTAATTGATTTAAAGAATGCACTGAATAGCTTAACTATGGAAGAAAAAAGAATTATTAATGCACGGTATTTTAATAATTACACTCAACAAGATCTTGCCAATATTTATAATACTAATCAAGTTAAAATATCACGTGAAGAAAAGAAAATCTTATGTAAACTAAAGGCTAAATTACATTAAAAAGTATTAGCCTTTTTTATCTTTTTCCATAAAATAAAATGATTGGTATGAAAATAGAGTTTGCTAATGATAAAATTATTATTTATTTATATAATTATAAATTACATATATCTAATATTGATTTACTTAATAATGAGATAAAGAATATTATTATTAAGTTAATAAAAAAATATTGTCTTAATTTTTTTGGCTATTCACAGGTTACTATCTATAGTAATAAAAAATATGGAAATATTATAGAAATAGAAAATATTTCGCTTAATGATTTTTATTCGAAAACTATTGATTTAAAAATAATTGTATATAAAAATGTTTCAATGTATTTAGAAATAGAAGATTATTATTTTGATGAAATACCTAAAAATATCATTATAAAGGGCAATCATTATTATTTCAATCTTGATAGTCTTGATAATTTATTAAAGTATATAGAATATGGCAAAATTAAATATGAAATTAATAACTAGTTCTTTTTTAGAAAAAATAATACTTTTATTCTAAATGAAATTGATTAATTCTTCTATATCATGTATAATAGTCTTGTTATAGAAAGTTGAGGAAATATGAAAAAGTTTATTAAGCGTTATCGCTATACATGTATATTAGTATTAATTTTTATATTAATTGTTATTTTAGGTTTAAAAGCTAAGGAGATATTAGTACCTGATGAAGGTAAGCCAACTTATGGTGACCGCCTTAAGGATTTAAATAAATATCCAATCAGTAATGAAATTTATTCTAAAATTGATGATGAACTAGGTAAGAGTACGGGAGTTACTAAAATAACACATCGTATTCAAGGTAAAACTCTTAATTATTTCATTACTTTTGATGATAAAGTAACACCTAAAGATGCCAAAAATACAGGTGAGAAACTATTGGAGTATTTTACTGATGATATTAAAAATTACTATTCAATTCAAGTTTATTTAATTAAGGATAATGCTGAATTAAATAATTTTCCGATTATCGGTATGAAGCATCCTGAATCAAAGACTTTATCATGGACAAAGGATCGTGAAATTATCAAAGAGAGTGAACAAGATGAAAAATAAAAAAATAATTTTTATTATATTAGGAATTGCTGTATTAGTTTTTTTAGGATTATATTTGATTATTAATTATAGTGAACCTAATACTTTGGATTCTAATGATAAGAAATGGCTAGCTGATAATGGTGGAAAGGTTATTGATATTGACATTATTAATGATATTCCCGTTTATTCAAATAATGGCTCTGGTATTGTTTTTGATTATTTAAATTATGTTAATAAAGAGACAAATTTGGAGTTTAATAAAATTCCTTATTTAAAAGGTGGTAATAGCTTTAATTCAAAATATCGCTTTGAAATAATCGATGGTAGTATGAAATTATCAAATGATCAGCTTTTACTTTTTAATGATTCTTTTGTTGCAATTGAAAAGCAGGATAGAAAAATTAATAAATTAGATGATTTTAGTAACCGAACTATTGGTTTATTAAAAAATGATGTTAATTCCATTACATATTATTTAGAGAGCATAAAAAATGCTGTTTTTAGAAATTATGATGACATTGATAGTTTATTTAAGGCTCTTGATAGTAAAGAGGTAAATGTAGCTATTATTCCTTATATGTTAAACTTAGATAAAACAATCAAAGGCGATTATTATGTTAACTATTTCTTTAATAATATTTCAAAAAATATTGTTTTAACATTAGATAGTAATAATCAAGGTTTAAATTCCATTATAAAAAAAATGTACAATTATTGGTTTGAAAAAGAATATGTAAATGACTATAGTAAAACATTATTGAATTATTATATAAATATGCGTGGCATTTCTGATAAAACAAAAGCTGATTTACTAAGTAAGATGTATACATATGGTTATGTTGAAAATTATCCTTATGAGTTTTCAATGGCAGGTCATATGGAAGGTATAGCAATTGAGTATATTAAAAAAATTGTTAAGTTAACAGATATTGATGTTAAATTTCAAAAATATGAAAGTATTGAAAAATTAAAAGAAGGAATTAATAAAGATAATATTGATATTTATTTTGACTACTTTGATGGTCAAGATAGTAAATATTTGAAATCAAAACCTGTTTTTGTATCACATTATATGATTATTGGTAAAGGTAATAATCTAGTAATCGATAATTTAGAGAGTTTACGTGGAAAAAATGTTAGCATGCTATCAAATCATTATTTAACAAATTATATTAAAGCTAATACGAAGGCTAATGTTAATGTTAAAGATAGTATAGATGAAATAGAAAAAGATGAGATTGTTGTAATTGATAGTGAAGTTTATAACTATTATAAAAATACTAAATTTGCAGATTTTGAAGTTTTATATACTGATATATTAAAGGATGAATATTCTTTTATGGTCAAGAGTACTAATGACTCATTCTTTGATTTATTTAATTATTTTATTAATACAAATTCATATTATACTTATCGTAATAATGCATATAATAGTTTTAATAAAAGCATTTTTGACAAAGTGACTTTTGAGGAGTTATATTTAATTATTTTAGGAATTATCTTAGTTCCAATATTAAGTTTCATTATTATTCGAGTATTTTTAAAGAATAAAAAGAAAATAACATTAATTAAAAGAGATGATAGAAAGAAATACACGGATTTGATGACTTCATTAAAAAATCGTAATTATTTAAACTTGAATATTGAAAAATGGAATCAAAATAAAGTTTATCCACAAGCAATTATGATAATTGATCTTAATAATACAAAATATATAAATGATAATTATGGTAGAGAAAAAGGTGATTCATTAATTGTTAGAGCATCTTCAATTTTGATTAATACGCAGTTAGAGAATAGTGAAATAATTCGTAGTGATGGTAATGAGTTTTTAATTTATATGATTGGTTATAATGAAAATCAAGTTGATATTTATGCAAAAAAATTATCTAAATCATTACAGGAATTGCCATATGGCTTTGGAGCAGCTATTGGATATAGTATGATTGTCGATAATATTAAAACAATTGATGATGCTATTAATGAGGCAACAATTGCTATGCAAAGTGACAAAGAAAGTTATAAGTAGGGGATGAAATAATGAAAAAAGCTAGAAAAGTATTAAATCGTATTTGGAATATTTTTAAATTAGAAGAAATGCGTATATTACCAGGACAACTAGCTTTTTTTATGGTATTATCTGTTTTTGCACTTTTTCCTATTTTTGGACTTCTTGGCTCTAGCTTTATTAGTAATGAATTAATTAATAGTATGGATCATAGTTTACCAGCTGCTGTATCTAGCATTTTAAAGTCTTTAATGGAAGTAGAGTCATCTGGATTAAGTATTGTTGTTTTTTTGATATTTTCCATTTATATAGCATCTAATGGCTGTGAAGCTATGATTATTACGAGTAATGTTATTTATAAAATAAAAAATACTATGTCTATTAAACAATCAATCAAAGCTATTTTTATGACAATTGTTTTAATTAGTTTGATATTATTTATTGTTTTAGTACCTGCTTTTGGAGAATTGATAATTAATGCTATTTCGCGTGATACTCCCGGTAAAGTAATTGATACAATTCATGTTATCTATGATATTTTTAAATATCCTTTATCATTTATAATGATTTTCTTGGATTTAAAAATCCTATATACTTTAGCCCCTAATGCTAAAATACCTAGTATTTATAATAATTATGGTACATTGTTTACTACTATTATGTGGATTATTATTACTAGAGTTTATGCTATTTATTTAAATAACTTTAATACTTATGATATTTTTTATGGTAGTTTTGGTAATGTTGTTATTATGCTCTTTTGGATATATTTATTGGCTTATGTCTTTACTATGGGTATGGCAATTAATGCGGAATACTATTTTAATAGTAAAGAAAGTGTCAATAATAAAGAAAATTAGTATAGTAAAAATATCATTTGTCTTGTAATGAATAAAAGCTTTTCTTATGAAAAAAAAGCTTTTTTTATTTTAAAAAAATTTTTTTAGTGATTTTAATATCATTTTTTTTTAAAAGATAATAATTTAGCTTATTAGTGTTGATAATTTATTAAATTGGTATATTTTTTTTGGGAAAAAATGATAAATAATTAAATAAGTGATGTAATTTAGTTTTGCATAAATTTGTTTTCTTTTTCTTTTTCTTGTATATTTTTCTTGTCGGTTCGAATTCGACCGAATGAAGGAGGGATAAAAGAAGACTATCTATTTAATTAAACCCCGATTAGATAGATAGTTTTTTTGTAATTAATGGACTATTATAAATTGAAGGTATTAAATAATAAAAAGAAGATAATATTTGTTGTTTCATTACTAACTGTTTTCATATTAATTTGTTATTATTTTTTTATATATCAAAATGATGATACTAGTATTTTAAATAATAATGAAAGTATATCTCAAAATAGTGTAGATGAAGATGATTTAACTTTTGAAAATATTTATGTTGATATTAAAGGATATGTTGTTCATCCAGGGGTATATTCTTTTAAAATCTCTGAAAATGCTCGTGTTAATGATTTAATTACGAAGGCAGGAGGTCTTACAAAAGATGCTGATACATCTACCATTAATCTATCAAAAAAATTAGAGGATGAAATGACAATTATTATATATTCTAAAAATGAGATTACTAATTATTTAAAAGCACAGGATGATTTAAAGAAAAAATTGGAAATTTGTGAAAGCAAACTTAAAAATAATGCATGCATTAAAATCCAGGAAAAAGATGTAGTTAATGAAAAAAAAGACCAAAAAATCAATATTAATGAGGCTAGTCTCGATGAACTATTAACTCTTTCGGGTATTGGAGAAGCTAAGGCAAAAGCTATAATTGAGTATCGTGAAAAAAACAAATTTACAAATATTGAGGAAATAAAAAATGTTGAAGGAATTGGGGAAAATCTCTTTATCAGTATTAGAGAAAATATTACGGTGTAAGTATTTGTTGTTTATTATTTTTATCCTAGTTATTCTTGTTTCTTATTTTCGAGTTAATTTAAATAGAATAAGTAAATATGATGGAAGTGAAAAAGAGTTTAATTTAACTGTTATTAATAAAAAACATAAGAATAATCAGTATATAGTTACTTTGAAGGAAAAAGAAAAGATAATTATTTATATAGATGAATTCCCTTATGATGTTGGTGACATCGTTTTAGTTAAGGGAACGTTAGAACAAATAAGTAATAATACTATTCCTAATTTATTTAATTACCGTGAATATCTACAGGGTAGAGGAATATATTGGAAATTAAATATTCAAGAAATAGAATTAATAAAAAAAAATAATAGTATATGGAATAGTGCGAGAAGTAAAATATCTGCTAGTATTGAAAACAGTATTAACCGAGAATACTTATATGCTTATTTATTGGGTGATACTTCATATTTTAGTGAAGAAAAAAGAAAAATATATGATTCAACCGGTTTAAGTTATATTCTATCAATAGGTTCACTTCAAGTTATGATGCTCACCAAATTTTTAGAAAAAATAGAAATGAAATGGAAAAAGAGAAAAGAGCAACGCTTAATAATTAATACACTAATAATTATTTTTTATATGATATTTACTAACCTGATTATTGGTGTTTTAAGGAGTGGCTCATGTTATCTTTTAAAAAAAATATTAGATTTTCACAAAATTAAAGTAAAATATTATAATATTATTCTCATAATTGGTATTATTCTTTTAACTATTAATCCTTTCTATATTAAGGAAATTGGTTTTCTTTATTCATTTTCAATTAGTTTAGCTATTAGTTTATTAAAGAAAAAAATAGTTGGTAGCTTTATAAGACGTTTATTTGTAATTTCAGCGGTAGCTTTTATCGTTGGATTACCAATAACTATTTATAGTAATTTTGAAGTTAATTTTCTAACTATTTTTTGGGGAATGATTTTTGTTCCAATCTTTAATTCTCTTGTTTTTCCATTATGTATAATAGTCTTCATCTTTCCTTTTTTATCTTTTATTTTAAATTTTATAATATCATTAATTGAGAATATAATTACTTTTTTGTCACAAATAAATATTTTTACTTTTGTTTTCCGAAAACCGGGAATGTTCCTTATTATTTTGTATTATTTTGTAATTGGTTTATTTTTTTGGAAAAAAAAGTACTGTATAGTATTAATTGGACTTTTAATTATTCATAATAACATTAATAGAATAATTAAAGAAGATTTATTAACATTCTTGGATGTACAACAAGGTGATGCCATAGTTTTAAAAAGTAATAATCGCCTTTTTTTGATTGATACTGGTGGTAGTTATAATTATGAATATAGTACGCAAATAGTTAAATATATTAAGTCATTGGGAATATCAAGAATTGATAAAATGTTTCTGACACATGGTGATATGGATCACTTAGGCTCTAGTTATCAATTAGTAAATAAAATTAAAGTAAATAATATCTATTTTAATAATAATGAGTATAACAATAACGAAAAGCAATTAATTGAATTATTGAAAAAGAAAAGAATCAACTATCAGAAAATAAGTAATTTTTCTTTTAAAATTAATAATTTTACTATTAGAATTAAAAGTTATAATTTGAATCTTGAAAATGATAGTAGCATGATTTTTTCTATAGAATATCCAAAATTTAAATTACTTTTAATGGGAGACGCTACTACTAAAACTGAAAATAAATTAATGAGTGAAATAAACTTATCTAAGTATCAAGTATTAAAACTTGGTCATCATGGCAGTAAGACCAGTACAAGTGAAGCTTTCTATAAAAAAGTAAAACCAGATATTTCTATTATCTCAGTTGGAGCTAATAATATTTATCATTTACCTAATTACAGTATTTTAAAACGAGTAAAAGATTCAAAAGTATATTTAACAAGTAAGAATGGTAGTATTATGCTTAGATTTCATAATAATGATGTTTATATGAAGGAATATCGACCATTTGATTAATAAATATTATAAATTAATAAAAATAGTGGAACAAAAAATAAATCATTGCATAATATATAATATAACGCTTTATTTTAGCGTTTTATATAGATGAAGGGGAGCTTTCCCCTTATTATTATATAGAAGTCCCTATTTAGTTTGATATTAAAAAAATATTTAGAAAGAAATCGGTGAATATGAAAAAAATATTTTTTATTATTACTTTACTATTTCAAATAAATGTACTTGCTAGTACAAGTACTATTGTTATGGATACTGAATCTAAACGTATTTTATATCAAAATAATGCTTATGAAAAAAAACTAATTGCTAGTACAACTAAAATAATGACTTTTGTGGTAGCATATGAATATGCAAAAGATTATCTTAATTTAGAAATAGAGGCAGGTGATGAAATTCTCAAAATGTATGGAACTAGTATTTATCTTTCTTATCATGAAAAAATGAAGTTAATTGATTTATTATATGGACTTATGCTTCGAAGTGGAAATGACGCAGCTGAAGTCATTGCTTATTTTGTTGGAGGAAATGAAGAAGGTTTTGTCAAGTTAATGAATAAGAAAGCCCATTTTTTAGGAATGAATAATACTATATTTAATAATCCACATGGATTAGATGAAAATACTCAGAATTATTCTACAGCTTATGATATGGCATTATTATCAAGTTATGCAAGTACCATTCCACTATATCGTGAAATAACGAAAACAAAGTATTATAATGTACAAACTGATTTTAAGGCATATTCTTGGACAAATCGTAATAATATGGTTTTCACTTATCCATATTTTGAAACAGGAAAAACTGGTTATACTCCATCAGCTGGAAAAACTTTAGTAACTACAGCCAAAAAAAACAATTTAGAATTAACAATTGTCACTCTGAATGATTCAAAACACTATGAAACACAAAAAAATCTTTATAATGAAATGTTTAATAAGTATCGAAGATATTTAGTTGTATCAAAAGATGAGTTTAATCGAGAAAATCCTAACATGATTTTGAAAAATGATTTATATTATCCAATAACTTCTGATGAAATCAATGATTTTAATATCAAATTAGTTATTAATAATAATGCTCAAAATAGACTAGTAGTTACATTAAATAATCAGGAAGTTTTAAATGAAATTGTTTATCAAAAAAATATGGAAAACAAGAAAACAAAGGAAGAAAATATTTTTAGTAAAATTAAAAAATTAATTCAAAAAATCTTTTAAAAATCATGCCAACAATCTTTATTTATCCTACTTTATATGCTATCATATTGTTAGTAGGTGATAGTGTGAACTTAAGTATTGTTGTTAATGATTATTTATTAGCATGGTATATATTATATGGTGCGTCTCTTTCCAAAGAAATAGATAAGTTTAAAAAGAATTTGTATACTAAATATAAAAAAGAATATAATTTTTGTTATAAAGATCGAACTGAAATTATTAAATATGGAAAAGACTTTATTCCTGATAACGATATTTTATATAATGCTGTTTTAAATAGTAATTTATTTAAGTCTCTAAAAAAAGAAACACTTAAACACAAAAATAATATTGAAAAAATGTGGGAAGGGAATGAAGAACTAATTAATAAAGAAATTAATGATGTTATTAGATTTTCTTTTCCTAAATCGATATATGTATATGTTGTTCATCCTCGTTTTGAAATAACTGAGTATTTACAGGATTTAAATAGTTTAGTTTGGGGTAGTGAAAAAGATAAATATGATGTTTTGACTATTTTTTTAAGCTTGATTACCAAGGGAATTTTAATAAAAAATAATCATGATTATCAAAATAATAAAGAAATATTAAATTCTATAGTAGAATTATCTGTTGTTAATGAAATAGGTAAAACAATTAGTAAAAACTTTAATTATGATTTAGGTAATCCTGTATTAAAAATTATTAAAAGACAAATTTATCCTTTTTGGTTAATGTATCTAGGATATACTGATAAAGAAAGAATTTTAAATAAAATGATTGATGATAAAATCGGTTTTGATTTAGAAAAATATCCTCTTGATCGTAGTTTAAAAAAAATGAATTTGGGAACATTTTTAGAATATTGTATTAAAAATAACAAAAATATTTTGAATTTGAACAATATTATTAAAATTGAAAAAGAAGAAGAAATAGAAGTACTATAAGGGAGCAATCAATATGGATAAAAAATTAGAAGAATTATTAGATACTATTGGTTTTTTAGAAGAAGAGCGTTCTTCTTTTTTAAATATGTCCTTAAGAAGAGTTAAAGTAAGTAAAAATAAAATGCGTATTATTTTAGAAGGACAAACCCCATTGCCAATAGATATTTATCTTAAACTAAATAAATTGCTAAATAGTTTTTTTAATACAGATTGTCTTTTAGAAATAAAAGCAACAAAAATTGATTATAGTAATATTCGTGAATGTTATAGTTATGCAACAGAATTCTGTGAATTACCATTATTAAAAGAACGTCTTAAAAGTAACTATAACAGTTTTTATATCGAATTTAATAATGAAAATGAATTAAGACAATGTAAGAATGATGTAAAAAAAGTTAATGAAATTCTAGTTCTTATGGGCTTCCCTGAATTAAATACTATGGTTAATGAATTTAACAGAACCAAAGTAGAGCAGTCAATTGTTAAAGATTTAAAGGTTAAAGTTGAAAAAATGGTAGTGGAGCCACCAAAAGAAGATTTTCATAATAGGCAAAGACCAAAGAAATATGAAACAGTTGATGATGAAAGGGTTATTTTTGGAAAATTAATCGACGATGAAGTTATAAGTCTAAATACAATTAATCAAGAAATGGAAAACTTATGTATAGAAGCTTCAGTTTTTGGAATTGAGGGTTTTGAATCAACTAAAAGTGATTTTAAAATTGTGACTCTTAAAATAACAGATTATACCAGTAGTATTTATGCTAAGATTTTTACTAAAAATAAAGAAGAATATGAAAAATATATGTCATTATTTAAAGAAGAAAAATGGTTTAAATTCTTTGGATATACTAAGTATGATTCATTTTCAAGAGGAGATTTGGTTTTTAATGTTCAAAGTGCTAATTATTCTAATCGTCAAAAAGAACAGATTATTGATGATGAGCCAGAAAAAAGAATTGAACTACATGTACATACGATGATGAGTGGAATGGATGGTATTTGTGGGGTTGATTTAACTAAGCATACTATTGATATAGTGGATGAAGCAATAAATAGAGGTCATAAGGCAATAGCTATTACAGATCACAATGGTTGTCAAGCTTTTCCAATTGCATATAGTACGGTGAAGGCTTATAATAAAGGAAAAAATGAAAAAGATAAGTTTAAAGTTTTATATGGAACGGAAATTACACTTGTTGAAGATAATATCGAAATAGTTAAAAGAAGTAATGATAGTATATTACTAGATAATGAATATGTTGTGTTTGATTTAGAAACTACAGGATTTAATGCAGCTAATGGCGATTCTATTATTGAAATTGGAGCTGTTAAATTAAAAAATGGTGAAATAACATCAAAGTTTGATATGTTAATTAAACCACCTAATCCTATTAGTGAGAGAATAACAAGTGTTACTAGTATAACTAATGAAATGGTTGAAGATTGTCCTTTAGAAGAAGAGGCAGTAAAGAAGTTTATTGAATGGACTGGTAATTTACCTATGGTTGCTCATAACGCAAAGTTTGATACGAGTTTTATTGCTCAAGCATATCAAAAATATCAGTTAGGTGAGTATAAAAATACCGTTATTGATACACTTGCATTATCTAAATTACTAGATCAAGATGCCACAAGGCATGGTTTATCAGCTATAACTAAAAGGTATGATGTTGAATTTGATGAGGAATCTCACCATCGAGGAGATTATGATGCTCTAGCTACAGCATTAGTCTTTCATAAAATGTTAAAAAAATTAGCTAGTCTTAATATTTTTAAAATAAGTGATTTAGAAAAATTAGTTAATAAAGATGATATTCATAAAATTGGTAGAAGTTATCATGTAAACTTATTAGTACGAAACAAAAAAGGATTAAAAAACTTATTTAAAATAATTTCGATTGCTAATACAAAACATTTTTATCGAGGAGCAAGAATTCTTCGTAGTGAATTAGAAAGTTTACGTGAAGGAATCTTAGTTGGAAGTGGTTGTTATGAAAGTGAAATATTTACTGAAGCACGAAGTAAAAGTGACGAAGAATTACGAGAATTAATTGGATTTTATGATTATGTAGAAGTACAGCCACCAGAAGTATACAATCATTTAATTCAAACAGGAGATTTCTTAAACGAAAATGAATTAATTAATAATATTAAGAAGGTAATTAGACTAACAGAAGAAGCTGGAAAGATTATTGTAGCTACAGGAGATGTTCATCATATAACGCGTGAAGATAAAATATATCGCGAAATAATAATTAATCAAAAAAATCCTGGTGGAGGACTTCATCCCTTAGCTAAACGTGATATAAAAGAAATTCCGTCACAGCATTATAGAACAACTAGGGAAATGCTTAATAATTTTGGATTCTTGCATGATGAAAAATTAATTAGAAATCTTGTTATTTATAATACTTGGAAAATAGCTGAGCAAATAGAAGAAGTTGAGGTAATTATTGATACTGGAGGAATTCCTTTTTCACCAAGATTTGATCATTCAAGAGAGGATGTTTATGATATGGTTTATACTAAAGCGCATAGTATGTATGGAGATAAACTTCCTCATCTAATTGAAAAAAGAATTGCTAATGAATTATATGGCGATAAAATAACTGATTTAACTATTTTAGAGATGCAAAAGAATAACTTAGATTCTAATGATGAAGAATTATTCTGTGAAACATTAAATGGTATTGTTCGAGAAGGTTATGACAAGGTTTATAGTCTGACTAAAGAATATTTAATTAATGATCTTAACAAAAAAGATGATGAAGAGTCAAAGATAATACTTAATGATAATAAGAAAATTGAAAGTGAAACAAAAAAAATGCTTGGTGGTATTATTGGTGGAGGTTTTGATGTTATTTATTTAATTGCCCAAAAATTGGTTAAGCACTCTAATGATGAAGGATATTTAGTTGGTTCACGTGGTTCAGTTGGTTCAAGTTTTGTAGCGACAATGATGGGAATTACAGAAGTAAATCCATTACCGGCACATTATTTGTGTAAAAATTGTAAAACAAGTATTTTTAATGATGATATGGGAACGCCTTTATCAATCAATTATTCGGCAAGTGGTTACGATTTACCAGATAAATTATGTCCTAATTGTGGAATGGAAATGTCTAAAGAAGGACAAGACATGCCATTTGCTACCTTTTTAGGTTTTAATGCTGATAAAGTTCCTGATATTGACCTTAATTTCTCAGGTGATAATCAAGCATCTGCACATGCATATACTAAGGTTATTTTCGGTGATGATAATGTATATCGTGCTGGAACAATTGGTACTGTTGCTGAGAAAACAGCTTTTGGTTTCGTTAAAGGTTATTTTGAAAAAAAAGGAATTGAAAATGTTCATAATGCAGAAATCGAAAGATTAGCTAAAGGATGTACAGGAGTTAAAAGAACAACTGGACAACATCCAGGAGGTATTGTCGTAATTCCAAGCTATATGGATGTTTTTGATTTTACACCATTTCAATATCCTGCCGATGAATTAACGGCTGCATGGCGAACAACTCACTTTGATTATCATGCAATTGATCAAGATGTATTAAAGCTTGATATATTAGGTCATGATGATCCAACCATTCTTCGTATGCTTCAGGACTTATCAGGAATTGATGTAACAACTCTTCCAATGAGTGATAAGAAAGTACTTAGTCTTTTAAATGGTCCAGAAGCTTTAGGAATTACCAAAGAACAAATAAACTGCGAAACGGGTACATTAGGTCTTCCAGAATTAGGAACAAACTTTGTTATTAATATGCTTATTAAAGCTAAGCCAAAAACTTTTGGTGACATGGTTAAAATATCTGGATTATCACATGGTACTGATGTTTGGAGTGGTAATGCAGAAAAACTTATTGAGGATAAAGTTTGTGAGTTTAGTGAAGTTATAGGTTGTCGTGATGACATTATGATATATTTATCTAATCACGGGATGAAACCAAAGGATGCCTTTAAAATTATGGAGTTTGTTCGTAAAGGAAAGGCTAAAAAAGATCGAGCTGGTTGGCTTTCTTGGAAACAAAAAATGGAAGAAGCGGGGATTGTTTCTTGGTATATTGACTCTTGTGAAAAAATACAATATATGTTTCCTAAAGCTCATGCTTGTGCTTATGTTATGAGTGCTATGAGAATAGCTTGGTTTAAAGTATATCAGCCAATAAACTATTATGCAGCATATTTTTCCATTCGTGAAAGCGATTTTGATGTTGATGCAATGATTCAAGGTTATGATGCTATAACTAAACGTATTGTTGACTTAGAAAATAAGGGATATGAGGCGAGTAATAAAGAGACTAGTATTTTAGGTTGTCTTCATATTTGTCAGGAAGCATCAGCTCGTGGAATAATCTTTGATCAAATTGATCTTAATAAATCAGATTCAAGAAACTTTATTGTAAATGGTGAAAATCACTTAATTCCACCATTTAGAACTATTGATGGACTTGGTGAAACAGTTAGTAAAGCCATTGTTGAAGAACGAAAAAAAAGAGAGTTTTTAAGTATTGAAGATTTGCAAACTAGAGCAAAAATATCATCAACTCTTATTGATAAACTTCGTGATATGCATATTTTAGATGGACTACCAGAATCTAGTCAATTATCATTATTTTAAACAAGATAAAATATTTATCTTGTTTTTTTGGCAAAAAAAGAGGTTGACTTTGTCAACACTCTTAAATATTTAATAATATCTATATTGGCTTATAAATATTCGCATCATAATTATGTTCTGTTTGTTCTATTTCTTTTAATTCACTATCGGTAATTAAAAAGTAAGAATCATCTAAAATATCTTTACCATTTGTAGTAACTGGATCATCCCAAGTTAAATCAAGATGTAGCCATTCATTATCGACTTTGACATAATTCCAAATATGATTTTCTGTAGCTATTTTATAATTTGGTATTTTAAATTTTTCTAAGAAAAGCATCATTGAATCGGTATATCCACCACATAAACCATGGTTTTCAATTAAGACACCATAAGCATTATCTGATTTATAATTAATAATTTTTTCATCACTTCTTTTTTTGTCATATGAAGTATTATTAATAATATAGTCATGAATAGCTTTGATTTTATCTTTAGTATTTTGTCCATCTTTAATATTATTCTTAATTATTTCATCAACTTTGTAGTTTAAAATAATAATCATTTGTTCATCATAGACTTTTTCTATTTCTATTTGCACTTTACCAGTTGAATCTACTTCAGTTTTTAATGTCTTAAAACTATTAAAGGGATGAACAAAATTATTAATATTAGATACAGTATCTTGATCATTAGCTAAATCGTTGACATCGTTAATACATGTTTTATAGTCACTAGGACAATAAAAGGTAAAGTATTTCATGCCACTATTAACAATTGTGTAATAAATATTTTTTATATCATTTTTATTATGAGGAATAAAGTTATTTGTATTCTTTAAGTATGTATAATCGTAATTACGATAATAATCATTTTTTTCAAGCTTGGTTATTTTATCTTCTATAGGAACAAAGTAAATATTATATAATTCATATATTTTTTCCCGGTATTGGTAAGCAAAATAAATAGTTAAACTAAATAATAAAAAGCCAACAATTTTTTTCACAATTTCACCCACACCTTCTATCTAATTGTATTTTACCATATATTATGCATTTTTAACATCATAAATTAAAAAAAATAGATATTTTCTATCTATTTTATGGCATTAACACTTTTCGTTAATCTAGATTTTTTTCTTGCAGCGTTATTTTTCTTAATTAAACCAGCATTAAGAGCTTTATCAATATTTTTTAATGTGGCATTTAATTCTTTTTCGCTTTCTTCTTTATTACCGTTTTTAACAGTTTTTTCTAATTTTTTAATTGAGTTTTTCATACGTGAATTAATTAGAATATTTTCTTCACATTGTCTTTTAGTTGTTAAAACTCTTTTCTTAGCACTTTTAATGTTTGGCACTTTTTCACCTCGTTTCCAATAAACATATATATAATACCAAATTTCATTAATAAAAGTCAACAAATTTAACAAAATAATTATGGGTGATGTTATGCATAATGTTGATTTATCAAAGTTTGATTTACGAACTGATTTATTAATTGAAAACGATATTAAAAATATTAAGAATAATCACTATACAGATGGTGATATATTAATTGATGATATTATACTTAGTAAAAATAATTGTTTAGGTAAAAAAAGTGGTAAATATGTAACTATTACATTTAAAGATATTACAGATTCATTAAACTTTGAGCATGTGTTAGAAGTATTTAAAAGGGAACTTTTGAAAGTAATGAAATATGCAAAAATCAAGAAAAATGATAAATGTTTAATAATTGGTCTTGGAAATCGTAAAATAATTTCAGATGCATTGGGTAGCAAATGTCTTGAAGAAATCATAGTTACTAGACACTTATATTTATTAAATAATATAGATAGAAAATATCGTAATACTGCAATATTAGAACCTAATGTTATGGGTGTAACAGGTATTGATAGTTTTGAAATAATAAAAACAACAATAAAAGAAATTAAACCTGATTTTGTTATAGCTATTGATTCTTTATGTGCTGCTGATATAAGACGTCTAACAAAAACTATTCAAATAACATCAAGTGGGATTACTCCTGGTAGTGGAATTGGTAATACAAGAAGTGAATTATCCTATGATACATTAGGAGTTAAGGTAATTGCTATTGGTGTTCCAACTGTTGTTGATAGCAGCGTTATTGTTTCTGATACAATAAAGTATTTATTAAAAAAAATTAGTTATTTAAAGGATAATAATACTCTTACAGATAAATTAAAACCACTTGATAAAATCAATTATCTTAATAGCAATTATGAACTTAAAAATGAAGAAAAAAAGGAAATATTAGGTCTTATTGGTTTATTAAATAATGATGAACTTAAATCACTAATTTGGGAGGTATTAAGTCCTATAGAGGCTAATATGATTGTAACTGTTAAAGAAATTGATTTTGTAATGGAGAAATTAAGTAAACTAATAAGTCAAGGTATAAATAAAACAATTCATCATATTGACTAACAATTAAGAAAATATTACAATAATATTATAATAAAGAGGTTTTATGAAAAAAAAGAAAAATAATAATTATTTATATTACATTGGATTAGTTATTTTAGTAATTTTATTACTTTTACCTCCAGGGTTAAGATTATTTGCTAGTGATTTATATGTTGAGGAAGAAGAGAAGGTAGATGTTATCAAAATTCTTAGTTGTAATAAGGTAGATGAAAGTATTAGTTCTTCCTTTGTTAATGAAATACCTCAAAATATAGACTATAAAATTAAGGGAGATTATCGTCTAAATGATTATGATGCCAATGTTGGATATGTTGAAGAAGTAGGAAAGGACGTCATTAAAAGTACACTAATGCCAATTATTAGACCATTTGCTAAAATCACTTATGATGAAGTAGAAAACATCACTACTTTTAATGTAGATGTTGCAAGTTTAAAAGAAATTAGTGAATATGAAAGCTTTTTTAGTAATCTTCAAAATCAATTAAGCTATTATAATTTACAAGCATTTTATTGTGATACTAGTACCTATTAGATTTAGTATTAGGCATTAGTATTAAAAGTAGAAATGTAAAAAAATAAATGAAACAAAATAAATATTCGAAAGAAAGAATTCCATCAATTCTCTCAAAAAAATCAAAATAACGAATTGTTTTTAAGTAGCTTACATAAGGGTATTTATAAATATTAAATAAACTATTTCCAAGAACGGAAATACTGATTAATTTTAATAATATGGGATTTAAAAAGATAATAAAAATCTTTTTTTTCTTAACCTGATAGTTTGTTAAATAATTAAGACATTTATATAGATAGAAAATAAGTAGAGCAATGAAAACTAAATGATAGTTTATACTTGTATTTTGAAGTAAATTAATATTAGTAATTTTCATTTTTGGTATAATTAATATAAATGAAATTATTTTAATAATAAAGAAAAAATAAAAAGTTATTTCAACCGTTTTAATAAATGTATGATATTTTTTTAATCCTAAGTATCCAGATGTAATTAAAAAAGGAATAAGAATATAGAATAAAGGATAATTTCTAAGAATATTATCACTAATAAAGTTTATAATTAAATATAAAGTAAACGGGCATAAGAAAATAGTTATTATAAATAGTATTATTTTAGTTGTTTTGCTTTTTTTTGTATTGGGCATTAGTATAATTAAAAGAATTCCAAGGATGATTCCTAAAATAGTCGTTATAATATTTTCATGAAAGAAAAATAGTAAAAATATGGCTTCAATTAACATAAAGAATAGAATATCTACTTCAATTTTTTTTAACATTATTATTCTCCTTCATATTTAAAATTTCCTAAATATTTGACGTCATTATTAAAAGTAATATTGGGCAAAATAATTGTTTTAGTATCAAGATAATCTTTCATTACCTCATTAAAATTCTTGGTAGTAATGTTTTTATTTTTAGTATTTGTCTTTAGAAATATTTCAATTTCATCGTATTTGCTATTTTCTAAGAGGTTTTGAAGATTTTCTGAGAAAATACATATAAAATCATTACGAAAGTTATTATTATTAAGAAAAAATGTTGCTATTTCTTTATAGTTATCTTTCTTTAGTTGGTTATCGAAAACTAAAAGATCAATATGAGATAAAAATACTTCTTTATTTATTTCTTTTTGTAAATGAACAAAAGCTTCTTTTATTGTTTTTCCTGTTACTTTAATAACTTCCATACTAGGCTTTTTTTCATCATTAATATCATCAATTATTTGTGCAAAAAGTTCATATTGTTCATTGTAATTCACACCAATGCTTTTAACAATAGTAAGATTTGATAAATCATGGTATTGGCTACAACCTGTAATAAAAATAATTAAAATAAAGAGTATTTTTTTCATTTTAAACCTCTTATTCGGTTATTTGATAAAAGAGGATTTCTCGTTTTAATTATATTGTTTTTTTTAATGAAACCATCTTTTTGCTCTTCAAAATTAATTGGGGCAAAAGGATAGAGATAATCACTCTCAAAACTTTTGTTATCACAAATATTAATAATAATTAGTATAATTCCAATAAAAATACCATATAAGCCCAAAATAGATGATAAAAGTATTAGAATAAATCGCCATAAGCGAATTGCATTTACTAGTTCTATTGATTGAAAAACTAATCCCGAAATTGCGCTTATTGCTATAACAATAATCATTAGTGGGGAGATTATACCAGCTGATACAGCTGCTTCACCTAGAACAAGTCCTCCTAATATACTTATTGATGTTCCTTGTGTACTAGGTATTCGCATATCACTTTCCCGTAAGATTTCAAAGGAAATTATCATAATTACGGCTTCGATAAATACAGGAAATGGTACACTAGTACGCTGAGAAATAAAGTTAATGAGCATATTAATAGGGATAAAATCGACATTAATAGTAGAAATAGCAATATAATAACTTGGTAAAAGAATTGAAATAATAAAAGCACATAATCGAATAATGCGAATAAAAGTTGTATTAAAATCTTTTTGATAATAATCATCACTCATATGAAAAAAATCAATAAAAAAACTAGGTAATATTAGAATATCCGGGCTATTATCAACGATAATTATAACTTTTCCTTCTAGTAATGCTTGACTAGCTAAATCAGGCCTTTCAGTTTTTTTGATAGTTGGAAATAGACTTTTACTTTTCGATAAATATCCTATTAGATAACTACTATCGATAATACCATCTATATTAATTTTTTTCAGTTTTTCCATAATGGACTTTTTAAATTCTACTTTACAAATACTTTTCATATACATAATTCCTACTTTAGTATTTGAGTATTTACCAATAACAATGTTTTCCAGTTTTAAATTAATACTTTTAATTCTTTTTCTAATTAGTCCAACGTTTGTGTTAAAATGTTCAATAAAACTATCTTTTGGTCCATTAATACTTTTTTCATATTCACTATTTGTAATACTTCTTTCTGGTGTATTAATGGTTTCAACAGCTAAATAATTATTGTTGTAATAAATAATGGTAAATGCATTAACTAAGTAAAAGAATAAACGATTTTTAGTTATTTTCGTTATACTAATACATGGCAAATGATTATATAAATATGTAATAATGTCTTTATTTTCTAAATCAGTAATTTTTTCAAGTATGAACTCATTAATTACTTTACTATTGGTGATTGTTTCAATGGCCATAATAGTTATTTTCTTGTTTTTAATAAAAATTTCTTTAATTACCAAATCTTTAAAATTATTGTCTTTTACTATTTTTTCCACATCTTCCATTATTTTCACCATTATTATTATTTGATGAAGAAGTTAAAATATACATTTGTCAAAATTTGGTTTATAATAAAGATGGTGTTTTTATGAAGGTTAATATTATTAAATTTGACCATTTAGGTCGAGGAATAGGTAAATTAAATGAAAAAGTTGTTTTTGTAAGTTATGGATTACCTAATGAATTAGTTGATATTCAAATTGTAAAAAGTAAAAAAAAATATTCTGATGGTCGTATTTTAAAGGTAATTGAAAAAAATCCTGAGCGTATAAATCCTGTTTGTCCATTCTTTGAACATTGTGGAGGATGTCATTTTTTACATGCATCTTACGATTTAGAAAAAGAGTTTAAAATAAATAAAGCTAAAGAATTACTTGGACAATGTGATGGTTTTTATGAAACTAAGGATCTTAATTATCGAAATAAAGTAACTTTACACATTAAAGATAATAAAATTGGTTTTTATGAAGAAAAAACCAACAGTATAGTAAATATTGACTATTGCTATTTATTGAAGGATGGTATAAATAAAATTATTTGTAAATTAAATAAAATTGATTTACTTAAATATAATATTAGTCAAATTATTATTAAGGAGAATCAAAATAGAATTCTTATGGATGTAGTTGGTACTATTGATGAAAAGTTTAAAGATTTTTTTCCTGATGTTGATATTATTGTTTGTAATAATAAAGTTGTAAAGAAAAAGCAAGATATTATTGAAAAGATAAATGATAAAGTATTTGTAATAACATCAAAAGCTTTTTTTCAAGTTAATAAATCAGGTCTAGAAAATATTTATTTAATAATAAAAGACTTTTTAAAAGATAAACATGTTCATAATGCCTTAGATTTATATAGTGGAACAGCAATTTGGTCCATTTTAATAAGTGATTATGTTGATAATATTACATCCATTGAAATAAATAAAGAAGCCTGCCTAAATGCAAAAAAGAATCTAAAAAATAATAATATCAAGAATATAAAGATAATTAACGGTGATGTTAAGGATTATATTGATAGTTTTTCCAATGTAGATTTGGTTATTATTGATCCTCCGAGAAGTGGTTTAGATAAAAAGATAAGAGTTTATTTAAATAGAATAAATAGTAAGTATATTATTTATATATCATGTGACATGTTTTCTTTGAAAAGAGATTTAGAGGAATTGAATGAAAGATATTCTGTTAATAAAATTATACTAGTTGATATGTTTAAGAGAACATATCACTGTGAGACGGTTTGTATTTTGGAAAGGGCAGAGAAATGATTTACAAAATTGTCCTTTTGTGGTAACATCGTTAATGTAGAGGAGTTGAAGATATGGAGAATAATGTAAAGGAAAAAAACAATAATGGAATTATTATTGCTATATTGTGTATTTTGTTATTAGCATCAATTGGGTTTATTTGTTATGATAAATTATTGAAGAAAGAAGAAGGAGAGTGTCCTAAAACAGATTGTAAGTGTGAAGAAAAAAGCAATTCATGTAATTGCTCAAATAGTCTAGACTTAGGAGAAAAAATAGGTAGTGTTAAGAAAATCAATATTACAAAAACTAATCAGTCATTTAAAATTGGCAGTAAGGAAGTTAGGTTAAGAATAGGCAGCGATGGAGAAAATGATAATGTTCTATTTGTCAATGATAAGTATTCCTGGGATGCAGCTTCTTTTGATGAAGCATATTTAACTGATAAATTTATTTTCTTTACTACTGTAGGAAATTTGTCTGGAGCAATTATGTATGCTATAGATGGAGAAGGATTGGAGATTCCTACAAATTATAACGGATATTTTGCGGATGATTTTAAAATAGTAAATGGTTATTTACATGCAAGTGGTAGTATATTTTGTGCTGATGAAGAAAATGGTGTTGTTAGTGATGAATGTAAGGGCAAAGATTTGCTTGTTAAATATGCTAATAATACTTTAATAGTAATTCCAGCGTAATTTTTACTTGTTTGGAAAAAATTTCAAAAAAATAAGTAGAAGTAGGATAAATACCTACTTTTTATTGTATAATTAAATTGATATGTTCAATACACGTAGACTTATAATGAACTATGCGGATAAATAGATATGTTTTTTCACCGCATACATGCAAAATCAATATGTTCAATAACCGCATACTAGGCACGTTGAAACGGTTTGTTTGCTATCTCATAAAACTGTTGATAAATAAGGATTTGAGAGGATTGCACAAAAATACAAAATCAATAAAATTTGTTATTTTTTGAAAAAAATGAACTTTTTATAACAAAGGTTGACAATGAAAACAGGTTTCATAAAACTAGTAACCTTGTATTTGTAGTATAGTCAAAGTATTCGGAATATAGTAATATTGCGATTAGTTATAATTTTAAAAATCATGGTATAATATTAAGTGAAAAAAACTATTATGAGGTGTAATATGAGTAATGAGGAATTAATATCAATTTTAGAAAAAAGATTTATCATAAATGAAAAAATGCATAAGGGAATTAA
>OCVV011339301.1_pt1 | contig 31142 bp, 30 predicted proteins | sample 1539721 | NCBI WGS metagenome assembly OCVV01 (sample SAMN02144230, study PRJEB22623) | gut metagenome | biome: sheep rumen | host: Ovis aries | place: New Zealand | reverse complement strand
TATATCCACAATATAGGAACAATATAAGAACAATATGTAAACAATATAAGAACAATATAAGAACGGCCGTATCGGGGGCGTATCGGGTAGCGTTCGGGTGGGGGTGGGGCAGGGGGTGCAGCGGTGACTTTTTTTTAGGGTCATCGCGCGCGGATTCAATTTTTTTATGTATATTTGCTTTTTGGCTTCGGCCATGGATATGTATTTATTATAATAGTAATCAGATAATTGTAGAAATATGTCATTGCTTTCGATACGCAATTTGCACGCTTCCATCGGCGACCGTGAGATATTGAAGGGCATCGACCTCGAGATCAACCGCGGCGAGGTGCATGCCATCATGGGCCCCAACGGCAACGGCAAGAGCACGCTGGCCGGTGTGGTGGCCGGCAACCCCAAGTACACGGTCACCCAGGGCGAGGTCATCTTCAAGGACAAGAATATTCTGGAGCTGCCCGTGGACGTGCGTGCCGCCGAGGGTCTTTTCCTCGGATTCCAGTATCCGGTGGAGATTCCGGGTGTGAGCATCACCAATTTCATGCGCACGGCTGTCAACGAGCAGCGCAAGTACCACGGCCTCGACCCCCTGAGCGGTGCCGAGTTCCTGCGCCTGATGGAGGAGAAGAAGAAGGTGGTGGAGATGACCACCAACCTGGCCAACCGTTCGGTGAACGAGGGTTTCAGCGGCGGCGAGAAGAAGAAGAACGAGATTTTCCAGATGGCCATGCTCAATCCGACGCTGAGCATACTGGACGAGACCGATTCGGGCCTCGACATCGACGCCCTGCGCATTGTGGCCGGCGGTGTGAACCAGCTGCGCTCCAAGGACAATGCCACCGTCGTCATCACCCACTATCAGCGTCTGCTGGACTTCATTGTGCCCGACTTTGTGCATGTGCTTTATGAGGGCCGCATCGTCAAGACCGGTCCCAAGGAGCTGGCCCTCGAGCTGGAGGAGAAGGGCTACGACTGGATCAAGAAAGAGGTGGAGGGGATGAGTGTTTAGTGTAAAGTGTTTAGTGTAAAGTTATGATTAGAAAGGATATACTGCCCGATGTGTGGGCCGACCAGTGGCGTGTCGACCGGCCTGCCGATGAGCTCGCCGTGGGCCGCGGGATGGACCGCCAGCTGGTGCTTTGCCATCCCGACGACGCTCCGATGTTTATGCTTCGCGATGGCAGCGGCAACCAGGTGGTCTCCGACCTGCAGCATCTGCACATCGTGCTCGAGGAGGGCGCCACCCTCCGGCTCTACCGCTTGCAGGGGCTCAACACCCCTGCGCAGCACCTCACCGAGCTCCATATCGACATGCAGCGCGATGCCAGCCTCTCGATGTGCACCGTCACTCTCGGCGGCGGCCATGTGAGGAACAATGTCGTGGTGCGCATGAAGGGCGAGGGGTGCCACTGCGAGGCCAATGGCCTCTACCTGGTGGACCGCGAGCAGGAGTGCGACAACTACATCTTTGTCGAACACGCCAAGCCCCACTGCACGAGCTCGGAGCTCTACAAGGGCATTGTGGACGATGCCGCCCGCGCCCGTTTCAACGGCCACGTGCTGGTGCAGGACGGCGCCGTGAAGACCGAGGCCTTCATGACCAATCGCAACATACTGCTCACCGACAAGGCCCATGTGGACACACGGCCGTTCCTGGAGATATACAACGACGATGTCAAGTGCTCGCACGGGTCGACCATCGGCCAGCTCGACGAGCAGGCGAAGTTCTACCTTATGACCCGCGGCATCAGCGAGCGCACGGCTATGACGATGCTCAGCTACGCCTTCTGCGACGAGGTGATTCGGGGCATCGCCATCCCCACGTTGCGCGACGCCGTGGGCGACATGGTGAAGAAACGTCTCCACGGCGAACTGACCTCCTGTGCCGATTGCGCCATAGCCTGCTCCAATCCGTGCAACGGTCCCGAGGCTCACTTCGACATTGACCCAAGCAAGTTATGAGAGCGGGGAGCGGAGAGGGGAGCGTGAAGAACCGGCTGACGCTGAGCATTGTCGGGTTCTTCATTCTGATGTTCTCCGTTCTCGGCGCTCCGATGGCCACTCTGCAGGCCCAGTGCGGCGTCAAGGTGAAGAGTGGCGACGAGGCTGCCATGCGCAGCGCCCTGGCCGAGATGGACCAGGGGCACCTGCGCGAGGCCTCGCAGCAGATGCGCCGTGTGGCCCAGCGCAACCCCAAGGCCGCCGAGCCCCAGTTCTGGCTGGGCATGTTGGCGGTGCGCAACGGTTTCAACGCCACTGGCATCCGCAAGTATTTCACCAAGTGTATCGACCTCTGCCCGAACTATCCCAATGCCTTGGCGCACTACTATATGGGTATGATACTCTACACCGACGAGCGCTACGAGGAGGCTACGGCGGAGCTGGAGACCTACTTCCGCATGGCCAACAACTGCGACGACAAGGCGCAGACGGCCGTATACGAGGAGGCGTCGGCCTACCTGCGGTGGTCGCGTTTCCTGGCGGAGGCCATGCTCAACACCGTGCCTTTCGACCCTCAGCCCCTGCGCGGCGTCAGCTCCAAGCGCAACGAGAACCTGCCCTACATCACCCCCGACGGGCAGCGCTGCTACTATCTGCGCGAGGTGGTGAAGAAGAAGGACCCCTCGTCGTTCACCGTCAACGACCTGGAACAATCGCGCTGGGCGCTCTACTGCAGCGAATGGAATGACAGCACCTTCAGCGCCGGGCGCGAGTTGCCGGCCCCTTTCAACCAGGGCGGGGCTGAGGGCGGAGTCAGTACGACGGCCGACGGAAGCCTGCTCTACTACTCGCGCATCACCTACAACGGCGGCTACGCCAACTGCGACCTGTATGCAGGCGAGTGGAAGGCGGCGAGCGGAAAATGGGAAGTGGCACGGTTGGGCAACAACATCAACGGGGAGAAGACCTGGGAGTCGCAGCCGTCGGTGAGTGCCGACGGGCAGTGGCTCTACTTCGCCTCCAACCGCAAGGGCGGCCAGGGGGGCACCGACATCTGGCGTTGCCACCGATTGAAGAACGGCGACTGGAGCCGTCCGGAGAACCTCGGCAGCCGTGTCAACACTATGGGCAACGAGAAATTCCCCTTCATCCATGCCGACGGCCACACTCTCTACTTCGTCTCCGACGGCTGGCAGGGCTTTGGCGGATACGATGTTTACTTCATCGACCTTGCCGAAGGCGATGCCCAGCCCACTAACCTCGGCCTGCCCATCAACAGCGAGGACGACGAGCTCTCCTTCGGCGTCACCGCCGACGGCACCAAGGCCTATTTCCCCGGAAGGGTCAAGTCGTCGCGCAGCAAGGATATCCTCATCTTCGACCTCTATCCCGCCGCGCGGCCCGAGTCCATGCGCTACTGTCACCTGCAGGTTGAATACCTCGGCCAGAAAAAGACCGTCCACAAGACCCTCATGCTCTCCAACCGCCGTCCCACGGCCCTCACCTTCGCCGAGGAGGGGCTGATGCCGGTCATCTTTTGCGCCACGGGTAAGACTTGGCGCGAGGGCACCACGGTCACCCTGCAGGACAGCACCTCGGCCCTCGGCCTGAAATTCCTGCCCGGCAGCCGTCTTTCAGAACAGGACGAGTTGCTGCTCGACGCCTGGGCCGAATGGCTCATCAACCATCCGCAGGTGCACGTCGCCGTGGAGTGCCCCACCATGCCCGAGGCCAAGGCAGTATGCGACTACCTGCGCAACAAGAAGAAACTGCGTGCCGACCGGCTGGAGTGCCGCGGCGGCACGGAATATGTCAAACGTCAAATACGCCTGCTATGAAATCCATGCGCCGCATACTGGCTTATCTCAAATACTTTCCGGTACAGGTGACCCTGAATATACTCTTCAACCTGCTCCATATCCTGTGCAGCTTGGGGGCGTATGTGCTCATCATACCCTTTGTGGAGCTGATGTTCGGCCTGAACGGGGTGCCCGAGGCCGAGCCGGAGCTGGGGTTCAACCAGAAGCAGCTGGTGGATTGGGCTTTCTGGCATCTCTATCAGTACAAGGCCGTGCACGGCATTTGGGGGTGTCTGCTCATTGTGGCCGGCGGATATGTGGGCTGCTCGCTGCTGAGCAATTTCTTCCGCTTCATGGCGCAGGTCTTCCTCGGCATAGTCCGCAACGGCCTCATCGAGCGCCTGCGCAACGACATCTACCACAAGGTGACCATCCTGCCGGTGGCGTTCTTCAACAGCAAACGCCGCGGCGACATCATGAGTCGCATGAGCAACGATATTGCCGACATGGAGTGGTGTGTGGGCGTGCTGCAGTCGCTTGTCAAGGAGCCTATCAATGTGGTGGTGTTTGCCGGCATACTGGTTTTTGTGTCGTGGAGGCTGTTTGTGCTCTTCCTGCTGGTGTTGCCGGTGGGGGTGTGGCTTATCGCCAAGATAGGAGGACGCCTGAAGCGCACCTCGCAGCGCGGGCAGAGCGAACTGGGACGCATGGTGGCCATTCTCGAGGAGTCTCTGGCGTCGCTCAGGGCGGTGAAATCGTTCGGCCGCGAGGCAGACCGTGAGGACCTTTTTGGCGAGGCCAACAATAGTTACAGCCGCACGATGGTGAAAGTGGCGCGCAGCCGCGAGCTATCGTCGCCGCTCTCTGAAATCCTGGGCACGCTGGCACTGGTCATTATCCTTATTGTCGGCGGCTGGCAGGTCATCGACGGCTCCATCCAGCCGTCGGTGTTCATCTTCTTTGTCATCATCTTTGCCCGCATTATTCCCCCCATACAGGCCATTGTGCGAGCCTACAATACGTTCCAGAAGAGCTCTGCCTCGGCCGAGCGTTTTCTGGAGATACTGGATGCCGACGAGGTTATCGTGGAGAAACCCGGCGCTACCGTACTGGAGGGATTCAAGGACCGGATAGAGTTCAAGGATGTCTGTTTCAGCTATCGGACCGACCCGTCCGACAAGTCGGCGGACGGCCTTGTCCTCGACCATATCAACCTGACGGTCCCCAAGGGGAGCACCGTGGCTGTCGTCGGTCCCTCGGGGGCAGGGAAGACCACTCTGGTGGACCTGCTGCCGCGGTTCTATGACTGCACGCAGGGTACTATCCTCTTCGACGGACATCCGGTCCCCGATCTCAACATCAACTCGCTGCGGTCGCAGTTCGGGCTGGTGTCGCAGAACTGTATCCTCTTCAATGACACTGTGGCCAACAATATTGCCTTTGGCGCCGAGAGCTACACCCTGGACGAGATCAAGGCTGCTGCGCATATCGCCCATGCCGACGAGTTTATCGACCAGCTGCCGCAGGGCTATGACACACCTATCGGCGACCGCGGCCTGAACCTCTCCGGCGGCCAGCGCCAACGTTTGAGCATCGCCCGTGCGGTGTTGCGCGACACTCCGGTGCTGATTCTCGACGAGGCAACCTCGGCACTCGACTCCGAGTCGGAGCGCGCCGTGCAGCAGGGACTCGACGCTTTGATGAAAGGACGCACCTCCATCGTCATCGCTCACCGCCTTTCCACCATCCGGCATGCCGATACAATTGTCGTGCTCGACCATGGCCGCATCGTGGAACAAGGCACTCACGATGAGCTCCTTGCCCTCAACGGACTCTACAAGAAACTGGTCGACATGCAAAGCTTTGCGTAAAATTATTTTGCCATGTCGGAAAAAGTTCGTAATTTTGCACCCGCAAAAGCACGGAGAAAACGTGTAAAAATGGGAGTATAGCTCAGCTGGTTCAGAGCGCCTGCCTTACAAGCAGGAGGTCACTGGTTCGATCCCTGTTACTCCCACTTTTTTTATTCTTTTCCCTTTTATAACATTATTTAAGAATTCAAATTGCTGACTATTAGGAAAAATGTTGTACTTTTGCATTCGGTAATAAAAAGAAAATATTGTATAACAAATTAAAAATCAAACAACAATGAAGAAAGTTTTATCGTTCTTTGGCGCCGCTCTCTTTGTCGCCGCCATGACTGTTTCCTGCGGAAACAACAACACCGAAGCTACCGACAGCGTTTGCGATAGCACCACCGAAGCCGCTTGCTGCGAGCAGCAGGCTGCCCAGCCCGTCGAGGCTGCTGCCATGACCGATGCCGAGCACCAGGCCATGCTGGACGCCGCCGCCGAGGCCGGCCGTGCCAAATGCAACTGCTACAAGACCGACGCCGCCAGCGTTGAGGCTTGCATCAAAGGCATCCTCGCCCAGAGCTACGCTGCCTATCAGGACAACGAGGAGTTCAAGGCCGCTATGGAAGCTGAGTTCAACAGCTGCGTGAAGGAGAAAGCCACTGCCGCCATCAAGGATGCCGCCAATCAGGGTGTCAAAGAAGGTGCCAAGGCTCTCGCCGGTGCTCTGAAGAAATAAGTTTTTTCCTCTTCAGAAAACAGAATTATCAATGACAGGCCTGCGCACCAATGCCAGGACTGTCTCTTTTTTTTACGACTATTTATCGATGAAAAACACTTTTGCCCCCCTTGCTCTTGCCGCGCTGTTGTCAACGTTGTTTTTGGCCGCCTGCCGTCATCAGGAACGTCCTGCCGATGTCCTCGATGCCCCCCGGATGGTGGCATTCCTCTCCGACGCCTACCTGTTGGAGGGTTTCTATGCTGTCGAGACACAATACCGCTATGACGCCATGACCCCCGAAGTGCTGCGTGCCTACGACGACATCCTCGATGCTCATGGCATCACGCGAGAACAGGTGGAGCTTAGCTTCAATTACTATTCCGAACATCCGGAGCTCTATGAGGCCATCCAGGACAGCGTTCTGGCTGTCATCGAACGCCAATCCGAGGCCGACACCCTTGCCAAGGCTCCCGCCGCCCCCTCGGCACCTATCTATCTGCCGATGTAAGGTTTTTGTTTAGTCAGATACAACCTAAAAAAGTCTTAGTGTAATAAGACTTTTATTTTGTGTAGATGCTCCAGGCAGCACGTGAGAGCAGGTAGAGCTTATTTCAATTATTGTTTCGATTCCCAGAACTCTGTGAGACCTTTCAAAACAGCGTTATGGCTGTCATCGAGTGTGTCTCCTAAATTGACATAGACTCCACGCTATTCTCTGCACAGATTCCCTATAACTGCAACTCAGACAACACCTCGACTCAGGGGTTCTTGCCTTGGTGTTGTTTTCTTGCCTTTAGTTTTGCTTTGTATTCTTTCTCGATATCCTTGTTCAGTTTATCGTTTTTATATATGAAATCTTTGGTTGTGTTCCCAATGGCGATAGGAATTGCGTTTTTAATTGGTGCATGGACAACCCACTGACCATCCTCGAGGATAAGCCTTACGGTGTCGTCGATTTCCTTGATCGGGGTATGTTTGTGGTATAGAGCGAGTGCGGTGCTGTCTGATGTGATTTCAACTTTCTTTATGGTAATAGTAGCAGGACGGTTGGTGAAAAGAAGTGTAGTGTCTGAGAATAATAGCATTTTTTTGAAATAGGGGATAGTTATCTCTTTTGTTATTTTACTGGCATAGGGGATAGCGTTGTCAAACTGGTAATCCCCCATGGCCTTGCAATATCCATAGGCAACAGTGGAAATGGTTTCTTCTTTTTTACTTTGGCATGCTGTCAACACAAGCCCCACGAGAAGAATAAAAAGTGTTTTTCTTTTCATGATTCGTTAGTCAGAATAAACAAAACCAAACCCCAAGCCTCCTTGGACTTGGGGTTTGGAAATTAATGTCCTTGTAGAAATCTGATTTTAGAACTGTGCACGTTTGATTTTTTTGTCAGATTTCGTGACAGTGGTATTGGCATCGACTTTGATATCGGCAGCCTTCTTCTCCTCATTGACCTCAATGGCCACTCGCGGCTCTTGCTGCTTTTGAGTGGTGGCCTTTTTGGTGGTGGTCTTCTTGGCAGCGGGAGCGGGAGTCTCAGTTTCGACTGTGGCAACGCTGTCGGGAGTGGCATTGACCTCGGCTATGGGTTCTTCAACGAGTTGCTCAATGGCCTCGGTAGTGTCGGTGTTCTCGGTGTTGGCATTGTTGTTGCAGGCTGCAAAAGACAGCGTGACGAAAGCAGCAACTGCAACCATCATGATGTTTTTTTTCATTTCTTTTTTATTTTTATGGTTAGGTAATTATATTATTCACCAAATTTGTAGTTGGTCAGCTTGATATTCAATTCTTTTGTAAGAACAGTGTTATAAATGGTTTCCCAACCAGCCTCGGAAATCTGACTGGGGCTGGTCACATTTTCTTCAGCCATTACGTTCTGCAAGGTCTGAATATAGTTTTCTGTGTTGCGGAATACAATGTGGATGTCGGAATTGTCGACAGTCTGATTGTCGGCATCCCACATGCCAAACTGGGTTGTATTAAGAGTGTAGAAATACAAGTAGTCGGGATAATCAGACTGGCCAACGGTGACGTATCCTTCCTCGACAACCTCGCTGCTGAATCCAAGATCAGCAAGTGTGGAATCGCTGGTCTCGCTTATGCGAATCAATTCAGTAAGGTAGAGTTGTCCAGTGGTAACAGGGGCATAGTAAGTCTTGAAATAAGGAGGTTCGGGAGTATTGCCGTTGAGTGCTTTGGCTGCTTCAATCATGGCAATGCCATAGTTGCTGTTGTAGGGAGTGCTGGTATAGCCAAGGTTCTGCTCGTTACCATCCCAATAGATTTTGAGGGTGGACTGGGTGGGATTAGGATTAGGGTTGGGGTTGGGGTTGGGGTTGTCGCTGTTCTCGTCGTCTTTGCTGCAGGAAACCATGGTCAGGCTGCAGGCCATCAGGGCGATGCCCATGAATTTGAAAATGTTCTTCATTGTTTGAATGTTTTTAGGTTAATAATTATTTGTTTTCTGATTTTTATTTTATATTTGGCTGCAAAAGTACGAACTTTTTCTGATATGGTGGTGAATTTTTTTTGAACATGTGTTTAGAATGTTGATGTATAGTGCTTTATGTGTTGTTAATTATTCTTAATGTTGCGTGTTTTGCCATGCCAAGGGGTTCGGGAGGGCTGTTTATTGGCGCACATCGAGGGCGTCGCGGAGGGCTGAGGCCAAGAGCATAAAGGCCAGGACGACAAGCATGATGGCCACGCCCGGCAGCAGGGCCAGGTAGGCGCTGTCGAGGAGGATGTATCCGTAGTTCTCTTTCACCATCATGCCCCACGACGGCATGGGAGGCTGCACGCCGATGCCGAGGAAGCTCAGTCCGGCCTCCAGCAGGATGGCGCTGGCGAAGTTGCTGGCGGCCACCACCACCACGGCGCCCACAATGTTGGGCAGAATGTGGCGGAAGATGGTGCGGAAGGTGTTGTAGCCCAAGGCGCGCGTGGCCTCGATATACTCTTTCTCCTTGATGCTGAGCACTTCGCCGCGCACCACGCGGGCTATGTCGACCCACATGGTGAGTCCCACGGCAATGAATATCTGCCAGAACCCTTTGCCCAGCACGAAGGTGATGGCTATGACCAGCAGCACCGTGGGGATGGACCACACGACGTTGATGAGCCAGAGGATGAGGTTGTCCACCCAGCCGCCATAGTAGGCTGCCAGGGCGCCGAGGGTGATGCCCAGCAGCAGGGCGATGACGATGGCTATGAAGCCCACAGAGAGGCTTACGCGCGAGCCTATCATGAGCATCGACAGCACGTCGCGCCCATAGCCGTCGGTGCCGAGAACGAAGGTGCGCTCGTCAACGGAGGCCTCCGTGGCGGCCACTACGATGGGGTCGCCGTTGTAGGGGGTGGCGATGATGCTGTCGCGCGCGTATCTATAGTCTATAATCGGGGTGGCGGTGTAGGGCAGGGGCTCGCCTTTGACCATGCGCCTGGCGAGGGACGTGTGAGCATGGGTGGAGTCGGTGATGAGGAAAGTGGCCTTGCTGAAGGGTTTGAGGGTGGCCAACTCAAGGTACTGCTGGTTGCAGTAAGGGGTGTGGTCGGGGGTGATGAGGTAGCCGAGGAGGGCCACAAGGGCAAACAGCCCTATGACAACGAGGCTCGCTATGGCCAGGGGGTTGCGCAGGAAACGACGCCGCGCCAGCCGGTCGAGCGAGCGGCCGGCAAGGTCGGTGGCAGAGCGTTTGCGGAAGAGGTTCATGGGCTGATAGAGCTTACATAAATCCCAGCTCCACTTTCACCTCGTCGGGAATCATGTCCATGCTCCAAGGCGGGTCGAAGGTGAGTTCGACGTCGACGCTCTTCACGCCGCTGATGTAGCTCACCATCTGCTTCACCTCTTGGAACATATATTCGGCCTCGGGGCAGTCGGGAGCCGTCATGGTCATGAGAATGTGCACGTTGAGGTCATCGTCGACATCGACCTTGTAGATGAGGCCGAGGTCGTAGATATTCACCGGTATCTCGGGGTCATAGATGTTGCGCAGGCAATTGACGACGGCGCTGTTGATGGTTTCTTTCGTGGGTTCCATTATTGTTTCATTTTGTATGCCAGGGCGTACATCTTCATCTGTTTGACCATGGAGGTGAGGCCGTTGGAGCGGGTGGGGGAGAGGTGCTCTTTGAGGCCGATGGTGTCGATGAACGCCAGGTCGGCATCGAGGATGTCCTGCGGGGTCTGGCCGTCGAGGACTCGGATGAGGAGGGAGATGATGCCGCGGGTGATGACGGCGTCACTGTCGGCGCGGAAGTAGAGGCGTCCGTCGCGCTGTTCGCAGCTGAGCCACACGCGGCTCTGGCAACCGCGGATAAGGTTCTCCTCGGTCTTGTCCTTCTCCTCGATCTGGGGGCATTCCTTGCCAAGGTCGATGAGGTAGGCATAGCGGTCGAGCCATTCGTCGAAATTGGCGAACTCGTCGATGATCTGTTGTTCTATTTCTTTGATAGTCATTCTATATGCAGGGTTGTTTTATTTGGGTGCTTTGTAAATGAGCCAGGCGGCGGCGATGCTGAAGATAATCTGCGGCAGGAGCACGGCCATGAAGGGCGAGAGGTCGCCGTTGGTGGCGAAGACGGTGGTGATCTTCATGAAAACGATGAAGGAGAAGGCGATGCTGATGCCTATGGCCAGGTGCACGCCGATGCCGCCGCGGCTTTTGCGGGCGGCAATGGCCACTCCGATGAGGGTCATGACGATGATGGCCAAGGGGTTGATAAGGCGCTGCCAAAGCTCGATTTTGGCGGTCTTGACGGTGCCGGTGCCGCGCATCTCCTCGCGGTGGATGTAGTCGATGAGGTCGGGGGTGTTCATGGTCTCCACGCGGGTGGAGAGGAGGTTGAGCTCGTCGGGCGTAATGTCGAGGTCGACGTTGATATGGCTTTCGAAACTGAGGTGCTCGCGGTGCAGGCTGTCGATGGTGCGCAGGCTGTAGGCCGAGCATCTCCAGAGGCCTGTGACGGTGTCGTAGGTGATGCTGTTGGCGCATTCGCGACGCAGCAGGCGCCCGTCGGCATCGAGTTCCTCGCGGCAGAACTTGTAGGCCTGCAGCTTCTTCACGTCGTAGCTCTCGGCATATACCTGTACGCCGGGCTTGGCCTGGAAGTGGAGGTTGGAGTAGAAGTTGGTGGCTTTCGACTTGACATATTCCTCCTCGAAAGCTATCAGGCGGCTGTTGGCCGAGGGAATGACAAAGTTGCCCAGCACGAATACCGCCGTGGCCACAATGACGGCGCCCACGATATAGGGCCTGAGCATGCGGCCGTAGCGCACGCCCGAACTGAGGATGGCTATTATCTCCGTGTTGCCCGCCATCTTCGACGTGAAGAAGATGACGGAGATGAAGATGAACAGCGGGCTGTAGAGGTTGACGAAGCCGGGGATGAAATTGAGGTAGTAGATGGAGACAATCTGCCACAGGGTGGCGTGGTGCTCGAGGAATTTGTCCAGCTTCTCGCTGACGTCGAAGGTGATGACTATAATGATAATAAGGGCAAGTGCCAGAAGAAAAGTCTTCAGGTACTTGCCCAGTATGTAGAGGTCCAGTCGCTTCATGCCGAGTGATGAGTGATGAGTGATGAGTGATGACTTAAAACGCACGGTTGGAAGTTTTTTTTGTTGTTGCCACAAGCATGCGGACAAGTTCATCACACTCACTAAGAAGAGCATCCGCCTCTTCCTCTGTTAGATAGGCGGATGCTTTGAGCAGTCGAAGCCAGTAGTCGGTTTCGTTGGCTTCTTTGAGAGAGATATACATCTTGGCGGTAAAGTCAGAGACGCTTTGTCCCCTCTCTGCTTCTGCAATGTTCGCACCGATGCTGGTACCACAGCGTAACAGTTGTTTGGACATTACATATTCCTGCCTGCAGCATAAATCTTTGTAGGCTGCCACAATATGCAGGGCAAAAAGGAAACTCTTATTCTTAAGAATACTCTCTCCCATTCTGTTTTTTTGTTGTCTCCGTTTTGTACACGTCCACTCATCACTCATCACTCATCACTCATCACTCACAAAAGTTCTTTCTGGAACTTTTGAAGGCATTCGAGGATGTTGGTTTTTACGTGGATGAACTCATCGATGCCGTAGCCCTTGTAGGTGTCTACCATCTCCTTGGGGAAGCCGGCGAGGACGAGGCTCTTCACCTTGCCCTTGAGGGCGTCGCACACGGGCTTGGTAAGCTCGGCGTATTCGTCGTCGCTCGAGCAGAGCACCACGATGTCGGCCTTGCTCTCTAAGGCGGCCTTGGCGCCTTCCTCGGGGGTGGCGAAACCGGGGTTGTCGATAATCTCATAGCCGGCGACACCGAAGAAGTTGGTGGCGAAGCCGGCGCGGGCCTTGCGCATGGCGAGGTTGCCGTAGGTGAGCAGGAAGACCTTCGGGCGCTTGCCGCTCTTCTCGGTGGCCAGGCGGAGGGCCTCGATGGGCTCGGCGCCGCGGTAGGGCTTGAGGGTGCGCACCTCGGTGCCTTGCTCGCAGTGGCAGCAGCAATGGCCTTCGTGCTGTATCTTGTCGCCCATCTTCTCCAGCAGGTTGGGATACTGGTTGGTGCCGAGGATGGTGGTCTTGCGGGTGGCGATGTCGAGGTCGCGCTGCCGGGCGGTCTTCTCCACCTCGTCCTGCACGTAGCCCTGGCGGATGGCTTTGCAGAAGCCGCCGAGCTCTTCCACCTTCAGGAAGTGCTCCCAGGCGCCGCGGGCAATCTGGTCGGTGAGGTTCTCGATGTAGTAGCTGCCGGCGGCGGGGTCGGCAATCTTGTCCATGTAGCTCTCTTCCTTGAGGAGCAGCTGCTGGTTGCGGGCAATGCGGTAGCCGAAGTCGTCGGCCTCCTTGTAGGCGTTGTCGAAGGGCAGCACGGAGATGCTGTCGGCGCCGGCGATGGCGGCGGACATGGCCTCGGTGGTGGAGCGCAGCATGTTGACGTAGGGGTCGTAGACCGACTGGTTCCAGGCGCTGGTGGTGGCGTGGACGTAGAGCTTGTAGGCGCAGTCGCACTCGGGCTTGTACTGCTCCGCGATCTTGCTCCAGAGCAGGCGCGCGGCGCGGATCTTGGCCATCTCCATGAAGTAGGTGCTGCCGATGCCGACGTTGAGGACGATGCTCTTGGCCACGTGCTCCATTTTGCAGCCGAGGTCCGTCAGGCGGGCCACGAGCTCGTTGGCGGCGGCCAGCGAGAAGCCGAGTTCTTGCACGATGTTGGAGCCGGCGTTGTGCAGCAGGCTGCCGTGGACGGTCAGCACGCGGAACTTGGGCAGGGCCTCGTGGGCGTAGTCCACCAGCTGCTTGGCCATCTGGAAGTCCTCGGCCTCGCCGCGGTGGAACTTGCCGTGCTTCAGGGCATAGCGAAAGAGGTCGAACTCGCACGAGCCGCAGAGCTCCTTCGGGTCGAAGCCCTGTTTCCGGGCATACTCGACGTAGAGCTTCAGGAGCTGGAGGTAGTCCTCGGAGCACATGAAGTTGATGCTCACGGCGTTGATGTAGATGCCCTTAAGCAGGGTGGCCATGTCGTCGAGGCTGTGGATGCCCTTGGTGCATAAGCCGAGCGACGTGGCGCCGCGCTCCACGGCGTCGAGGGCCACGCGGTTGGCCTCCTTGGGGTCGGCGATGTGGATGTCCTGGCGCACGTCCCACACGTTGTTGTCCGTGTGTTTGCCGCGGGTGTAGGGCATCTGGCCGGGGTTGCTGTCGAGGTATTCGAGCCCCTCGAGGTCTTCGGCACGGTAGTAGGGTTTCACCTTGAAACCTTCGATGGTGTGCCACACGAGTTTCTTCTCGTAGTCGGCTCCCTTGAGGTCCTTGATGATGGCTTCCTCCCATTTCTCGGTCGGAACGGGCGGGAATTCGCTGAACAATTTGTTGTCTTCCATTATATTGTATCGTTTATTTGTTTCTATTGTAAAAGGCAAAGATACAAAATTTTTTTGAGTTGTGGAAAAAAACTTTTTGGAAAATGGTCCTGCCGCCGGCCACCCTCGCCCGCACCCGACCCCTGTCCGAGACGTACCCGATACGGCCGTTCTTATATTGTTTTTATATTGTTTACATATTGTTCGCATATTGTTCCTATATTGTGGATATAAGAACAATATGCGAACAATATGTAAACAATATAAAAACAATATAAGAACGGCCGTATCAGACACGTCTCGGGTAGGGTTTTGACCCGGGTTGGGCGGGGGGTGAAAAATAATTGTGTGCGTTTTGAATATTTTTTGTAATTTTGCATTCCAAAACGACCTCGAGATGGAGACTATAGACCACACTTACAATCCTTTTGTGATCAGCAAGGCCGCTGCCGGTTCGGGCAAGACCTTCGGCCTGGTGAAGGAATACCTGCGGCTGGCCATGGCCGGCGGGCCGGGCAATGTGAAGACGCAGTTCCGCGGCATCCTGGCCATCACGTTCACCAACAAGGCCGCCAACGAGATGAAGAGCCGCATCATGGAGTATCTGGGCCAGATGGCGGAGCACGGCACCGACCCTGACAAGACGAAGATGGGCGGGCCGCTGCTGGAGGCCCTCAATATCGACCGCCACAAGGCGCACCTGCCGGCGCTCACCGACGCCGACCTGCGCTCGATGTCGGCCGATCTGCGCAGCGCCATTCTCCATCGCTACAGCGACCTCTCGGTCTGCACCATCGACAGCTTCATGCACCGAGTGGTGCGCACCTTCGCCCACGACCTGGAGCAGCCCGTCAACTTCGAGGTGATGATAGAGCAGGACGACCTCATCGAGCATGCCGTCAGCGGCCTGATGGCCCTGGTGGGCACGCCGGGCCAGGAGGCGCTGACCGAGATGGTGAGCCGTTATGCCGTGAGCAACATGGAGGAGGACAAGAACTTCGATATCGTCGGGGCTCTCACCGTGCTGGCCCGCCAGCTCTTTGCCGAGGGCACCGATGTCTACCTCAAGCAGCTCTCGCGCTACACGCTGGCCGACTACATGGAGATGCACGACCGCTACCGCAAGTACTGCGCCGATTATGAGGAGCGTGTCGAGGCCCTGGGCGTCAAGGCTATGGATCTGCTGCGCAGCATCGGCATGACCGTCGACGACTGCAACCGCGGCAAGTCGGGCCTCTATGCCTTCTTCGAGAAGATGGAACACTTCCGCGAGTCGCTGCGCGACAAGAAAGCTGTGGCGCCCAACAGCTATGTTGTCAACGTTTTCGAGGCTGTGGACTACAATGGCGACATGCTCTGCAAGTCGAAAACCTCCTTCCCCGGCACCGACCGCATTGCCCAGCCGCTGAGGGAGCTGTACTTCAAGCTCAAGGAGCTGCTCGACGGTCCGCGGGTCGACTACAATACCTGCCGCCTGCTGCTGGGCAAGCTGTATTCCATGGCCCTGCTCGGCGAGCTGGACCGCCAGATGCGCCTCTACGCCCGCGACAACGAGGTGGTGCACCTTTCGGACTTCAACCGCCTCATCAACCGCGTGGTGCAGGAGGAGCCGGCCCCCTTCATCTACGAGCGCCTGGGCAGCCGCTACCGCCATTTCCTCATAGACGAGTTCCAGGACACCTCGGTGCTGCAGTGGCAGAACCTGGTGCCGCTGCTGGAAAACGGTGTGTCCGAGGGCAAAAAGTCGCTCGTGGTGGGCGACGGCAAGCAGGCCATCTACCGTTTCCGCCAAGGCGATGTGCGCCAGTTTGTTGCGTTGCCCAGGGTGGAAGGGATGCAGCTGCACGGGCAGGTCCTTGCCCAGCCGGGCAACTACAGCTTCGACAACCTGCGGGTCAACTACCGTACGGCCGATGCCGTGGTGCAATTCAACAACGATTTCTTTTCGTGGCTGGTGCGCGAGCGCTACGCGGATATCGACTTGGCGCGCAAGATCTACCTCGGCCCCGACGGCGACTGCCCCGCAGGCGAGGAGGAGCTGCGCCAGGAGGTGGACGGGACGAATGAGGAACGCCTGGTGGGGCATGTCGGCATCTCGTTTGTCGACGCCAAGGAACCGGACGCTATATGCCAGCGAGTGCTGGAGATAATAGACCATTTAGTGGGCGAGCAGGGCTACCAGCCGCGCGACATTATGATCCTCGGGCGCACCAAGCGCGAGCTTGCCGCCATCGGCACCTACCTGCTGGGCTCCTATGAGCAGAGCTCCGCCGAGTCGTTCTACCTGCGCAACAGCCAGGCCGTCATGGCTTTGGTGGCAGCGTTGCGTTTCCTGCACGACGCCACCGACCGAGTGGCGGCAGCCGAGTTGCTGCACCGCCTGAAGGCCATGAATATCATACGCAGTGTGCACGAGGAGGTGTTCCTTGCCGAAGGGGGCGTGGATTTGCATGCCGCCCTGGCCGCCGAGGGCATGGATTTCAACAGTGGACGCCTGCTCTCGATGAGCCTCTACGACTGCTGCGAGGATTTGCTGCGCACGTTGCGGCTCGATGGCGTGGACATCGCCTACGTGGCGTCGCTGCTCAATCGTGCCGCCGCCTTCTCGTCTCGCCACAACCAGAGTTTGGGCGACTTTCTGGAATGGTTCGATGCGCATCCCGACCTCTCGGCGGCATCGTCGGAGGAGGGCAACGCCATCCGCCTGATGACCATCCACAAGGCCAAGGGTTTGCAGGCACCGGTGGTCATCTGTCCCTTCTTCGGCACCGGCACGCGAGGCAACGAGATATGGGTCGATGCGGCCAAGGGCTTCGATCCCGGCGGCAAGGCTCTGCCGGCAGCGTGCGTCACCCTGAGCAAGAGCACCTCGACGCGCTTCGACAACGACCGCGACCGCGAGTTGGAGTCGTCGGCGGTCGATGACCTTAATATATTATATGTAGCGTTCACACGTCCCGAGGAGCAGCTTTTTGTGGTCTGTCCCGAGCCGCAGGACAAGAGCACCACGCAGAGCTACGCCCGCATGCTGAAGGACTATGTGGGCGACCGCAGGGACTACGGCGACGTGGATGTCCACCATGTGGCCAAGAAGGAGAAGAAGGTGAAGGGCGAGTATGTGCGCCGGCTGGGCTATGCCGACTGGACACCCAAGGTGATGATAGCCTCTACCGCCGAGCGGGCCATAACGCCCATGCTGGAGGAGCGCAAGCGCTTCGGAATCAACGCCCATGCACTGCTGTCCACCATCGGCAGCGCCGGTCCCGGGGTGGAGGCTGCCATCGAGGCCTTCCTGGAGAAGGAAAAGATAGAGGCCGAAGAGCGTGGCAAGCTAAGGGCTTTGGCGCACGAGGTGCTGACGCGCCCCGATATGGCACGATTCTTCGACCCTGCCTACCGCTACAAGAATGAGTGCGACCTCACCGACGGTTCGGAAACCGGCCGTCCCGACAGGGTGGTCTTTGCCCCCGGGGAGACATGGGTGGTGGACTACAAGACGGGAAGTGACCATGGATACGACTACGACAAACAGGTGCGCAGATATTGCCGTGCCGTCAGTGCCATGGGCTACCCCAAGGTGAGTGGATGGCTGCTCTTCCTGCAGCCCCCTGTACACATACGCCAGGTGTCCCTCGAAGAGGATGTTTAAAACTTTTTTAACAAAAAAATGTTTGTAATTTAAATTTTTTTCGTATTTTAGCGGTGTGAAACGAAGGGCAGAAAAAGCCCCGAAACGAAAATAAACGATTAAAAAACAATAATATGGAACTCAAGAAAAATCCCAAAGCCGACCTCGAAAAACGCAGAGGTCTCTATCTGGAGATAGGTTTGGTGGTGATTCTTGCAGCCACTCTGGTCGCCTTCGAGGTGAAGAGTTACGACTCTGAAGAAGAGACAGCCTTCCAGCGCGAGGTGGTTGAGGAGGTTGAGGAGCAAATCATCCAGACCGACATCACAGAACCGCCACCCCCTCCGCCACCAGAGGTGCCCGAGGTTACCACTCTGATCAACGTCGTTGATGACGAACAGGAAATCAAGAACGAGCTCGTTGTCAACGCTGAGGTGAACGATGAAACCAAGAACATCGCCATTACCCCCGTCCAGTTTGAAGAGGAAGAGGAAGTGGTCGAGGAGCAGATTTTCACGGTTGTGGAGAACGAGCCCGAGTTTCCTGGTGGCATGGACGCTCTGTACAAGTATCTTTCGCAGAACATCAAGTATCCGCAGCTGGCCCGTGAAAACGGCATCACCGGCAAGGTGTATGTGACCTTCGTGGTGGAGAAAGACGGTTCTATCGCCAATCCCAAGATTCTCCGTGACATCGGCGGCGGCTGCGGTGCCGAAGCTATCCGCGTCGTCAAGGCCATGCCTAAGTGGAATCCTGGCAAGCAGCGTGGCAAAGCTGTCCGTGTGCAGTTCAACCTGCCCGTCAACTTCAACCTCAAGTAAAAAAGCATCCACTTCAATAAACCGGGAGCAGCAGTGTCAAAGTTGCTGCTCCTTTTTTTCTTATGATAAGCGTCAACAACCTCTCGGTGCAGTTCACTGGCACCAATCTCTTCGACCACGTCACCTTCAACATCGGCGATCACGACCGCATAGGCCTCGTCGGTATGAACGGTGCCGGCAAGTCCACTTTGCTCAAGATACTCTGCGGATGGCAGGAACCTGAAAGCGGCACCATCGTCATGGCTACAGGCCAGACCGTGGGCTATCTGCCGCAGGAAATGGTGCCCGACAGCATCGGCACTGTGCTGGAGGAGACCCTTACGGCTTTCGACCAGCTTGACAATCTTGAGAAAGAGCAGGAGCGTCTGACGGCTGAGATTGCCGAGCGCATGGACTACGACAGCCCGGAATATACCCGCTTGCTGGAGCACCACAACGAGGTGACCGAGCATCTGGCCATGCTGGGCGGCGGCCGCCGACAGGAACAGGCGGAGAAGGTGCTGCTGGGTCTGGGATTCAAGCACTCGGACTTCGACCGTCCCGTGGCGGTGTTCAGCGGCGGATGGCAGATGCGTGTGGAACTGGCCAAGTTGCTGCTGCGCCATCCCGACTTCCTGCTCCTCGACGAGCCTACCAACCACCTCGACATTGTATCCATCCAGTGGCTGGAGAACTACCTTGGCAGCTACAGCGGTGCCGTGGTGCTCGTCAGCCACGACCGTACATTCCTCGACAATATCACCAAGCGCACCATCGAGATTACTGCCGGGCGCATCTACGACTATAAGTGCCCCTACTCGGAGTATGTGATTCAGATGCAGGAGCGCCGTGCCAGCCAGATGGCCCAGCTCACCAACCAGCAGCGCCAGGTGGCGCAGATCGAGGCTTTCATCGAGCGTTTCCGCTATAAGGCAACCAAGTCGAAGCAGGTGCAGAGCCGCATCAAGATGCTGGAACGCATGGAAACCATCAAGGTTGACGAGGTGAGCACGGAGAGTATCCACTTCCAGTTTCCGCCGGCGCCCCACAGTGGCAAGATTGTCATCGAGGCTCAGCACCTGGGCAAGGCCTATGGCGACAACCAGGTGTTCGACGGAGTCGATTTCACGCTGACCTCCGGCCGCAAGGTGGCCTTTGTGGGTCGCAACGGCGAGGGCAAGTCCACCATGGCCAAAATCATTGTGGGCGACATCAATGACTACACCGGTACCTTCCGTCTCGGTGCCGGCGTTGCCTTGGGTTACTATGCCCAGAACCAGGCGGCCATGCTCAACCTCGACCGCACCGTCTTCGAGACCATCGACGATATCGCACAGGGCGACATCCGTCCCAAGATACGCAACATCCTCGGCAGCTTCCTCTTCAGCGACGACGACATCGACAAGAAGGTGAAGGTGCTCAGCGGCGGAGAGAAAGCGCGTTTGGCGTTGGCCAAGCTGCTGCTTACGCCGAGTAATCTGCTGGTCCTCGACGAGCCTACCAACCACCTCGATATGAACTCGAAGGACATCCTCAAGAATGCCCTCCTGCAGTATACCGGTACCCTTATTGTGGTCAGCCACGACCGTGACTTCCTCAGTGGCCTCACCGACGAGCTCTACGAGTTTCGCGATGGCGCGGTGCATGAGTTCAAGGGCGATATCATGGAGTTCCTCGAGGCTCAGAGCACTCAGAATGCTCAGGCTACACAGGCGATTCAGAATGCTCAGAGTACGCAGAAAGCCCCCACTGCAGGCAAGGCCGCCTACGAACAGAGCAAGGAGCGCGAACGCGAGCGTCGCAAACTGCAAAATGCTGTCAAACAAAAAGAACAGGAGATAGAAGCCATCGAGGCTGAGATTGCTGCCAAGGATGCCATTCTCGCCACCGGCGAGGCCCAGTCGGCAGACTTCTACAAAGCTTACCAGTCGCTCAAAGACCAGCTGGAACAAAAGATGAGCGAATGGGAGGAAGCGGTCATCGCCGCGGAGGAGTGAATGGGACTACGTCTCGCTATCGTCGAAAAAGATGTTGCGCCAGTCGCGGCGGGGTTTCTCCGGAGGATTGTCTGAAATTCCCAAACGACGAAGCGTCTCCGATAGAGCCTGTTGGTTGTCGGTGAGAATCATCAGGTGGTCTCCGACATGAAGGATGGTGCTGCCTGTAGGTACGAAATAATTATCCCCGCGCCTGACCATAATGACGAGTGTCTGCTCAGGCATCTGCATGTCCATCAGCCGGTTGCCATGCGTAAATGACGCCTCGTGTACCGCTCCTCGAAGGCCAACCCACGAGACAAACAGACGGTCCTTGAAAGTGTATTCCCTGAACGGCGCCATCGAAACGAAAACACTCAACGGGCGTGAAATGAATATCATCACAAAGCTGATAATCAGACCCGGGATAAGCACAGACTTCAGTTCACTGGGGTTCACGAGCAAGCCCAGCGTGAGAAACATGGACAGTTGTGCCAACCAGGTGACACCATCGAAAAAGTTGCGTGTGGAGCGTTTGTGGACAAGGTGGCTGTTGCCCACTACCAGGCCGGCGATGTAAACGGCCAGATAACTATTGCCCTTCATGTAGAAGGTCGCGGCAAAGACAAAGAATGAACCGGAAAGTACCAGGATGGGGTAGAGGGCCACGTTGTCGATATTGATTTTGTTCACCACCCATACGATGCCCTTGCCGAACAGCCATCCGGCCATGGCGCCCACAGCCAGTTGTACTACGAGCATGACAATGGCGCTTCCCCATTGTGGCGAGCCTCCTTGCTGGACGAGGCTAATGAATGTCAGCACCAGCACATAGGCCATTGGGTCGTTGGCACCGCTCTCCAACTCCAGGGTGGGACGCAGGTTGTGCTTCAGGTTAAGTCCTTTGCCCCTGAGGATGGAGAACACCGAGGCTGAGTCGGTGCTGCTCATGGTGGCTGCCAGCAATAGGCATCCCATCAGGCTGACGCCCAGGTGCCTGTCGAGGATTCCATAGAGGATGAATCCCGTTGACAGCGCCGTAAGGAGCACTCCCACGGTGGCCAGCATTATGCCAGGCCCCAGCACAGGCTTGATGTCGTCGAAACGTGTGTCGAGTCCGCCTGAGAAAAGGATGGCACTGAGCGATACAGTACCGATAATTTGGGCTATTCCGATGTTGTCGAAATGCAGGCCGAGCCCATCGGCGCCGAAGAGCATACCTACCCCAAGGAAAAGGAGCAAGGCAGGCACACCGAAACGGTTGCCCGCCTTGCCTGCCAGTATACTGGCAAAGAAAAGGGTAGATAGAATCAGGAGAAAGAGTTCTATTTGCATAAGTGTTGTATTGTTGCGGTTTCTGCACCGGTGAGGCAAGCCACAGGGGTCTCGGGCTCGAAGTGGCCGGTGTCATAGCGCCCTGCCTGCATGAGAACTATCGCCCCGTCGCGGCTGTACAGCAGTTGTAAGGCACCGTTAGAGCTGTTTGTGGATTGCAGGGTGGACATGCTTTTGTAGTTGGCCGATCCGATGGCCTCGACTGCCAGGTGATAGTCGTCAAGACCAAGATAGAGTTTGCGTTTTTTCATGCGGCTGCCAGTAGGCAGGTAGACGTAGTGTGTCAGTGTGCCGCTTAGACTCATTGCCAACAGCACAATGCCTACGGCTGTTCCCAATATGCCTAAGGTGAGGCATGTGGCTGTCAGGCTGTCGCTCATCGACACATTGTGTATCAGCACCAGCAGGGCTATGCCGCAGGCAAGCACCAATATGTTGGGAATGGGAGAATTGGATTTACGTTTCATTTTGTCGACCATCTCGGTCTCGATGTATTGTTCTATGGTATTCATAATTGTTTCTTGTTATTTTGTTTTGTTGATGATGATTTCTGTGAGAGGAATGTATTTGTTCCCCTCGACGCGGGTAAGTTGCGAGTAGTAGATGCGCTCGGCTTTGTCGCTGTAGCGCACCAGAGCCAGTTCGGGTTTGGGCTGGCGCTTGATGTTGGCCAGCGCCTTTTCGTCGCCTGATTCCAATGCGTTCACCAAGGCCGTTTCCACGCTGAGTGGGTAGTAGGCGTAAGTGGGTTCCAGTATGCTTTTGATTTCTCGGTTATATGGCCGATGGCTGTCGCCGAAAAGCCAGTAGCATAATACTGTGACCAGTGAGCAGGCTCCCACTATCACCCCTCCTGTCAACATCGATGATGCGATGTCAGACATCGTTGTGGCTTTCAATACCACAACACCGCAGACTGCTCCAATACCAACCAGCACCCATGCCGACCACAACGGTACCAGGACATGACGTATTTCTGGCTGTTTATATATTGATTTTCTTATATATTCCATTTTTTTTGATTTGATAGGTTCTGATGTGAAAAGGGAACTATCGGCATATACGATGACAAGACAACATGAATGAAACCGTATTCTTTACGGTTATTCGTTTTTATCAGGTATTGCCAAAAGTAAAAGGGTGAACCGAATCAAATCAGAGTCTGAGACAGCATATCAGGTATATATACCCGCTGACGGTATGATAGCCACCGTAAGTGTCGGTCTGCAGTGTTTTGTAATGTCGTTCGAGGGTCGCAATGGCTCCGCTGGTGGTGCCGGCGGGACTTTCGTGTGCCTCGCGCACAGTGGTCGGCGCTGTCACTGTGCTGTTTCCGATAAAGGCCAGCACATCGTAGAGGCCAATATCTTGCCATTGAGGCCTGTTGTTAAAGGGGTTGATACTCTCCATTGTGTGCCGTGTAGCAGTTTTCGCCGCCCGACTTTGGGTCGGCAGCAGCACCGCTATTGCAGCTAGAAGGATGAGTGTCAATCGCTTTATTTTCATATTGTTTTATATTGCTTCGCCGGCGGCGTGGCCGGTACTGAAGGCTATCTGGAGGTTGTATCCGCCGGTGTCGGCGTCGAGGTCGAGGAGTTCGCCTACAAGATACAGGCCTTTCACCAGTCGGCTTTCCATTGTCTTGGGGTTTACCTCGCCGAGGGCCACGCCTCCCTGGGTGACGATGGCCTCGTTCCAGTCGTGGGTGCCTGTGAGGGTGAACTCCACCCCCTTCAGCCAGCGGCCCAAACGGCGGCGTTCCTCACCGGTAATCTGGTGCAGGCGTTTGTAGTATTCTATGTGCAACTGCGGCAACGCCAGCGGAATCAACTCGGCGGGGAGCCACAGGCGGAGGGCGTCGTTGAAGATGCGCGTGCCGTTCTGATCGAGGTCGGCAAGCAGTCGGCGGTCCAGCTGCTCGGGGCTGAGGCCGGGTTTGAGGTCGAGACGGGCGGTGAGGGGCTGATTGGATTGCAGTGGACGTGTGGCGATACGGCTGGCGCTGAGTACGATGGGGCCTGCCAGGCCATCCGACACGAAGGTCATCTCGCCGACGCCCGACTTGAACATCGGGGCGCATGACGACCCCTCGTAAAGCGAGAGCTGCACGTTCTTTAGCTGGAAGCCGACGAGGTCTTCCGGAATCTTCTCCTGGCATTTCAGCGCCACCAGCGAGGGTACGGGCTCAACGACGGTGTGCCCCAGTTCGCGGGCCATGCGGTATCCGGCGCCGGTGCTGCCCGTGGTGGGGTAGGAGAGGCCGCCGGTGGCCAGTATGATGTGGCGGCAGGCGATGCGCTCGCCGCGCTCGAGGACTACCGCCGTGGCTTGCCCTTCGAAGGTCTCTATGCTCTTGACAGTGGTGTTCTTGCGGATGGTGACGTTGGAATTCTGTTCCAGCTCGTGCATCAGGGCCAGGAAGATGTCGAGGGCCTTGCCGCTGGCGGGAAACACACGGTTGCCGCGTTCCACGGTCAATGCCACGCCCCGCTGCTCGAAGAAGTCCATCAACTGCTGGTTGAAGAACCGGCCGTAGGCGTTGCGCAGAAAGCGGGCGTCGCTGCCTATGTGAGGCAGGGTGTCGCGTAGGGGGCTGGTATTGGTGAGGTTGCAGCGACCCTTGCCGGTGATGCGCAGCTTGCGCCCGGCTTGGTCCATCTTCTCCAGCAGCAGCACACGCTTGCCGCGCCCTGCTGCCGTCACGGCGGCCATCAGCCCCGACGCGCCGCCGCCAACCACTATCGTATCGTATTCCATCAACTAAACACTAACCGCTAATCGCTTAACACTGCTCAGATTTTCGCCGAAACGTTGATGTAGTCGGCCGGGTGGATGCAGAGCACGGGAATCTGCGAGCGGTGGACTATCTGCTGGGCGTTGGTGCCGAGGAATATCTGGCTGATGATGCGGTCCTGTTCGGTGTTGATGACCACCAGGTCGGCCTTGATGTCCTCGGTGTATTCCATCACCGTGTCGCAGTAGTTGGAGTAGGGGCGGATTACAGTCTGGTACTTCACGCCCTCTTTGTCCAGGTAGTCGGTGCTCTGCTGCACGTAGGTGCGCAACACCTGCTCGTCCTCTTTCATGTCGAGCAGACCGAGGATGTAGACCTCAGAATCGAAAATCTTGGCCATGGAGGCTGCGGGCGGCACCTTTTGGCGCGAATTGGCGTTGACGCGCAGGGGCACCACGATGCGCTCCAGCTTCTTGTGGAAGTCGTAGCCCTGGCGTACGGTGAGCACGGGGCAGGGCGAGTCCTGCACGATGCGCACGGCCTGGCTACCCATCCAGTATTTCTCAAATCCCGAGGCTCCGTTGGTGCCGATGATGATCATCGAGGCCAATTCGCGCGTGGCCGTCGTGGCCAGCGCCGGAGCCACCTTACCGTTGGTAATCTGCCAGCGCAGTTTGCCGTACTTCATGGCAGGCTGGTACTTGTCGCAGAGGGCCTGTAGCTTGTCCTCGGCCAGGTTGGTCATCGTGGAGAGCTGTTCGTCGTTGAAGAGGAGCTTCTCGCGACGCGCCCAAATAAGTATAATGTCGCTCTGGAAACGGTTGGCCACGTCGATGGCCAGCTCGAGAGCCATGTAGGATCCTGCGGAAAAATCTGTTCCAACAATAATTGGTTTCATTCCTTATTCTTTTTATATTTTTAACTGATAACGCACCTGTGGAAATTTTAGTATGCCGCAGGTGCTTTTTTTTTATTTTATCCCTCAGGGCATCGTATCGACAAGGAATCCGACAGCCACCTAACAGGTACCTACCCCCTTGTTCCCACCTATTATCCACCTACCATCTACCTATCATCTCCCACTATGGTAGGAGTTGATAAGGAGATAGTAAGGAGATAGTAAAGAGTTAGTAAAGACTTGATATGTGTTAACTGTTGAATATCATTGTTTTATATTTTTGTTTTTCGAGTTTTTTTGTGTTTTTTTGCAAAAATATGTTTTGTATTGAAAGTCAGTGCTCTATGGGTTGTTTTGTAAAAACTTTTGGCCGTTAGCGAAAAAAGTGTTAATTTTGCAGCATGAACCGCAGGTGGCGAACACCTTAAATAATATATTCACAGTGAGTAATGACAATTTAGATGGCCGTAGCATATCCGCCAAGGAAAAAGAGATAGAGCGCGCGTTGCGCCCGTCGGGGTTCGACAGTTTCGCCGGTCAGCACCAGGTGGTGGAGAACCTCAAGGTCTTCGTCCGCGCCGCCAAGGACCGTGGCGAGCCGCTGGACCATGTGTTGCTCTACGGCCCTCCGGGTCTGGGCAAGACCACATTGAGCAACATCATCGCCAACGAGCTGGGAGTGAGCATCAAAACCACCTCCGGTCCCGTGCTCGACAAGCCCGGCGACTTGGCGGGCCTGCTCACCTCCCTGCAGCCCAACGACGTGCTTTTCATCGACGAGATACACCGCCTCTCGCCCGTGGTGGAGGAGTATCTCTACAGTGCCATGGAGGACTTCCGCATCGACATCATGATCGAGTCCGGCCCGGCGGCCCGCAGCGTGCAGCTTAACCTCAAGCCCTTCACCCTCATCGGCGCCACCACCCGCAGCGGCATGCTCACCGCCCCCCTGCGTGCCCGCTTCGGCATCAACTGCCGTCTGGAATACTATGACGCCGAGACGCTTACCAAGATTGTCAACCGCTCGGCCTCGCTCTTGCAGGTGAAGATAACCTCCGAGAGCGCCATCGAGATTGCCCGCCGTTCGCGCGGCACCCCCCGTATCGCCAACCGCCTGCTGCGCCGCGTGCGCGACTTCGCGCAGGTCAAGGGCGACGGCACCATCACCCTCGACATTGCACGCTATGCCCTCCAGGCCCTCAACGTGGACCGCAACGGACTGGACGACATGGACATCCGAATCCTCTCCACCATCATCGACAAGTTCAAGGGCGGCCCCGTGGGGCTCAACACCGTGGCCACCGCCGTGGGCGAAGACGCCGGCACCGTCGAGGAGGTCTACGAACCCTACCTCATCCAGGAGGGCTACCTCATGCGCACCCCCCGCGGCCGCGAAGCCACCATGCTCGCCTACCAGCACCTGGGCAAGATAAAACAGAACGGCAACCAACAGGAACTCTTTTGAAATTATGAAACACACACTGCTCATAGCATTGCTGCTGGCCGTCGGCACGACGGCCTTCGCGCAGCGCCAAAAGGTCTCCGTCGGCAAAGACGGCGAGATGATTGTAAACGGCGACACTGTCGCCTACATCGAAAAGGAGGGCTGCAAACTGCTCAGCACGGAATGCGTCTTCACCATCGTGGACGCGAACGACGACCTGCTCATCACTGTGCGGCAGGGGAGCTTCACCGACCGCGAGCGCCGCAGCCGCGAGTTCCCCGACGGCACCCCGACGGCCTACCTCGTCTTCTCCTTCCGCGGCAGCGACGAGGTGGCCGAGGTAGACTCGCCCTTTTGGCCCAAGGAGGCTTCCATCGCCAAGCTCGTGGCCCGCCACCGCCTCATCAAAGACCGCCAGCTCGACCCCGAGGCCGTGCGCCAGTTCATCATCGCCAACGGCACCCGCTTCAGCGACCGCGAGCGCCAGCAGAACCAGCCTCCGGCCATCATTATTCAACGATAACCAATATGCTGCAACCCGGAATCAAAGGACACAAGGAACAGACCTGCTACAAGAGTGTGCTGCCAATGATTCGGGTGTAACAGAGTAACTTTAAAGAAAATGAATATGAAGAAAGGTATTTTTATTATAATGGCTGCCTGCATGATGTTTGTTGTCGGCTGCCAGAGTGACGACGAGGGGGCCTCGGCCACCCATTACTACACCATCTCCACCGACGACATGTCGTGGGGCCGTGCCGATATGACCTATATCGCCGATTTCTTCACCGACGATGTGAGGATGTTCACCGTCGACGGGACGACCGCCGCCGCCGACCGTGAGGCTTTGGCTCGATACAACGGCATCCTGTCGCATATCGACGACGAGGCCGTGTGCGCCCAGTTCCCGTGCGAGTATGACGAGAACCTCGAGGAGTACCTCTACTACCAGGTGCACCTGTTACGCACAGAGGGCATGCCCGATACACTGGCCGGCAAGCGCTGGAGCCACGACGGCACCACGGTCAGATAATTCATCGTGGAGGAGCTGCAGCAGATGGCGGGCATGGTAGAATAAATATTTTGCCAGGTGAAATATTTGTTGTACCTTTGCAGCAAAATTGATGTGTGAAAAATAAATAACATTTGATTATATGCAGACACTTATCAAGAATATCAAGGAGCTGGTGCAGGTGGAACCCCTCAGCCGCAAAGCGACAGTTCCCCTCGGACAGGGGGGCAACTACCAGCCCAAGCTTCGCGCCCAAGGCAAGGAGATGGCGCAGATGGAGACCATCAAGGACGCATACCTCCTTGTGGAGGACGGTAAGATAAAGGCCTTCGGGCCGATGAACGAACTGAGTGCGGACGGCTGTGGTGCCGGCGAGACGCCGGCGCTCCAAATCGATGCCACGGGGCGAATGGTCTTCCCGACGTTCTGCGACTCGCACACTCACCTGGTCTACGCCAACTCGCGCGAGCACGAGTTCGTGGACAAAATCCGTGGCCTCTCCTACGAGGAGATCGCCAAGAGGGGAGGGGGTATCCTCAATTCGGCCAAAGCCACCGCCGCGGCCTCGGAGCAGGAACTCTACGACATGGGCCAGCAACGCCTCGAGGAGGCCATGCGCCTCGGCACCGGCGCCATTGAAATCAAGAGCGGCTATGGCCTCACCACCGAGAGCGAGCTGAAACTCCTCCGCGTTATCCGCCGCCTCAAAGAGAACTCGCCCCTGACCATCAAGTCCAACTTCCTCGGCGCCCACGGCATCCCCATGGAATACCGCGGCCACCAGGAGGACTATGTCGACCTCGTCATCAACGAGATGATTCCGCGCGTGGCCGACGAAGGACTGGCCGACTTCATCGATGTCTTCTGCGACCAGGGATTCTTCACCGTCGACGACACCGCCCGCATTCTCGAGGCCGGCATCAAGCACGGCATGCGCCCCAAAATCCACGCCAACGAGATGGCCATCTCGGGCGGCGTGCAGGTGGGTGTGAAATACAATGCCATCTCCGTCGACCACCTGGAGCAGATGGGCGATGCCGAAATCGAGTGCCTCAAAGGCACCGACACCATGCCCACCATCCTGCCGGGCTGCGCCTTCTTCCTCAACCTGCCCCTCTCGCCGGCGCGCCGCATGATCGAGGCCGGCCTGCCCGTGGCCATGGCGTCGGACTACAACCCCGGCACCTCGCCGTCGTGCAACATGCAGCTCATCCTCTCCATGGCCTGCATCCGCTACCGCCTCACCCCCGAGGAGGCCCTCAACGCCACCACCCTCAACACCGCCTACGCCATGGGCGTCAGCCACGAGCTGGGCACCATCGCCGTGGGCAAGAAGGCCAACTTCTTCATCACCAAACCCATCGCCAGCTACGAGTACATGCCCTACAGCTACGGCGAGAACAAGGTGGAGCGGGTGTTTATCAACGGCGTGGAAATGTAGTGGTTAAGTGGAAAAGTAGTTAAGTAGTCAAGACAATAGTGTGATACAGGCAATCAATATCAACAAGAGCTACGGCGACCTGCACGTACTGAAGGATATCTCGCTGGAAATCAACCAGGGCGAGGTCGTCAGCATCGTGGGCCCCAGCGGCGCGGGCAAGACGACACTGCTGCAGATACTCGGCACCCTCGACCGGCCCGACAGCGGCACCCTCCGCTACGGCGACACCGAGGTGTCCAACCTGAAGGAGAAGGAGTTGGCACGCTTCCGCAACGAGCACATAGGCTTCGTCTTCCAGGCGCACCACCTGCTGCCGGAATTCACGGCGCTGGAGAACGTCTGCATTCCCGCCCTCATCAAAGGCACCCCCATGAAGGAGGCGCAGGCGAGGGCCATGGAGCTGCTCTCGCTCATGAAGGTGGACGGCCGCGCGGCGCACAAACCGCAGGCCATGAGCGGCGGCGAGCAGCAACGCGTGGCGGTGGCCAGGGCCCTGATGAACAGTCCCATGGCCGTCTTGGCCGACGAGCCCAGCGGCAACCTCGACTCGCAGCATGCCCGCGAGCTCCACGAGCTCTTCTTCCGCCTGCGCGAACAGCTCAACCAGACCTTCATCATCGTCACCCACAACGAAGAACTGGCCGCCATGGCCGACCGGAAAATAACAATCATCGATGGAAAAAGCACAGAATAGACCACAGCAACAGAGAGGCGCTGCCGGCAGGATGCCGGCGCTCCAGATAGTCTACGGCCTCCGCCCCGTCATCGAGGCCATCGGCAGCGGCCAGCAGATAGAGCGCATCCTCATCCAGAACGGACTCAACTCCTCGCTCCTGGGCGAGTTGAGGGCCAAGATGAAGGAACACGACATACCCTTCCAGTACGTCCCCGTGGAGAAGCTCAACAAGATGACCGCCGGCAACCACCAGGGCGTGGTGGCCACCATTGGCAGCGTGAAGTACCATTCCTTCATGGAACTGGTTGAAACCCTGCCCGAAAACGCCATGGTTGTCCTGCTGGACCACATCACCGACGTGCGCAACATGGGCGCCATAGCCCGCACGGCCGAGTGCACGGGCGTCAGCGCCCTCGTCGTGCCCGACCGCGGCACGGCGGCCATGAACGAGGATGCCATCAAGACCTCCAGCGGTGCCCTGCTGCGCCTCCCCGTCTGCCGCGAGCAGAACATGAAAACCGTCATCAACCTGGCCAAGCAGTATGGCTACCAGGTGGTCGCCGCCACCGAGAAGGGCGCCGAGCACTACCGCAAGGTGGACTTCCGCCAGCCCACGCTCCTCATCCTCGGCAACGAGGAAACCGGCATCAGCCCCGACATGCTGAAAATGAGCGATGTGCGAGCCAAGCTGCCCATCGTGGGCGAGGTAGCTTCCCTGAACGTCAGTGTCGCCGCCGGCGTCTTCATGTACGAAGCCCTTGAGCAGCGTCAAGGAGCTGAATAAAAGTATTTTATATCGAAAACTATAGAGATGCGGCGTGCTGTGTCTCCAAGTTGGCCAAGGCCACTGGGAGACGCAGCACGCCGCGTCTTTATAACGGGGGTCAAACCCCTACCTGAGACGTGTCTAATACGTCCGTTCTTATATTGTTTTCATATAGTTCTCATATTGTTTACATATTGTTCTTATATCCTGGATATAGGAACAATATAAGAACAATATGTAAACAATATAAGAACAATATAAGAACGGCC
>OCVV012850448.1_pt1 | contig 31143 bp, 50 predicted proteins | sample 1539721 | NCBI WGS metagenome assembly OCVV01 (sample SAMN02144230, study PRJEB22623) | gut metagenome | biome: sheep rumen | host: Ovis aries | place: New Zealand | reverse complement strand
TACATCGAACGCCCGACCTGATTGCCGGGCGCACGGAGTAACGGAGAAGGAAAAGGGCGGCTCGTTAGGGCGAACCGCCGGAAAAGCCCGTCTTGCTCCGTCGCTTTTCTCCACTTACATTGTATCACAGATCAAGTGGGAACTTCAAGGAACTCTTTGCTATAATCTGTAAGGCTCGACCGTGCATTTTTGTCACGCCTCGTCGAGAATAATGCATGCGATCTGCGATCTGTTCCCATGTCTTGCCGTTGATGTACCGTTCCAAGAGCAGCGTGTGATATGGTTCAGGCATTCGACTGATGGTGCAATCAATCTCCGCTTCGATCCGGCAAAGCTGAGTGACCTCAGCAGAAACCTTCTGCTCGGTATCCACAAGCTCAGCAACCGCAGCGTCCAAAGCAATTCGGTGTCCGTCTTCTGTCCGAAGCTGCTCGCACATTGCCCGCAGCTCAGCAATGTGATCGCTGAGCGCATTCTCACGGCGCTTTGCATGAGTGTACTGCATCAGATATTCTTTCACTTTCTTCGGCGTCATTTCCCTGTCTCCTCGCTGATCCGATTGAACTGCCGGCTGATTTTCTGGACAATGACAGCATTGATATCCTTATCAGATATACCGTTCGCGAGCCGGATCTGCTCGATCATGATCAGGCTGTCTGCGATCTCTTCGGTGACATGTTCCTTGTAGTTGCTCTTGCGCTGGTCCTCTCTGGCCGCCAGCAACAAGATCAGCTCGGACAGCTCCTGCACCGCCTGGACTTCCTGTTTTTGCTGCCCGTAATGATTGAGAATAATTTTAGCTGACGTATCAATTCCGATCATTGCTATTCTCCTTTTCCAATCCACAGCGTTCGATGTCCGCCCACCACAGAACGCGCAGAACCACAAGCGCGACCGGGCAGGCCATTGCGATGACGATTTCTCTGTTCCAGACCGCGAAAACAAATGCCCAGCAAATCAGCAGAAACAGGATCGCAATGCAGACTGCGGAGACTGCCTTAAATATTTTCATAGTTGATTTCCTCGCGTCCTGTAAAAACGCGGCTCCGGAACCGAGGCGGCTCGAAGCTGCATTTCCTGTGCCAGTCCGCTTTCTGTTTACTCTCAGCCTGCTGCCGCTTCGAACGATCAAGCTGTGCCTCGTAGGCCGGAGCGCTTTTGTCCGGCTGGATCGTGACCATTTCAGTCATTGTCATCCTCCTTTGGTGTTTCGGGTAGCGGCATCCAAAACGGGACATCCGCAGGATGATGCCACATGTTTGACGAAAATCCAAAGTAATCTTCATCAAGTTTTGCCACGAAAAATGCTTTATGGTGCTTGTCATATATCAGAACAGGAATGCCAACTTCCGGCATTCTCTCGCTGCACGGAATACAGCGGTTGACGGCTGGAATGTCGTTTATTGCCCGGTATGCCTTTTCTTCATCAGCTCTTGAAAATGAGCTTGCAATGATGTCATACTCTCCGAATAAAAGCATATCTTCAAGCAATCCGATTACGTCAGATCGTCTTATCAAGTCAGCCATTGTCAGCCCTCCTGTTCCATGTTTCGCATGCTCTTTTCATGCTATTGTGTTTCATTGTTCCGATCTGACATTGTGGACAGTATACACGATATACATAAATTCCGGCGCTGTTTATAAATGTCCTTTTTTCAGGTTTTCCACCGCAAAACGGACACGGTTTCAGTTCAGCCATTGTCAGTGCCTTCCTCTCTCATGTCTGCGCCGCAGTTCGGGCAGAAATCGGATAATACTTGCGTATCATCATAATCGTGTATAGCTTCTTTTCCGCAGCATGTGCAATAAAATTCAAGATCAGACGGAATCACACATGCATTATCTGTTTTTGATCCAAGTTTCCACCGCCCGCGCTTCTGCTCTTGTGACTGCTCCGTGCGGCTGTTCCATTTTTCAGCGGCTTGTTCCGGCGTGTGCCCATACGTAAATATAACCGCCCTGCATTTATCTCCCTTGCACTCAGTAAAAAAGCTGTGTTCGCTTACCCTGATTATATCCGGCTTTTCTCCGCAAAACGGGCAAGTATTCAACTTGATCTTAGCCATTGTCAGCCCTCCTGTTCCACTTTTCAAGCGCAAGGCGCTCATAATATCCGTCTGTATGTAAAATGGTGTCTTTGCCATAGATTTTGACTGTTTTCTCTTCATTTCCAACCAGACCGCCAACCGTGCCACCACGAGCATTGCAGGCAGTACACCGGATATGATATGTTCGGTATTCTGCGAAATCTCCAAAACCATTTCGCCAGACTTGGCGTTTTCTACTTTCACACCGGACATTTCCTTTTGCGCCACAGAACGGACAAGCCTCTGCAACCACATCACGAATAAGCATCTTCAATCGCCTCCTTTTTTCATGTATATAAGTGCATATTTTACGCATTCGCCTTTGTCGCATCCATACGACTCTAATCTTCTTTCGCATTCATTGCACATCATGTACGGAGCAAACCATTCCGCAAGCTCCTCGTCCGTCATTGCTCTGATCCGGTCACCATTGGTCATCGGCTTATCTTCATCCGCCTTCCGGTACTTGCAGCCGCGCCGCGGGTTCCAGACGAGCAGCCCGTCCAGCTTGCAAGTGCAGCCGTCTGCATCCCAGTCACCATACCGGCAGCCGTGGCAGCCGGATTCTTCGATCTTAGGCATTGTCAGTATCCTCCCTCATAAAGCATCATCCCGGACAATATTGTCATATCTGTTCCAGTATAGGTTTCACGGCGAAGCGCTTTCAGGAATGCGGCAAAAATGATTTCATAATAATCAGGAATTGTTTTCATTTTTCATCCCCTTTTTAGCAACAAAACGCAAAAGTTTGCATTTTTGCTGCGAATTGATAAAAACACAGCAACCAAGCGAAAAATCGAAGCTGTGTTGCACCAACTTGTAATATAATGCATATTATGGCACCAATTTGTTTTTCACCATTTGACAGTCTGATTGACAGCGTCTTTGAGCTGCTCCTGAGATCGTTTCAGATATATCCTGGTCATGTCGATTGACCGGTGCCCGAGGATATCTGCAAGCAATGCAATGTCCGGATTTTTCTTGAGGAATTCCAGCGCGAAGTAGTGCCGGAAGCTGTGCGGATGCAGCACTTCCTTCGGGATACCATACCGGATGCCGAGCCGGGAGAGGCTATTCCGGAATCCGGCTGTGCTTCTGATCGGAACCGGCTCCTTATACTGCCGAAGATTCCCGCGGATCACCTGATCAGAAAGCGACAGATCGGCAAGGTCAGCCCAGATATCCGTGACCAGGGATGCCGGAAAGTAGATCGTCCGCATGTGGTCCTTGGTGTGCATCGTGATCTGACCGTGCTCGATGTCGCTTTTCTTAACTCGCAGCGCCTCAGAGATCCGCATACCGGTCTTTGCGAGCAGCAAAATATTGACAATCCAACAGCGACGGCCGTCCTGATCCAGACCGCGCAGGAGCTGATCAAGCTGCTCCTGCGTTATGACATTCTCAACGCATGTCTTTGTCGGCATCTTGACGGTTTTAAGCCGCACCGGGATTCTCGCATACCGACAATAGCACATCAGACCGGCAATTCTGAGATTGACGGTCGTCGGCTTGTACCTTGCAAGCTGCTCCTGTTTCCATTCGATCAGGTTCCCTTTGCTGATCTCATCGAATTTCCGCGCATACTGCTCTACAGCCTGGAGATAACTGATAACCGTGTTCCGTGCCATTTCTTCTTCGTACAAATACTGCCGGAAACCGTCAATGTCGATCATTGCTTGCTCCTTTCTTCGATCTTCACTTTGCCCAATCCGCGAGAATCAGATCATAGTCACATTCGGCAGGCTCCGCCGGTTCACGCGGACGGTACGGAACCGGCTCACCGTCAGCATCCACACGGAAGATATCTGTTCCGCGGTGATCGTAATGCGGGCAGCGGTTCAGGCGCTTGGCTTTTGCGGCTTTGTAGAATCTTCCGCTGCCGTTACCGCCGCAGGCAGCATTCGCCTCGCAGATAAAATCCGTACCCTCGCCGTTGTAATCAAATGCATTCCAGCAATATCTGCAATACTGATTCATTCGCTGCTCGCCTCCCTGAGCTCCTGTTCCAGCACACGAACACGATCACGCTGGACCGCAACAAGCTCGCGCAGCCGCTCGATCTCCTCCTGCTGTGCCGCGCAGAGCTGCCGGGCAAGAGCGTTTTGCTCCCGATTCTTCCGGCGAAATTCTCTCATCCATTCCGCCTTCTGCTCCCGTCTGACCTCTGCGGCGCACCGGCGGCAATACTTCGTCCGAATGAAGCTGTACCAGTCATCCGTCGAGATAAGCGTTCCGCAGCGCGTGCAATGTTTCGTCAACTTCGATCGCCTCCCCTCTCCGGTCAGCGTCGATTTGTACACGGTTTCGCCTACTGCGTCCGCGCTCCGAGAGAACTGCGCATTGATGCGCAAGGTCGTTTTTGAGGTCGTGGATTTCACGCTCGCTGATCTCGATCATGCAGGCCGTTGCTGTGTTGTATCCGTCGCAACCGAACGAAATCTCATGCCGCCTGTCATCTCTTCCGATCCACTCGATGTGCAGCATCATGATATCCTCGGCAGCGCTCTCCTGCATGTCGGTGACCAGCTGCTCCGCCTCTGCGATTGAGTCGGCGGTCTTATTGGCGATTGCAAGCTGCTCCCTCACCGTGAGATACTCAAAATCATCCTCCTGCTCCGAATCTTCGTCTGCATGTCTGTTGCGCTTGACAAGATAAACAACCGCTGCAATCAGCAGGAAAAGGTAAACGATACCGAGCGCGCCGTCATATCTTCTGCTGTCCGTGTCCGACATCATCAGGCACAGACTCATCATTTCGATAAACATAAACATTCTCCTTGTTATCTCTGTAAAAATCTTTCTTATCCATCATGCAGTCTCGCATCAGCGAATAGCTGTGCAGCGTGCATCCGGTTTTGAAGCTCCACCTGGAGCAGCTGATACATTTGGTTGCGGGCAAGCTTACACCTCCCTGATCCGGATGCCGTACTTGTGCAGCATCAGCTTCCGCTTGATGATATAATCCGTCGTGCGAACGCCTTTGGTATCCTCAACGATACGTTTTCCGTCCTGCCAGTAAACGAAATCTGCGATATAAACAACGGATTTCTCGATGCACTTCCCCTGCTTCGGCTGTCCCTTCCGCGGCCCTTTGCTGTATACTGCGCCTGTCTCCTCGTACTGTGCGGGGACAAGCTCGAACGGCACCTGCATTTGCAGTCCGATGATCTCGCCGGCAAGCAGGAGCAGCTTTAATTCCTGATATCGCTGCGCTTCTTTCCGGCTGTCAAAGAGAATGCCGTCAATGTTGACTTTTCGATTCCTGTACTTGCTCATCACGAACCTCCTGACGGTAAGCCCGCACCGTAAGGATCCATGATCTTCGCATAGGTTGCATCGTCAATGCTGCTGTAACAGCCTTTGTTTGCAGAAGGCTTCGCCGGAGCAGCTCGACTTTTGAACTCTTCCTCCTTCTGTTCCCAAAGACGGAAAGCTGCCCGCCAGTCTTTGATCGGTTTGCCTTTTCCCTGAATCCAGCCGTTTGCTGTGTAGAAGTCAAAGAATCGCTGCGGATCAATGCTGCTATGCCGCTCCTGACAATATGCTCGCACTTCATCGAGAGAAGGCGGAGTAAATTGCGAGCGCGTGCTGCGCGGCTTGTCCGCGCTTTCCTCACACTCCTTTTCGTTGTCGTTGTCCTTGTCGTTGTCCTTGTCGTTGTCCTTGTCTGATGTATCACTAGGATATCCATACCGTATGCATACCGTATCTATAACGTATTTTTTGAATTCTGCTGATTTGATGTGCTCAGCTGCTCCGATAATCGCACGGAGCAGCTTTTCCGACTTGGTCCAGTTGTACTTGTGCCAGTTCACAATCAGCACTTCCTTGGTATCCTGATCATAACGGATAACCTTGTGCGTTTCCTGCATCCGCTGGATCAGGCGCAAGACCGTGTCGGTGTTGTATCCGGTCTCACGCTCCATTTGTTTCATGGAAATCTCATAGCAGCCGCAGACAGACGTATGCGGATTCGTCAGGAGGTAGAGCATGAAATATTTCTCCTCCGGTGTAAAGCAATCATCGACCTTGCTGTCTGTCCAGAATGACTGCGAGACGTTTCTGTAATTCTTCATGTCGCCCTCCTGATTTCCTTAATTCGGATGATATGGATTCCCATTAGGTGCCGGCACAGCGCCAAACTGCGGAGGCGGTGCCTGCTGGTATTGCTGCGGCGGATACGGCTGCTGATACTGCTGCGGTGCCGGCGGCGGCGGATATCCCGGATTATACACCGGCGGCTGACCATATTGCTCAGCCGGAGCAGCTTGTGCACCGCTGTCCTGCTGCTTCGATTCGCAGAATTCGACGTTTTCGGCAAGGACCTCGATTCCGTAGTGCTTTGTTCCGTTGTTGTCAGTATAATCATTGTTACGCATTGCCCCCTCGACCAGGATGCGGCTGCCCTTGCTGAAATAGCGGCTGACAAGCTCAGCGCGTGCACGCCATGCGACCACGTTGATGAAGTCCGTCTCGGCCTGCTGCGCATCCTTGGCCTTCGGTCTGTCAATCGCGATCCGGAACCGGCAGCAAGGTGTGCCGCCGGTTGTCTGTCGGAATTCGGGATCCGCTGTGAGGCGCCCCATCAAAATGACTTTGTTCATTTCTTACTCCTTCCCGATCCGCTGCTCAATGTCACTGATCAAGTCACGCAGCTTTTCTTTCATCGTTTCCTTTTCACTGCAATCCAGACGGCCTGCGACCATAACACAGATAGACTGGATCTTTGAATGAACCTCACGCAGATCGCGGTCAACATTCGACCAGTAATTCTCATCATCCTTGCGCCCGAGCTCGTCATCCAATTCCTGCATCATTTTTTTCTGCTCTGCGAGCTTTGCTTCGTATTCCTTCCGAAGCTGCTCCAGTTCGGCACTATTGTCCTGAACAGCGACCTCGACCGGTCTGCTTTCAAGCTTCGTGATCTGTGCCTGCATATCATTCATCTGCTCTGTCCGTTCTTTCAGCCTGGCTTTCAGATCGTTGATTACTTCCTGACGCTCCTGCACTTCCTCATAGCTTTTCTGCGAAGACTCCCGTGCCTGCATCAGCAGCTTGTCCTTGTTCGCGGCATCGGCCTTTAGTGCCTCGACCTGTGCTTTCAGTTCCCTCACCGTCGTACTTTCGATGTCAACGGTCTGAGTGATCTCTTCGCGCTGCTCCTCGGTCACGGATGCCAGGAGTGCAAGCTTTGTCGCTCCGATTTGTCTCATTGATGAGACATTTTCCGCGCTCAGTCCTTCCGCGATCTGGATATACCGGTAAGCGTGCGAGCGCGACATTCCAAGCGCTTCCTCACAATATCCCTCGAAGTTATCATACAGCAGCGCCTTGTAATGCTTTCCGTCCCGCATCTCCTTAATTGCCTTGCACATATCATACAGCGATTCGGCAGCGCTCTGAGCATCGGTGAGGATGCGCTGATGCAGCTGCTTTGCCTGATCGACAGGATCCAGCTCAGCCGGCTGTGCTGCGACGATCGCGGTCTCCTGCTTTCTTTCAATATATACTCCGTCTTCAATCATGCATCTGATTTTTTTTGCGACTTGATCCCATGTGTATGTATATGGCCGTTTGCCGTCAGCAGTTCTCATGTGAATTCCTTTGAAGTCATATCCAACATCCGGCATGTCTGGACCGGAATGACCTCCGCATCCGTATTCCTTCCGCAGAAAAGCCGCAAAGTCAACATCTGTCGGTCTGTTCTTGGCATAGAAATCAGCGACGCGCTGTTTCCCGCCTGCGGTTCCGGTTCCGCGCTGGAGATCTTCAAACAGAAGCCTCTCTTTCTCATCCGGCTGCGCTTCGGCAATCGTGGTCTGCTCTTCTTCCGGGACTTCAATCTTCGCATTTGTCAGCACGGTTTTGATTGCCTTGATGACTGTGCTGTTGAAAATGCGCTTGATCGCGCCGGTGCGGAAGGATTCGAGCAAATCCTCGGTTGTGTCGATCATATTGACCTTGCATTTGCTGTATACAGACGCGCCGATTGCCAGGTGTTCAAGCGTTGTCAGCGGCTTTTTGATGCGCCAAACTCGGACATAGCAGTTTGTTACAACTTCCGGATCGTCATCTTCGCCGAGCTCCGGATACTCCATGTCATCAGAGTCGATGCTGATCGGCTTCTGATCCCAGCCGGGGATGTCAAGAATTACATCCGCGTATTCCTCATATCCTTCTTCGCAATCGACCACACGGCTGATCTGGCCGACATAAATGTCATCATCTTCCTCGATGCCGTTCACCGTGCACAGCATCAGGATCAGCAGCTTCTCCGTTGCTGGCTCATATACAAGCTCCTTGAAGGTGAGCTCTTTGCCGAAAAACTGCTTGCAGTCTTTGTATGGCGCTTTCACGCCGACATTCAGATCTTCGTATTTCACTTGACTTCTCTCCATTTCTGTGCTATAATAGCACCATAAACATTTTCCTTTGCGCCGTGTCCGGGTCTGCCATTCCGGATGCGGCTTCTTCTATATCAGGTCGAAAGCGAGCAGCGCATAATACTTCATCGGAACGTCCGTCAGCATACCGTTTTCCTGTCCGACAATCAAAGCCTCGCCAAATACCTGCGTACCGGAAAGCGCTGTCGCAATGCGATTCAGCGGCTTTTTTATTTTCGTTGAATTGTAGCTTTCGTGAACGATCATAATGCCGCCATCTTTGAGCCGAAGCGTGTCAAAATTTCCGTGCATGTACGATGATATCATATACTGCTCGTCCTCACTCGGAATACCGATGCCCTCGATCTCAACCAGACACGGATTCCGGATATCGTCCAGCTTTATTGCAAACAAATGGCCGGATGCCGTTTTCGGTCGCGGTTTCTTTGTTGATACCAGCGGAGTGTTCGGAATGCCGTTCGGCTCGATCTTTACCGCAATCATTTCTCTTTCTCCTTCCATTTCTGGTCATGCGCATCAAGCTGCTCCCGGATGCAGTCATGGACTTTCTCATTCCATGCAGGCCGCAAATAGTTCTTTGACATAGCGGACAGCATTACAAGCACACGGCAAACCATCCAGCGCGGCAGCTTCAGGGTGACTGTGCGTTCATTCGGTATCATTGCCATTTCTGTTCCTCTACCCACTGCTCGATAGCAGAGCGCCGATCTTCAAGCTTTACAAGCTCTTCTTTCAGCTCAGCGATACGCTGCTCCCGCTGTTCGATTTCCCAGTTAATCGCAGAAACCTGATCGTCAAGAGCCACCCAGATAAAATGCGGCAGCTTGTCCGGTTCCGCGTTCGCGGACTTTTTCTCTGCATCCGCTGACCTGCTCTGTGCGATCATCGCATTGACAGCAGAGGCGAACTGCACATCCTCCGGACTGATGATGCCGGGCTTCGATTTTTCCTCTGCGATCGCAGAGATTTCCTTTTCGATCTCAGCCGGCACGAGCGGCGTATTCGGGATTCCGTTCTCGACGTCTTCGAGCTCCTGCTGCGGCTCCTTTGCAATCTTATTGATCAAATTATAAATTGACTGGTCAGAAACGCCGTACTGCTTTGCGAGCTCCTTCGGTGTTGTCCCGTCCTTCCATGCCTGGAAGATCGCAGCTCTCTGCGTATTGGTCAATTTTCCCATGATGATACTCTCCTTTTTTCTGATGCTGAAAACAATCTCTCTTGCTCGCTCGAAGGATACGTGCAGCCGGTATGCAATGTGAAAATAGTTCTTCCCTTCATTGAGTATTTCGAGAGCTGCTTTCTCATTTGCGGTGTACGCCTGGATGTCACACTCTCCGATAGGAATCCAGTCCACATACATCACCGCCTGTTTGCATTTTCGATTCGGATCTGCGTCATTCGGTCAATCAGCTTTTCTTCTGCAAGCTGGTCGGCCCTTTGCTCCGCCCATTCGGACAACCGCTGCCGCTCGCTGTGCATCAGCTTTGTCATCTGCCGCTGGTCATGGGCGCGGGCCAGCGCAAGCACCAGAACGTCAATGAGCAGCAGGATCGAAAAGCCTGCCCATGCCGGCAGATCAGTCAACAGTCTCATGCGCATTCTCCTCGTGCTTCTTGAACTCAGTCAGACCGGTTTTGAAACCGGCAACAATCGCCGCTTTGAAATAATCCGCGGCAGCAAGTCTCTTTTCCGAAGGAAGATTCATAAGTAATGACTGCACGATTCCAGCCACAATATTGCCGCTTTCTTCACATACATCTGCGAATTTGCCGCTCATCTCGATTCGTGTGTGTTTGCCCTTTTCGGTTTCTGCTTTGAGCATGGTAATCCCTCTCTATTCTCTCCGTAACATCTGTTCTGCGTGCTCCATTGCGAGCGGACGGAGCACCTTATTTGCGTCAATCCCGAGGATCGCGAAATACAGCCAAACGCGGTGCATCGGGATTTTTTCCGGATCCTTACCGTCTGTGGTGACCGTGCAGGGATTGACATGCGCTCGCTTGGCAAGCTCTCCCTGCGTCATCTGCTGACGGATCATCTCGGCGGCAATCATGTCCCAGATGATCCGTGCAGGCGTGCGGGCTCTCGGTGTCTTCTTTGCCATACTCTCACTCCTCTCCGGATTTTACGCCGACCATTTCGGCACAGGTGGTGTGAAGCACAGATTCCATTCGCACAGCTGTAATAATACTCGGGACTTTCAGTCCAAGCTCATACTGTGCAAGTGTAGGCTGCGCGATGCCGACTGCTTCCGCAAGCTCTGCCTGCGTCATGCCGGCACGCTCGCGCAGCTTTTTCAGGTTTTCGCTCAATGCCATGTTTTCACGCTCCTTTTCTAAAAATATATAGCTGTGGTATTGACTACTTGTGCAAAATGGTGTATAATGAGATTGCCACATCAACAGAATACACCACTTCGCTCATAGAGGCTATCTGTGGGCGGCGGTTTGTTGCCCATAGCCTAGGTATATTATAATCTACGATTGTAGATTTGTCAACCCGTTATCGTCTACGTTACTAGATTTTGTCTGATTGCATAAAATAGGAAGGTGATTTTTGTGACAGTTGCCGAACGGATATTCCGAATTTTGGAAGAGAAAAAAATATCGCAAAAGGCTTTTTCAGAAGCCGTTGGCGCAAATGAAAAGACTGTATCTGCATGGCGTTCCAGAGGAACAAAGCCATCAATAGACCTGATCGTCCCCATTGCAAAAGAATTGAATGTTTCACTGGAATACTTGCTGACTGGAGAAGAACAAAAAAGCTCGCTCCCCGAATTAACGGAGAACGAGCAAGCGATCGTAAAGGTATTCAAGGATCTGACCGACACCCAGCAGGGCGAAATCATCGGCAGAGCAAAGGTCATGGCCGAGCAGAATGACAAGGAGTATCTGCGGAAAGAAAGCGTATAGTAATGATAAAGGATGATGCGAGATGAAAAAAGCACTGATTGCTGCCGGAGTGTTTGTCTTGGACGCTTTTACTGTCATCAGCTTTTACATGGCGTTCAAGGATATTAAGAAGGCGGTTCTATGGAGCTTACCAATTCTGATAGGCTGTCTTTTAGTTGTTATCGTATCGCTTTGCCTTCAGCTTAATTCGCTACAAAAGAATATACAAGAAAAAGAAAAGGAAGCAAACGACAAAAACAGCAGCCACGAACAAGCAATTGCCGAAGTGCAAGATCAATTGCAACAGGCTGAAAAAGATAAAGCGGCATTAGAAAAACAAATTGAATCTCTTATTCGTCAGAATAAGCTTCAACGAGAAAAAATATTGTTTCTAAAAAAGAACTGGGATGAAATAAACTTACTGTTTTTAACCGCGATAAATGGCGCAAGACGTGAACGCTTTGAACAAGCATATAAGCTTTATTTATATAAAACGAACATTTTGTTTGATAGTGATAAGGAGGTCTACTAATGAAATTGTATAAGGTTGTACGCATCATTGATGAGCAAAGTATAATGCTGAATTGTGGAGCGCAGCAAGGAATATCAGTCGGAGATATGTTCTATATCCGCTCTAATAGCAAGGATGTTATCTTAGATCCTGATACGAACGAAGTATTGGTAGAAATGCAAAAGTATAAGGCGAAAATCGAAGTTGTTTCTGTCTATGACAAAGTGTGTGTCTGTCAAAACGCTCGGGTTTCAACAATACTGTCTGAAGCCATGTCAGCGGCATTGACCGTAAGGCATCGTTTAGACTTAAATGTTGATCCGTCGCAAATTAGTGGAAAGTTCAGAATGGATGAAGATGAAATGATCCAGATAGGTGACGAAGTCGAGCCTATTCCTCGTCCTCAGGATCAGGGTCAGGCAGATCAGAACGATCAGGAAGACAGTTGAAGTTGATCTGAATCAGCATTTCCATCAGACCGTCAAGTCTTCGATTGATGCTTTCCAGATCAGAATAAATCTTCGCTTCTTCGCCCAGCAGGTCAATCTCTGCATAGTTGACGATTGCTTCAGGAACCTTAATGTTGTGCTTTTCGAGCAGCTGATACAGCAATGAATTTTGAAGACGATACCGGTTAACCGCTTCTTCAAGCTGTTCTGTCCTTTTCTTATCCGTCATAAACGGTTCAGTCAGATATTTATTCATTTTCATTCTTTTAGGAAGGAAATCCATTTTATACTCCTTTCGTTTTTCAAAAAAAACAAGAATAACCTCATAACAGGAGGGAGGTGAAATATCATGGCGGACAGCGTAGAGCTGAGAGCATTCCCGAGCGATAAATATGAAGCACTCGCAATGGCTTACCTGAACGCTCAGGATCTGAGCAGACATACTCCGGAGCAGATTGTGCAAGAGTATGCAGAGGCATTATCCAAGGTTAAGGCTGAATTCAAAAGACTTCATGGATTATCCGGGAACACACAGAAGGTTAGCTACTGATCAGGCTTCAATCATGCGTTTCAGCGCGAATGCGGCATCCGGCAGGAAATCATATTCTTTGTCGGATGCTGTTCCTTTTGCAATACGCTCAGAAACACGCTGTATGCTTTCGAGCAAAGCCCTTGCTGCTTCCTTTTCCATTTCCTGACAGGTCAGTTCGGTTTTGTTTTCATCCATTCCTCACACCCCCTTCCGGTATAGCCTGTCTATATTATATGCCACGTTTGTAGATTTGTCAAGATTATTTGTAGAATTTTTGCTTGACAAATCTACATTTTTACTGTATACTAGATTATAGCCAAGCTATAAAGCATCGAAAAGGGAGTGAGAACATGGCAAAAGCAAAGAAGCTGCCATCTGGCAGCTGGAGCGTCAATCAGTTCATTGGCAAGGATGAGAACGGCAAGCGCATCTACAAGCGCTTCACCGCTGCTACGAAAAAGGAAGCCGAATACCTGGCATCGGAGTTCGTGGCAAAGAAAAAGCGCCCCGTCGGACGGATGACCGTCGGCGAGGCGATAGACAGATATATAGAAAGTAAGGACGGCGTTCTGTCGCCGACCACAGTAAACGGATACCGAAACATCCGCAGGCATCATCTTGCCGGCATCATGGAGATCCAGATCGACCGCCTGACGCGGGAAGATGTGCAGCGCGAAGTCAACCGTGAGGCAAAGCTGCACAGCGCGAAAACTGTCATCAATGCGCATGGCCTTCTCTCTGCTGCGCTTGCAATGCACAATCCTGACTTCATTCTTAGGACTACCCTGCCGCGCAAGGTCAAGCAGCTCAAGCGTGATCTCCCGACATCAGAGGATGTCATCAGAGCCATTCGCGGCAATCCTGTGGAGCTGCCGGTACTGCTCGCTATGTGTTTGTGCCTGCGGCTCTCCGAGGTCAGAGGCGTGCGCAAGAGCGCTGTCGAGGGCGATCGGCTGCGGATTGACCGCGTGATCGTGACCGTTAAGGGCGCACACATCGAAAAGGAACTCGCAAAGACGGATGCCACCAGACGATATGTCGATCTGCCGCCGCACCTCCGTGATATGATACTCGCATCAGAAACAGAGTACATCACAGAGCTGACCGGCAGAGCGATCTACGGAAGATTCGTCAAAGCAATGAAGAAAGCCGGGTTTGAGGGAGTCCGATTCCATGACCTGAGACACATCTCGGCAAGCGACATGCACGCACATGGTATTCCGGACAGAGTCGCAGCTGAGCGCGGCGGATGGTCCGGGACACAAACCATGCAACAAGTATACCAACACAGCTTCTCGCAGGATCGTCAGCGAGCTGATAAAATCATGTCTGACTACTACGAAAAGCTGCTTGATGCAACACAGAATGCAACACATCACATTGAAATGCACGAATCTGCGTGACGTTTCTTCGGGTTCGATTCCCCTCGCCTGCTTACGTGGTAAAGCATCGCATTTGCGTCATTTGTGCGTAGGTGCGATGCTTTTCCGTATAAACATCGTCTTATATTTTCGGTTATAACCATGTCAAAAATTGGCTTTTTCAGATACAATGCAACACGAAATGCAACACAAAGCAACCGGCAGAGGATTACTCCCCTGCCGGTTTGCTTTTACTTGGTGAGTGCTGCCTTAGTCGCCGGGCCGCAGAGGCCGTCCACATCCAGATCATGCTCGAACTGGAATGCCAGCAGCGCTCCGAGCGTGATCGTGCCGAAATCTCCGTCAACCTCCGACTTTCGGAGATACCCTTTTGCAGTGAGCCGCGCCTGCATCAGCTCGACATCGGCGCCATTATCTCCTTTTTTAATCACGCGCTCCGTCTGCTGCGTTTCCGGCTGGTAAATGAATCCGAGAAAGCGGTACTGCGTGCCTGCGCCCCAGTTTCCGCTCTCACGGTATCGGTGCGTTGTCCAGAACGGATTTGTGCAGCCGTAGCCGCTCTCCGACGTGATGATACTGCCGTCAGACTTGATTGCCTCTACCACGGCGACATGCCCCGCGCCGTCGGCAGAAGTCCAGGTCTTGCCCTTTGCCCAGCAGATGATCGCGCCGAGCTGCGGCTTACTGCCGACCTTGAGGCCTGCGGCGATCGCGGTGTCGTAGAAGTCCTCGGCATTCGGAGGATACTGGAAATAAACAAACTTGTTTTTCCCGATGATCTCATTGAACCGCCCCGCCGCATAGCCGACGCAGTTTGCAAGCACATTGCATCCCTTATCTGTCGGCTTGCCAGCAATCGCGCCGGAATAACCGCCGGTTGCAATGCGGTTGTAGTACGGATTACCGTTTTCGGGTTTCGTCAGTCTCGGTTTGAACATTGCTTTTCCTCCTCCTTTGTCAAAGGTAATCATCGGACAGCGCCGTGATAATCACATTCATCCCGGCGCTGATGCCTGCTGCAAGTGCCCCGATCAATGCGGAGCGCCAAACCGCGCGCCCGCCTTCCAGCGTCGTCACGGTGAACGGGATTGCTGCGAGGAAGGCCTGCACGGCGGTCTTGCCCGCACGTGTGAGGATGTCTTTCCACTTGGCTTTCAGCTTTGCTTTCACGGTGCTACCTCCTTTTCCAGTCTTTCAACTCGGTTCGTCAGCTGCCGGATTTGCTCTTTCAAAACCGGCACCTCCTGCGCAAAAACGTTGATTTGCCGGACCTCCTCTGTGAGATTCTGGAGTTTGGTGTCGGTCACAGCCTGCGAGGTCTCCAGCTGATGTGTGATTTCCTTGTTCGATGCCCGCGTTGTGATCACGACCGCGGCGATTGTTGATGCTGCGGAGATTAGCGCGACGACGATCGTGATCCATTCCTGCGCCGTCATTCGTCGCCTCCTGTTCTTATCGCCCAGAACCCGTTCGTGATGAAATGATCGTTGCCGATCGAGAACTGCGCAAGGCCGGAGTTGTAGTTCTGTCCCATCGGCATGTAATATGCATCTGTCGTGTACGATGCTTTGCCGACATCGGCGTTTGTCCCGAACGGGCAGAGCGTCGTTTGCTGTGCAGTCTCAGGCGTGAAGGTTGTCGTCGTGCTAATCGTTGTGCTGTCACCGAGCGCGACGTGCTGAAGTTTATTACAAAGATAATTCGTTGTTGCCGAATTATCTCCTCCGGCAGAAGAAATAACGGCGATTTTGTCGTTGTTCGTTTTTGCGATTAAAATGCCGAATCGTCTATTTGCGTTCCAGCTGTAATAAAAGTCGATGATGATTCCGTTGTCGCATTTGATAATATCTATCGTGGTTACACTTGACAACGGGCCGCTTGTAATGTAGCTTTCTGCCGATCTGTACGAACGAACAGCGAGATAGCCGGAACCGGTACCGTAATTGCCCATTGAAAAAATGATGTTTTCGTCAGCGTCTCTTGCCACGAGCTCGCCACTTGTGAACGTCACGCTGCTGAAAAAATCAGATGCATTTTCATTCAGCCACGCCGCAAGTTCTTCAACTCCGTTTACTTGTGCTCTTGTGATTGCCATTTATTCTACCTCCTCAATCGTCAAAACTGCACTCGAACTTTTGCGTTTCTGCGACTCTATCAGTCGTGATTTCCGCATCCGATACACTCAGGATGGTTTTTGTTGTTTCCTGATATCTATACTCCAAATCAAACGATACCGGATCACGCTCCGGAAAATCATTCCCGGTGACATAACTTATAAACGCAGGACGGAAATCGTCCGTGAGGGTGATTTCCAATTCTGTCGGATTAGTCCAGTGCCACACCCATTTAGTGCTTGTGTTACCATCGAGGCATTTTTGCTCATTCTCATTATCTGTGGAAGGAGTCACATTTGCTCGAACCGCAAAAATACTTGGTGTTATTCGGTTTTGGTTCTGGTCGTAAAAATAGATTTCGTCGATTGCTCCGTAGCTCTGTGCTGACCGCGTTTTTGTGATTGTCAGCACAAGCGTCGGATTCTCATAAATGCGCTTCGCGCTTCCGGCAAATCCATAGCAGCCTTTGTACTTAACGACTGCATTTCCCGCGATTGCTCCTTCGACCTTCGGAGCGAGATTCCTGATTGTCTCAAGCAGCTGCTCGTAGATATCAGGCGGCGGATCGGGATGCATCGGCGCGCCGTCTGTGATGCACCGCGAGCACGGGACGACCGCAGGCGTCGTCGTCCGGATATCGCCGGCATAGACGCCAATCTCGACGCGGAATGCGTTGTAGATCACCGGAAGCATCGCCGTCGATCCGGTGAACTGAACATCTGCAAACCGCTGCTCTCCTGTCGGGATATCAGTCCAGACGACATGCATCGTCTTCAGATCATACGCCCATTCAGTGTCCAGATCGAACACGGCTGCATAATCGCTGTTGCCGCAAACGATCTCAGGCGCTTCCTGCGTCCGGGCGATCTTATTCCGGACTGTAACTTTGATATTCGGCATCTTTTGCCTCCTATTCTGCTTCGTTCAAAGCATTCATAAGATTCGGCGATGCAGACTGCAAAGATGCTCCGCCGGATTGCAGCGCGAGAATCATCTGATAGAGTTCCGGCATGGTCGGACAATACGGCGCATGTTCCGGCGACATCAGGTAATCGACTGCTTTGCAAACCATAGGCTTGAAAATAACGTTATCCGCTGTATATCCTGAATAAATCATTATGATTATACCAACACCGCCTGTGAGTCCTTCTGTAGGAATCAAACTTACGCTCTCTCCGTAATCGTATCTTGCGTAGCTTGACAATGCGGCATATTGTGCATAACTTTGACGGCTTCCGCCCTCTGGACAGCCACACAGTCTGTATGATCCATCAAACAGTTCACCATCAGCCGGAATTGATGCAACTTGAATATATGCATTCGCGGTTGCAGTACCGGAAGCAGTCACCGTTCCGTCATCACCGACCGTAAATGTGATGCCGTTGTGTGTCCGGCTGGAAGCGGTCAGTTTCAACCGATTTTTCGCGCCGCTGTTGATTTGCTGGATGACAGCTTCATCTGTTTTCTGCCGTGCAGTCGCTTCGGCAGCGATCGCATCATCAGTTGCATCGAATCTGCCGTCGAGACTGGACTTTCCGCCTCTTGCTGCAAGGATCTCCAGCTCTACGTCGAGCACCCTCTGATACAACGCTGCAAGAGTCGGTACAAATGTGACGAACGTCGGTGTCAGCTCGTAATCAGACTGCAAGCAGACCATAGCATCCTCGAAATCTACATCGTCTTCAAGTGATGCGTCCTTGTCCTCTCCAGCCCAGATGCGAAGCCGATCCGTCTTTGAGTTGACGACAAACTCTATGTTTGCTCCTTCTCCGCGATTCATCAGGACCGGCGTTGTAGTTGGCCTGATGATTACATCATGCCCTTCGGAGAAAAGATATCCTTCAAGCCGGCATTTCGTTCCGTCGGTATCGGTCGATACAAGATCGCCGAAGTACATGTGATACGTTCCGGCTTCAAGGTCAACCGGAATATCGCAGTATCTGATGCCGCCGGCTCTTTCATACTGCGTCATGTTCTTCGCGCCCGTATCAAGCAGACGCCGGAGCGATTCTTTCAGCGTGCTGATGTCCGGTTCAATATTGATCTCCATGTCAGTATTGATCTGAGAGATCGCTTGTTCGTAATTGTCAAGCCGCTCATCAAGGTCTGCGCAGCCTCCGCGAGCCTTTGCAAGCTCTTCAAAAAGGTTCGTAAAGTCCGCTCTTCCTGCATTCGCGGGGTTAAACTGTGACGTTCCCATGATTTCACTCCTTCGCAATGACATAATCGCCTTCAGCGGTCGTTACATAGTCGCCTTCGGATGTGACGATGAAGACATAGCCCGGCTTCGGCTCAGGCACAGGATTCAAGGCTTCCTGCACCGCTTCGCACAGCTCGTTGTATATGTCTCTTGGCGGCTCGGTTTCAACCGCCGGGATATCTGTAACGCAGCGCAGGCACGGCACAACCGCCGGTGTCGTAGTACGAATGCTTCCGGCAACGACTCCGATCTCAACGCGGCAGATTCCATACAGCGGCGGAATCGCACATGCGCTGCCGGTAAACTCCACATCCTCATGCGCGATCTTGCCGTCCTTCATGTACTGGAATCTTGCGGTCTTCTGTTCGTAGTCATCCCATTCGCTGTCAAACGTGAATGCAGCAACATAGTCGCTGTTGCCGCATACGATGCATGGTTCACCGGTAATGCAGGCGCGCCGTTCGGTAATGTGAATATTGATCTGCATATTAGCTGCCTCCCGTCATGACGCCGCTTGTAAAGTTGATCCAGCCAGTTTGTATATCAATATTCTCCCGCTGCACATCGAGTGTTCCGTCCGCAGCAAGCGTAACATCGGTAACAACAGACGAAGGAGCGGAGACGCCGGCAACAAAGGATACATGGCTGCTCACGCCGCGCCCGCCATTGATGCCGAATGTATTGCATGTGAAATTGATTCCGTCTGCCACAACATTCAGGCCCTTATCATGACGACCGATATCAGGTGAATAAATATCTGCTGATGCGTCGATAGTCACATACTTATCATTGCCAAATCCGCCAATGAGCTGACCGCCGATCAGCTGCACCCAGTATCCCGCTGCATCCCTTGTAAGAACCTGGCCGAAAATATCCGCACCGTTCTGGTCAAGCCGGCAGACGATGTTCCCGGTAGCGTCCGCAACCTCAATCACGCCGTTGACATTGTCCGTGCCGCCCATTCGGAGCGTGCCGCCGCGGATTCGATCTGCAAACATTGTTCCCGTTGCAATAAAGTCTGCAACGATCTGTCCGTTCATGGTCATTGCAAGCCCGTATGGTCCGTGATATCCATTGCTGCTGTATCCGATACCTCCCTGATTCATGCGCCATACGGAGTGTGCAGTTTCGATGTCATCAGTATCCATAATCAGGATTTCGTTCGGGCGGATCACCACATAGCCGGTTGTGGCAGCTTCGATCATCTGAGTTGCAATGCGCTGCGCGGTCTGGACAGTCTGTGACAGCTGATTCGGCAGCTCGTAGTTGATGAGATGCTGCGTCTGCGCTGTCACGCTGGTAATCTTCGCGGTCTTGTCACCGATCTCAACCTCCGGCGTGTACGGCTTCAGGATATCGACCGTTCGCCCGAGCAGCCGGAGATTCTCGTCAAGCCCCATGAGCGGATTCCGGAAGCGGTATGTATCACCGCAGCGGATCACGCCCTTGCCGGAGATATCCAGCACAGATGCGGCATAATGCTTCTTCACGCGGTTATTTTCAGCAAGATACGCCTTACCGCGGGCGACAAGATTCTCTTTGATCGTGATATCGTCAAACTCTGCTGTGCCGACAATCACGCCGTACTTTGCGATTGCTTCGGGATCGTCGATATACGGCACAGTATAGGTGTGCCCGTCGTCAGGATCCACCGCGCCGGTGATCGTCAGGCGTTCGGCGGAATCTCCGCTGTCAGACAGCTGCGCACCGAGCGGCATCAACCGTGTGATGATGTTCGCGGTGTCGCTTTCGATGCTGAGTGACCGGAGATTATGGCCGAGCATGACGATTGTGTCAGCTGTGCTGCCGTTTGTCGCCGCGGTGAGGTAATCAAGCAGCAGACGCCCGTCAGCTCCGCGCCGGACACGCAGCTCACCGCCGAAGCGGCTGATCAGATTCTCCTTGATCTCCGCAAGTGTCGAGCGGTATGCTGTGGTCTTGCTACCGCCCTGGCCGGCATTGATCTCGCCTTGATAGATGTGCTTGCTTTGTTCGGTTGTCGCATTGTGGTAATCCAGCAGCGCCGTCAGGAAGAACGACGGATCCGCGGCATCATATGTATGATAGTCCTGGACGCTGTCATTCAGATAGCCGAGAAAGCCCTCAAATGTCAGCTTCTTTTGAAGCGTCCCTTTGCTGGTCATGCTTTCCGGCGATTTGAGCAGATAGCCCTCGAACTCAATCTCACCTGTTTCCGTGTTCTTCAGCTCAACCAGTGTATTCCGATCACTCAGCATATTATAACAGGCATTCTGCGGTGTAATTGTCAGTGCCAATGATGGAGTAATGCCGACATATTCCTTGAGCTTGCCGGCTGCAATGCGCTGTGTGCTGTTCGGATCGTCAGTATGCAGGATGTGGCGCTCTCCGCCGTTGTCAATCGTGATCTGATACATCAGTACAGCGCTCCTTTCATTGCAAGATTCCGGCGCAGATATTTCAGCCAGTTCTGCAAGTTATCATCAAATTGGCCAGCCATGACCGCAGAAGCGTATTGCAGCACAAGCAAAGCATCTGCATCCGTGATTGTTCCGTCAAGATTTGCATCAGCAAGAAGCTCCTGCTCAGGTGTCAGGCCGCTTGATTCTCCGTGAGCAATATGCTCTGCTGCTGTCAGAATCATAGCTGCATCCGCTGCCGTTACATAGCCGTCACCGTTCAAATCAGGATAACGCTTCTCAGATTCAAGAAGAGGCGGCACCTGGTTCGGAAGCATTGCTGGATTTGCCTGAAATGTGATTGTCACATGCAGAACTGTCAACTGGCCTTCTTCCGGCTTGATATCCGGAGCCCTGGCCTCAAAGTGATAATCAGGATAAGCGCTGTCATACAAATCACGAACGTCGAACCAGCTGAGATGCTTCCGCAGTTCTGTCAGTATGAACTGAACATTTCGGTGATTACGGTCAATCAAATCGAATTTGTATGACAGTGTGCGTTCTCCATAACTCGGTGTACCGAATTCATGCGTGATGTTGCTGAACGGGACACGCTCGGTGTGATCATCCTTCTGCGGTTCGCCGATCTGCCGCGAAAGCAGCCTGAAACCAAGCAATGACGGAGACCAGAAGCCGTGCGTATCCCCGAGATCTATTGCAAATCCAGCGTTCAATGTGCTGTCCCCCTTTCATCCATTTCAACAGTTTCACCTTGCAGAATATCGACTTTCTCCGCAACCATCTCAGCAACCTTTTCGCCGTCCATTTCGGTGTTGCAATGCACATGAACATTGATAATCGGCTGCGTGTCAATGGTGCTGTTGTTGGTCGTGCTGCTGTAATAGTTGTTTGTGATCTCGGATGTCGGACTAGGCTGAATCAAATCGGCGTCCGATCGTTCATTAAATGTCTGGATCAGATTCACAGCTTCAGGATCAATGCGAGGGGCTTTTGGTTTCGGAATATCTGCATTGATATTCATGTCAATGTCCGGAAGTTTCAGATTGCTGAATGCTTCAAGTGCATCTTTCCCGATCTGCGGGATCTCATCCGTAAATCCGACACCGACACCCTGCGCAATATATTTGCCGACGCTGTCGCGCATGACCTTCGACGGAGAATTGATGTCAAATGCATCCTTGAAGCCGGCGATAATACCTGATGCAAAACCGCTGATTTTGTCGCGCAGCCAGTTGCCCATACCTGTGATGCCATTCCAGAGTCCTTCTACGAGATTCTTTCCGGCATCAAACATCTTCTGCGGCAGTACCGAGATACCGTCAACGACCTTCCGAACCAGATCATCAGCACCGTCCTTGCCCTTCCTTGCAAGGTCAGAAGCCCAGGAAACAACCTTTTCGATTGTGTTATCAAGCCATTCCTTCGCCTTGCCGGGGAGCTCCTGGAAGAATTCAACAACATTGTCAAGGAATTCGGATGCGGCTTCCTTTGCACGTTCAGGCGCTTCCTGTGCGAATTGTACGATGTGTCCGATCGCGGTGCCGAGCATATACCCGATCTTGCCCGGCAGCTCGTCAAGGAACTGCATCGCGCCGTTGACAAATTCAGAAGCAGCCTGCTTTGCATCCTCAATCATCTGGCCGAACCAGGATGAAACCGCATTTACAGCATTCGTGAAGATGTTGTCGATCCATTCGTCTACGAGATCAAACATCTCCCCGAAATACTCTACGAGCTTTTCAAGGACCTCCGGCAGCGCCTCTACCAATGCCATGAACAGCGTAAATGCTGCTTCAAGCAGCTGCGGCGTCGCTTCAACAAGAACCGTCACAAGCGCTTCGAGCAGAGCCTCGTTGATAACCGGCAGAGCATCCAGAATCGCATACAGCAGCTGAATAGCAGCATCCAGAAGCTGCGGCGCACATTGAATCAAAACTTCGGCAACAGAAGCAATGATCTCCTCCGTCAGCGGCAGCAGCTCATCTATCAGAAGCGGCAAAGCCTCCAGAAGCCCTCTGATCACCTGAATCGAAGCATCCAGCAGCATCGGCGCTGCCGAAATCAGAAATTTTGCAAGATTGGATACCAGTGCGGAAATAAAGACGATCAGCCGCGGTGCATTGTCAATGATTGATTGCGCGAGCGTCAGGATGATCTGCAATCCGGCATCGAGAAGCGAGGTCAGGACACCAGGATCGAGCAGGATTTCGAGCAATGAGCCGGTGATCTGCACCGCTGAATCCAGAATCAGCGGCAGATTTCCGGTCAAAGACTCTGCAAATGATGTAATCAGATTTTTCGCAGCATCAATGATCTCCTGCTGATGCGCGGAAATACTGTCGGCCAGCCGGACAATCATCTGCGTGCCGAAATCGAACAGGTCGCCTGCTATGCTGAATAATCCGTCCAGCAGCAGTGCGCCGGCCTGAAAAACTGCCTCAGTGATCGCAGGCGCATTAGCGGTCAAGCCCTCTGCAACAGCACTGACCAATGATACACCAGCGGCAACCAAATCAGGCAGATAGCCGGTCAGATGTACGATCATATCCGCCGCAACGCCGCTCATGGACGAGATCATCTTGCCGATGCCGCCGATGATCGTTTCGACACGGGGAAGAATGTTGCCCGCTGCGGCAGCCGCGCTCTCAACCAGATCATCGACCAGCTTGTCAAAATCCTGTGTGTCATCCGCAATGCCGACAAGCAGATTGCTGAATGCGGCCTTTGTCATGCTCACAGAGCCCTGGATCGTTGTCGATGCTTCCTTCGCAGTCGTGCCCATTCGGGCAAATGCTTCTTCCTCTGTCAGAGCTCCGCTTGCAACAAGCTCAGCTGCTTCCTCGGCAGAAATACCGGAGATGTGCATTTCCGTCTGGACTACATGGATTGCCTCGACAATATCAGCATAGCTGTCAAGGTTGTACTCGATGCCGGAGATCTTCTCTGCATCAAGCAGCAGGCGTTCCATTTCATCTTTCGTGCCGCCGTAACCGAGCTTCAGGTTGTCGAGCATGGTATAATTCTGCTTCGCAAATCCCTGATAGGCGTTCTGGATGCTCTCCATACTGCTGCCCATCTTGTTTGCATTATCAGCCATGTCGATGATTGCTTTGTCAGCAACCTGTGCGGCCTTGGCGGTATCACCATCCAGCGAGGAAATCAGCGCAGCGGAAAACGATGTGACCGTCTCCATGTACTCATTCTGAGACAGTCCGGCGGTCCGGAATGCTCTGCCGGCATTCTCAGCCACCATTTGTGCAGCGTCCGGGATATCGTGCATAGCCTCGGCATATCCGCCCAAATCATCAATGTTTGAGCTGATAGCCGCAGAAACTGCGTCAGCCATAGACTGAGCGTCTTCTGCATTCATCTGATACGAATCAGTCAGATACTTGATATAACCGTCTACATCAGCCGACGCCGTTCCGATGCCGTAAGTCACTGCATCAGCAACAGCGTCCATAGACGATCCGACATCGTTCTCCCATTCTTTGAATGCGCCGGCATTGTCATATACTTGCTGTCCGAGCTTTTCCCAGACATCATCACTCAGGTCATCGAGAGCCTGCTGTCCGATAGCTCGGATCGTTCCGGATACATCTCCGAACAGAGTCTCAACGCCGCCTGTGAGCTGCTCATAATCGGCATAAGCTTCAAGCGCCTTGGTTCCGAGCGCAGCCATTGCACCGGATGCCGCAGTAATCGCGCCTGTGACCGCTGCCATACCGGCTTTTGCAATGCCGCCAAGCTTAGAAAGCCCAGATTCAAAGCCGGATTTATCAATACTGGTATCAAATTTCAGTGTGCCGTCAAATGCCATACGATCCCTCCATTCACGGCGGATCAGTACGGCTCATTGGCTCATTGTACTTGATTACCCTCGATTATTTTCACTTCAAATTCGCGCTTGCAGCCGCGTGTACATTTTACGAACACGCCGCTGCATTGCGCTGTGTTGTCATAAAGAATTGTTTTTGCGCCGCAGTAAGGGCAGCGCAGCCATTTCCGCTCGATCGGCGGCTTCATTATGCGTTCCACATCATCGCTCCGATCATCTCATCGTCATACTCAAACGGCAATGCTATCTGCCGCTGGATCTTTGCAATCCGGGCACGCTGCCGCTTATCCGGGATCTCATTCAGATCCGTGCTGCGGTATCCGATGCGGCGCATCGTCATACTTTCATCAGGCAATGCCCGAAGAAGCGAAAGAAATTCCCACCAATGCAGATATTCAACACGCAGCAGATCAATATTGTAGAAACGCCGGAAGTCTCCGAGGATGAACCTCGCATCTATGCTGAAATCCAGAACCGGCGGTTTCGGCGGCTCCGGCTCGTCAGATGCATCATCCTCTTCCTGGTCCGGCGGCTCCGGCTCCGGCTCCAGCGCAGCGCCTCGCAGGAATCCGATCATACTGTTAATCATGCCGGCTGTAACGTTTTCAGATTCTGGATCTGTCCACATACCGCAGAGAGACGCTTTCTCTTCCGGAGTAATTGTCTTATCCGCCAGCATCTCCGCAAATCTCAGCCATTCCCGAAAATCCGTCAGGATCCGGAATTCTTTGCCGTCAGCATTGATGCTGTTCGGGAATGGCTCATACAGAATGCTGATCATTTTTTCTTAGATTGCTTGATTGCAGCGCGTTTCTGTGCTCTGTTCGGGCGGTATTTTTCCAGAAGAACAGCACGCCGCTCATTTGCAGCAGCGGTCTGTGCCGTAACAAATTTCAGAAAATCCGTATATACTTCCTCATGAACCGCTGCACTCATCGGTTTTCCGTCGAAGATCTTCTCCGCCGTTCCATCACCAAACAGATGATCGAACAGATTGCGGAAAAGCATACAGTAAGCCCGGATACGTCCGGATGCTCTGCCGTCAATCCGGATCGTTTTTTCCTCGGATGTCATTGCATCAAACGCATTTTCATAGCGTTCCATGACTTCAACATCTTCAAGATCGAGAGGCAGGGAGATCCCATTGATCTCCCATACCTTCGGATTATTATTCTGGCTCATTGGCGCATTTCTCCTTTATGATCAGGTTTCTTCGGTGAATGTGACGGTCTGCCAGTCATCGGAGCTGGAAGCGGTGCCCTTGATCTGCTCACCGTTAGCCTTGAAGCTGCCGGAATACTTGTAGATATTGGCATCGTCACCTTCGGAACCCGGCGAAACAGTATAATCACGCTTATATGCTTCACCGGTTACGGTATCCACATTGATGATCTCGCGGATTGCTTCGGCACCGTAAAGCTCCTCATTTGTGATCTTTACGATATCGGTCAGCACCGGATCGTTGCGGTGCTTATCGAAGCCATAGCTGATTTCCGGTGCAAAACCGGTTACATCGGTGCGCTGCGTTGCCTCATCGACATACTTGCGGCTGTACTCCTGCGGATTCTTGGACTGAGCCAGCTGCGTGAAATACTTCATGCGATGGTAGGTCGTGGTAGTAACGCCCTCAGTCGTTGTCTTGACGCCGTAGAAGCTCAGCATCTTATGACGCGCTACGATTTCTCCCATTTTTATTCCTCCTCGTAAAGCAGCCGGAGCTGCATCTGATATCTGGCGGTATTGCTGTCAGCATCGAAGGCGTAACCGCCTGTCAGCACTTCGATGGATACCGGATCCCGCCCGTCAAGGTCAGGAAGATCACCGGCAAGGTCATTTTTGCGGATCCAATTTTCAAAATGCTCATAGAATTCAAGATTCTCAATGCATTGGTTGATATCCGCGCTGTAATACTTTCGACTAGCGAAAAGGAACAGAAACTGCTTCATGCACCCGCCGTCAGTATAGCGCTTGAAAACCGAATCGCACGGTACAGCCTCGACAGAATACTCGATTGCCTGATCGCCGAGATAATCGACATACAAGCATCCGTCTTCGTCGAGCTCAGGGAAATCAAGAACATAATTGCGGATGCATTCGATGATAGGTTTCATTTATTTTCCCTTCTTCGCTGTTTGCAGCAGTTCGTCTTTGTGGTCGGCTTTCATCCGGTTCAGCCATTGCTTGCCGCGCAGGCCGCCGGAATGACCTTTGTTGATGTAGTATTCCCGCCTTGCTCTTGGTTCGGTATTGATGATAACACCAGGCTTCTCCTGCTTGTGAGATTTGCTCATCTTGCCGCGATTCTTGAATCTTGGCTGTGCAATCGGGACATAGTCTTCCAGGAGTGTGATCACCTTAGCATCGAGAGCGTTCTGTCTGGTTGCAAAAGCTTTCTGCACATTGCCTGCAAAGTCAGGCGGAAACTCAATGCCTTTGAACTCGATCATTTTGCTGTCACCTCAATATGCTGCACGCTGTCGGAGCCATACCGAAAATCCTTGACGGAAGTAATGGTCAGAGCATCTTTCGGCGGCTGCGTATCATTGAGCGCACCGTTCATGATGCGGTCATCGGTCTTCGGCATGTATGCGCCAAGGTTTGCAGCGGAAACGATCATCAGAATCCTGTCATCCGGATTGCGGGTAATACCGTTTATTGTTTCACCGTTCGTGTCCTCCCAGTAGGCTGCGCCTGTCTGGTGGCGGATGTATGTCGGTGTGTGGTTTATGACGGCTTTGGACCAGATCGTTACGCCGGGTGTGTTTGTGAACATTGCGTCACTCCTCTCCGGAATACATGTCAAGCCATCCGAAACGCTGCTGCATCAGACCGAGGTCTTTGAGCTCGTTACGCAGGAAATACAGAGACTGTCCGGCATTGAGATAGCTCATTGTCAGGCTGTAAGCGCCGATGCTCTCAGTTCCCTGTGATGCGACTGTGTTGCTATTGACGCTGTCAAGCGCCCGGCAAACAGCCTGCACAACCACAGACTTGACTGCAAGCGCATAGTCCTCACCGGAAACCGGATCAGCAATCAGCTCGTCGATGTTCTTCTTGTATTTCTGCGCCATCAGCCGGAGCTTGGCGGAAGCCTCTGCAATCAAGACTTCCGCCGTTTCCTGCTGTTGATTGGTCAGCGATCGCCCGAGCGCGGTAATGTCGCTGACCTCTGCATACACCGTGCCCATGATTATTCTCCGTCTCCGGACTGTGCAGCAGCGGCAGCCTGAATCAGCGCAAAGCTGCTCGGATCGAGAATGCCCCAGCCGATGTATGCCTCGGAGCGGAGCACGATCTCATTGGTACGCTTCAGGTCGCCCTGGCCATCCGGATCGCCGTACTGGATGATCTCCAGCGGGATGTTCGCAGCATAGCCCCACTTGAAGCAGTTTGCGAAATCGCCGACGACTGCACGGAGCAGTGTGCCGGTGCCGAAGCTGACAGTGTTGTTGATGTCGGATGCCAGCGCGCCGAATGCTGCCGGATTGCCGCCGAAGCGGAACTCCGGATACATTGCCTGATTGGAATGCGCCATCTTCATCTTGCCGATTGCTGCGCCCATTGCCGGACACATTGCAACACCGGTCACGATACCGTCAGATGTCTGGATCGCGCCCACAGCATCGTCGATGTTGTCATCCGGATGCGCTGCATCATAGGTGATGATGTGCGCAGAATCAGTCACCTTGCCGGTGAAGCAGTTCGTACCGACGATCGTCGAGGCCGTTGCAGTCGCGGGATTGAAGCCGTGGAAGCCGGCAATATCCAGACCGCGGGCGATCTTCTTGGAGAAGCCGTCAGCGAACGCGCGGAGATACGGGATCTGCTTCTCCTCAGAGAGATGCACGAACTCATCCGTAACGCGGTGCTGATAAACGAACTTGATCGGCTTGATCGTGACAGGCGCGATTGCAGCGGGACCGGCAGGCTTCTGAGCACCTTCGCCGACGATAGCGGCCTCACCGTCCATCGTGAAGATAAAGGTATCCGTGCCAGCAAACGGCATCGGCTCAGCTGCGCTCAGCTTTGCAAGGGAAGAATGTCCCTTGACCTTGCTGAACATTTCGGTCACGAGCTCCGGCTTGAAGAGAGTACCGGAAGTAGTCTTGTTAGGCATATAAACCCTCCTTATGCGTTCAGGTCATGTGCAAGCGCACGGTATGCCGCATCCGCATTTGATCCGACAGGCGTTTCAGATGAAAAACTCGGTGTTGCCTGCGGACGCGATGCGAATTTGGAGAGTGCGTCTGCATCTTTGCGGATTTCCTCCTCGGTCGTACCGGAGAGGCGTTCTGCAAGCTCATAGGGCAGACCGACCTCATGCGCGACTTTCGTTTTTACCGAGGCGATCTCGTATGCGCTGTTCTTGGCGGTCAGGTCGGCGATCTTGGTATCGCTCTCCTTGAGCTTTTCGGTGAGGGCCGCGATCTGATCGGTGTGCTTTTTCACATCGTCAGGCGAGAGATAGCCCTCGTACTTCTTTGCTGTCTCGTCAGCAGCAGATTTCTTTGCGCGTTCGATGCGGTCCTTGATGATCGCGTCAAGCGCTTCCTGTGTTTCGATCGGTTTGAATTCAGGCATAATAAAACTCCTATCTTTTCCGCGTAGTTGCGTTAATATGAAACTCTCTGCGGCTTGTGCTCCTTTGCATTGGCGCAGAGCCAATGCACAAGAGATACCGCTTCAAGAAGTGATATGTCTGCGCCTTCCAGCACAGAGGTATAACCAAATCCACCGCCCGAGCCGATTGCCCGGTGTTCGCAGTTCGTAGCAGCCTGAGCAAGAGCCGGTTGATCCATGTGACGGATCTGACCGCCGAACAGCTGCTGTTCAAACAGCGCGTGTGCAGCGACCACATCAGACACCTTCGGAAGCACAGCCTTGCATTTGACTCCGGCGTCCTTCATCTCAGAGGCGAGAACCGTCTGATTGCCGGCGCCGTCGATCACGACAGATTCCGCGTGCGGATTCCGCAGGAACGGCATCAACCAAGCGTTGCCGTCGCGGACCGGTCGGCAGTCGATCGCTTCAATGAAGATCCTGCCGTCATCGAGCTTGACAGCTGCGGCGAGGGAGACATTGCCGGAGTGCCCGTATTTCACCGCAAAGAATACCCGCGGCTTCTTTGGCAGCATCGGCTTTTCTTTGAGCGCATACTCGGACCATTCCTGCTTGCTGATCGCGGATTTCTGCGAGTAGCGGAGCCACAGACCAAGACGCTGGATATTGTCGTCAACCTGATCGTCGCCGAGCTCGCTGCGGATCGTGCGCTCTGTCAAGATCGTGCCGAGGCTCGGATTCGTCAGATACCACAGTTCAGGATCGTGTGCGTCAGTCAGGTTCGGCACAGACCACTCAGCCCAGCCGGCATCTTCTTCCTTGCCTGTCAGGCAGCGGCGGCGGTATTTGAGAAACACATCGCCGGAAGAAACTGCGGTCGGCGGTGTGCCGCACATCAGCGTCTGCGGATTTTTGCTATCCGTGACAACATATTTCAGCGCGGATTCCTGATCAGCGGTGTATTCCTGCGCCTCGTCGATGATCAGCGTGTCGTAGCCTTCGCCGAGACCGCCGGTGCTGCTCCGCGTGCGGAAGTTGATGACAGCCTCGCTGCCGTCCTTCAGCCACTCGATGCTGCGGCGACCGGCTGACTTATACGCCTTGAAGTCCTCGTCTTCACGGTAGCCCATTTTGGCGAGCAGTCTGAGCACCTTTTCCCATGCGCTTGCCGCAGTTGATTCACGGTGCGCGGTGTAAAGGCATCGCCGCTCATGCAGCAGATCCCAGATCGCTCGCATGATCAGGATTTCAGACTTACCGTTTCGGCGCGGGATCGACCAGCCGTATTTCATGTGGATCCACAGACCTGAATCATTCACGGCCATGATGTCTTCCAGCATGAGTGCCTGCCAGTCCTGCGCGGTGCGGTCGGATTGGTTGTAGAGGTCTACGGCTTCCGTTCCGAGTGATTCGGTGTACGGGAGCCGGATGCAAATTGTAGGAGTTTGCTTGCCTAAGCGGACTTCGCTCATGCACAAACTCCTTTCAGATGGTTTTCCAGTCAAATGTCAGCGGCAGCAGTCGGTTCGAGATCAGCTCGACGCCGCCGGAGAAGTCCTGCTTCTGCGCAACGAGCTTGTCGGATTTGTCCCGGTTGCAGGTCATGTGTGCGAGCTGCAAGTTGTTCAGGTCGGAAGGGTGCCCGCCTTTGGCAACCGGAATGATATGGTCGATGCAGGGAGAGAGCGGATGCGGGAATTTCAGCCGGAAGTCAACCGGCTTGCCGCAGATGCCGCAGACCTTCTGCGTCGCGTAGATTTTCTTCTTGTTCGA
>OCVV011287117.1_pt1 | contig 31150 bp, 24 predicted proteins | sample 1539721 | NCBI WGS metagenome assembly OCVV01 (sample SAMN02144230, study PRJEB22623) | gut metagenome | biome: sheep rumen | host: Ovis aries | place: New Zealand | reverse complement strand
GGGTCGCTTTGACCTTGAACAGGAATTACTGCTCCCGTTACAGAAAATGCAGCTGAAGGATTCTAAAGATGTCGGAAAACTGTTTGCACCATTTTACAGTCCGTCATTTCCACATTTGTTTGGTCTTGATTTCTTTTACAGCAGGCAGAATGCTATCAGAGAGAGCAACAGAGATGACGGTATTGATATCACAAGTGAGGATGATGCCGAAAATGCGGCAGATATCAGAAATAAACGATATGTAGATATTATATGCGGTCTGCTGTCCCATGCGGAAAACAAGCCAGTTTTCTGTTTCAGCGAATATCTTGCTTCTGTTTCAAAAGAACAGTTGCAGGAGCAGATGCAGGAAAAATCATTGCCTGATGTCATGCTGAAGCTCTACGGACTTGGCGAGATTGATGTTGCAGGCTGGCGTTCGGAACAGCAGGATATTATCGTGCCTGTTGGTGAATTTGATCTTTCCTATTGCCTGAGCAAGCTTCCCAAAGAATTTGTGCAGATGGAGTCGATACTGATACACAAGCTCGATGAAGTTATCACTTTATCTGATGATGCGGACAGTAGTATCAAAATGAATGATTTTAAGATCGAGGTGAGAAGATGAAGCCAGAAAGTCTGAAACTGTTTGCGAAACTTATGGAAAAAGGGTACATTACTCGTGAACAAGAACCGACATATTATGAATATTACAATGATTCGGAAATTGCTTCCGAGCTTGCAGTCATGGAACAGGAACTTGATTTCACGCTTTACAGAACAAACGGCAGGCTTTATCTTCTGCCGAATCCGAGCAATGAGCTGTTTTCTCAGGATAACAGTGATTTCCGCCGCAGTGTCGGCAATGAAAAGCTGGAAGAGCTGTATTTGCTGAATTATATGGCAATCTTTCTTTTGCATGAGCTGTACGGCGGAAAAGGAAACACGCTCCAAACAAGATATTATATTAAAGAGTCGGATTTTCTGATTGCGTTTACCCAGCATTGCGAACAAGTACGCACAGAAGGCGAGGCACTGAAACATGCATCAGCTCAGTACAGTATAGATTTTCTGCGTCTTGCTGACAACTGGCTTGCCAAGCGTGGCGATGAATCCAATTCATCAGATACCAGACATGGCTGTTTTATGAAGATCATCCGAAAGTTTCGTGATGAGGAGCTGCTGTATGATGCAGATGGAGTATGGAAGCCAACGGTCAAGTTGAATGACTTGATGCCGTATTATTTATCCCAAAATCGCATCACTGAAATACATTCTATACTGGAGGGGGGAAAAACAGATGCCGGCGATCCGTAAGATCAGAATTGTCAATTTCAGATTTAATGATGGTGCAAAGCTGATACCCGACGAGATATTCTGTACCGAGAATGCTGATGGGAAACCGATCGATACTCTGCTGAATCTGGATAATGGTGGCGGTAAGTCTGTGATCGTTCAGCTGATGCTCCAGCCGGTCTGCCCGAAAGCGAAGGTTCAGAACCGCAACATCAGCGACTATTTTCAGAAAGGTACTGACCATGCGTTTGTCCTGATAGAATGGGCATTGGACGGCTCCTCTAACAGTCTGCTGACGGGCATTGCTCTGGCAGCAAGCACCACAGCAGATGATGAAAATGAAAGTAAGACTGTTCGTTACTACATGTTTATGCACGATTATACAAGAACCGGTGACAAGCTCAATCTGATAAATCTTCCCCTTACCGAGAAGTCAGAAAGTCATATCCGTCCCATGTCCTTTGATGATCTGCGAAAATACTTGCAGAACAGAAAAGTTGAATACTATCCTTCCGATGCGTTGCGCCGGTATCAGAAACGCCTGGAGGAATACGGTATTCTTCATACGGAATGGGAAAACATCCTTGTTCGCATCAATGCAGTGGAAGGTGGTATCACCAAGTTCTTTGAAGAATACAGAACAGCAGACAGACTGCTTGATAAATTCATCATTCCGGGTGTGATGCCGAATGATGCAGCGTCAGCGGAAGCTCTGGAAGAAATGTTTGTCAATTATGCTGACAGCTATGCAGGGCAAGAAGATAATCTTCTCTTACAGTCGCAGATCAGAGAGTTTACCGAAAAGCTGCAAGTGATCCTTCCCTTGATGAAAGATATGTGGGATGCCGAAGATCAGAGGATACAAGCGATACGTCTATTGGCAGATCATTTATTCACACTTGAACATAAAATCAAATTGGATACGGAAAAACAGGAACAGCTTGAAAAAGCGATATCCGACATAAAGGCAAAACTGCATCATATCAAAGCTGAAAAAGCATCGGAGGCAATTTATCTGGCACAGGAGAGCCTTGACCAGTCAGCAGTACAGCTTGCGGAATGCAGGCAGAAAAAAGAGGAAGCCGAAAGCCGGCGTGACAGGTTTGACCATATGGTCACGGTTCTGAATGCTGCCAAAGAGTACTCTGAACTGCTTGAACAACAAAACGCAGAGAAAGCACTGGTTGCACAGATCAGAGAACTTGATCAGGGAACACAGGATTCTCGTATCCTTTCTTTGAAGTATTCACTCTCCTTGCTTGCAGTGGAGCTGATACAGCAGACAGAAAGTGAATTGCGTCAGAAAGAAACAACAAAAAGAGAACATTCTGATTCTCTTCTTGATGCACAGGAAAAGATAAAGCTGCTTACTGAGCAGCACGCTAATGAAAACAATAGCTTAAATCAGTCAAAAGGGCTCAGGGAATATCTGCTTGAACAGATAGACAAGAGTTTAGCGGTGCTTGCTTTGCGAATTACTGTTATGCTTGGCGGATGTTATTCTAGGGAAGATATCGAGAATATCCGTGCAGGCTATGAAAAGCAGATAGAACTTGCCAATGAGGAGATAGAAAGCTATCAGAATGAGGAAACTCAACTTGAACAGGAACTTGATACTCAGGATATAAAGCGAGCCGAACTTCAACAATCTCAGGCGGAATGTAATGCTTGTTTGAAACAGCAGGAAACCGCACTGGAGGCGTACAGTCAGGCGTACAATACAGTTATTACAGTGTTAGAACATTTATCAATACCCGAGAGCAGATTGTTTACTGATGAACCGATAGTAAGCCTTGACCGCATACTTGCAAAGCTGAGAGAACAGCTAAAACAGGCTGAGCGTTCGGAAGAATTGCTCACAGAGCAGGTACGGTGTATCGAAGCAGGTCAGCTTCACCTCTCAAAAACAGCAGTCAGCTTTTTACAGGAATCCGGTATCTCCTATCAAACAGGTGAACGATACCTTAACTTACAAAATGCTAAGATACGAGAGGATGTTCTTTCTGCCAATCCCCTTGTTGCTTATTCTGTGATCGTGGATTCTGAAAAGGAGAAGAACAAACTGCTGTCACAATCAGTGGATTCATGGCTCTCTTCAATCGTTCCGGTATTTACACGTTCCGAGATTGCAGATATGGCTGATGGAAAGTGGAACGAGCACGACCGTTTTCTTTGTGCATTTGATAAAGAATACTTTCATGATGCTTCTGCTTATCAAGAGAATATCCAGAAAAGACTGGATGATACAAAAGCAGAGATCGAAAACCTGCGGTATCAGATCAGTGAATGGAAATCGGAACGGAACATACTGTCACAGTTCACATTTTCCGCTGATTATGAGCAGCAACTACAGGCAAGTATATCTGCCGCCCAAGAGGAACTCCAGAAAACACAATCCGAGCTATCAGCTCTTGATAATCGAAAAGCCGAGATTAGAAAGCAGTCGGAAAAACTCCGCCAGCTTAAAGAAAAACAACAGGAAATCATACGCAATGCTGAAAATAACAGCTCCGAATTCAATCGTATCTGCGAGATCATTTCACAGTATGAGGATGTCAGCAACCATATTACAGAACTGGAATCGGAGTGCAGAGAGATTTCTCAGCAAATTGAGAATGAGCGAAAAGAAGAAAAACGGCTGTATGAACTTATAACGGAATGTGACAATATGATCCGGCAGATCCATGATACGCTGACAGAGTATCAGGAGTTGCTTAATGAGCTTAAAGACACGCCGGCAGCAGAAAAGCTCTCTGAGGATTATTCAGTCATGCTTGCAGAATATAAGCTTTATCAGGAGAAGTATTCATCAAATCGCCGTGAATTACATGAACGGCTGAAAAGAGTTCAGGATAATATCAGAAAAATAGAAAACGGTATTCGGAGATTTCATGTAGAGCCAGCCGAATACGAAAACATGGTATACTCTGATGATGCCTATCATCATGCAGAGGAACAGCTTGTACAGGCAAAGAAAGTAAGTGAACAGGCTGCTAAGCAGCATTCCGAAGCAATCGCTTGCCATGCCAAAGCAGAAAGCGCACTGGAACAGGCTAAGAAGAAACTTGATGAGCTGCATACAGAACTCCTGCCACGTTCCGAAGTCGGTTCGGATTTTGAACGGCGTATGAAAGAATGCAGTGACCGGTTAGGTTCAACTGAGTCAGAGCATAGCGAATGCAAAAAAAGATGGAATGATTTGGAGACTGACCGCAAATATACTGCGAAATATGCAGAGAGATTTACTTTAGAATTATCAAAGTATACTCCTAAGATTTCAGATATTCAGCAGGATACCAGTCAACTGCGTGATACAATAGAGAATTGCATCGAACAGCTGAAACAAGCAGAAAGCAAAACAAAGAAGTATCATAGTTGCGAACTCGAACCATTCAGAGATACACATACTTTGTTTACTGGAACTCTGGATGGTATTTTATCAGTGATCAACAATCATAGTATTACAGGAGATAAATACTTTACACTTTATGAACGAACGGAGGGTGATATCAAACACTATCGAGCTCGTATCGCCCAGCTTGCTGTTATGCTGAAAGATGTTGAAGACAGCAGAAAGCAGCTTGTGGAACATTGCCGCCAGCGAGTTGGACGTTTATATGATAATCTAAAAGTTCTTTCTAAGAAATCATCTATTCAGATTGGTAACACAAAAAGACAGATGATACGGATCGATCTGCCCGAAATCGAGCCAACAAGTGAGCAGCCTGCTGAAAGGATTGATCAGTTTATTACCGAACAAGTTAAAAAGTATCTGATTCAACAGAAAACTGCAACGAGAATGCATCATGATCATCTGGAAATCAGGCAGCTTCTGAATTGCTATATCGGCAAAGAGACCATTCCCATTACTGTATTTAAGATTGACAAGAATATCCAGAACAGCCGCTATCGTTCATGGCAGGATGCTTTGAAAGCCAATTCCAATGGAGAACAGTTTGTTGTATTGTTTTCACTGATTGTATCCGTTATGAATTACACAAGGAGTTTGACAAACAGTCTGAGCTCAACCAGCGGTGTGCTGATTCTTGATAATCCGTTCGGACCAATTTCTTCGCCGCATCTTCTTGAACCAATGTTCCGTATCGCAAGACATTTCCACATTCAGCTGATATGCCTGACACATCTTGGAACAGCAGCAGTAACAAGCTTTTTTGATATGGTTTACCAGCTGCGTTTCAAGAGCCTTCCGCTTTCAAATGTGGAGATACTTGAAGCAGCACCGAAGCAACACATGGAACACGCATTTTATTTGTCTGAGCAGTTATCACTTTTCTAAATATTCAACAAAAGTTAGCAAGGAATCCCCCGTCTCTACAGGCGGGGGAGGATGTTACATCATAAACCTTCTTTATTAGTACCCGCCTTTCCTGACAGGGGGATTTTGTTTCACGTGAAACATTTTTACAGGATGAAACAAATTAGACCGCTACAGCCTTCGTTGATAACTCTTTCCAAAGTCTCCTGCAATTTCATTCTTGCTTCCACTGGCATTTTGAATAATTTGCTGTGCAAGCCCTCATTCACTAATTCATGCAGAGACTTTCCGAAAATGTTTGATTCCCATATTCTTGTGGGGTCTTCCTCAAAGCCCTGCAATAAGTACATCACTAATTCTTCACTCTGCTTTTCAGTGCCGACAATCGGCGAAACTGTTGTATTGATTCCGGCTTTCATCATGTGAATGGATGGGGCGGACGCTTTCAGGCGTACCCCATATTTTCCGCCTTGCTTGATGATTTCCGGCTCTTCTAAACTCAATTCTTCCATGGACGGCATGACAATTCCGTAGCCTGTCGCCTCGACTTCTTTCAGGGCTGGCTCTAGTCTCGAATAGCATTGTTTCACGTAACACAATTCTTTCAGGACGGATAATAATTCCGCTTCGTCTTTGATATTCAGACCTGTCGATTCACTCAGAATTTCAAAGAATAATTTCCCATCCAGCACTACTGTGATTGTCGCTGTGCCTGTGCCTAAATCAATATTTGATACTGTACAGGTCTGCACATATTTGCAAAGGCTGATGGGTTTGGCGAGTCTGGTCGCATCCTTTACAATGCGGATTCCCTCCGCAGATTCACGAATAGCGGAAAATACTTCCTGCTTGACCGGATGACCTTTTTCCAGCATTGAAATCCATGCAGGCATTGCAAAGTTAATTTCTCGGATGGGGAATGCATATAACAATGCCTTCAATATTTCCCGAATGTCCTTTTCTTCCAACTGAATACAGCTCACTGGTAAAACGGTGGTATGATATTTCTCTGAAAGCTGTCCGGCAAGGGTTCGGGCGGTGTCCGTTTCAGGGTTGACACAATTCAGCAATACAATAAAGGGCTTGCCTAATTCCTGCAACTCCTTAATTACACGCTCTTCACATTCTGCATATTCTTCACGTGGAATATCTGAAATGCTGCCGTCTGTGGTGACGACTAATCCAATAGTAGCGTGTTCTGTGATAACTTTCTGTGTGCCGATTTCCGCAGCCATATTGAAAGGAATTTCTTCCTCAAACCATGGGGTCATTACCATACGAGGCATTTCATTTTCAATATAGCCTAATGCACTCGGTACAATATACCCCACACAGTCAATCATTCGGGTTCGGAATTCTGCTCCGTCTGACAGATGCACCGGAACTGCTTCTTCCGGTATGAATTTCGGTTCGGTCGTCATGATAGTTTTTCCGGCTGCAGATTGTGGCAACTCGTCAACGGCTCTTTCTTTTTTGAAATCGCTCTCAATATTCGGAATGACAAGCGTTTCCATGAATCGCTTTATCAAAGTAGATTTCCCTGTTCTGACAGGTCCGACAACACCAATGTAAATGTCTCCGCCTGTTCTGCGGGCAATGTCTGTATAAATATCCTGCATGACTCTCTCTCCTTGTTACCCTACAATCGGAATCAATAACATTTCATCATCTGTCAATGTTTCCTGTGTGAGGTCGTTTTCTTCCATGATGGCTTCTACACTGGTATAACAGCGTTTGGCGATTTCCCATATGGGTTCATTTTTTTTGCCGAAATATAATTTCAGAGCATATTGTCTGGGGTGGGTTTCATCCTCCTGAATCGAAATATCAGATAATACTTTCACTGTCCGGCAATGGGTGACTGTTCCTTCCATGCGTAACTCTGCTTTCAGGGCAACTTCTGTGGTGCTGTTGAGAGTGTAGGAACAATTTTCCGCCGTGACATTCACCTGCAATAAATCCTGATTTTCCAAGTCCATGACGGGAAAATGATGTTCGAATGGTTCTTCACGCTCCAACAATCGGGGCATTCCGCTTTGTTCCCTCACAAGTACCTGATTATTCAGCATTCCACTGATGGTCAATATCCCTGACTCTATCGCCGTGGTGACGTTGTGGATTTCGCACCATGCATCATAGACACAATCTAATTCTTCATCTGTACACGACAAATTTACTGTCTTTGTCAACATTTCGGAAAATAATGCTGGTGTACTGCTGGAAACCAATTCCATATATTCGCATTGATAGGGGTGCTCTGTTGAAAATGCATCATTGACAAGGGATTCTGTCGCCATTCTGACCGCCACACATGAAACACGAAGTTCCGCTTCACATTTCAATTGTCGAACGTCCCCTTCTGCGTTGGCAATGGGTTTTGTTTCACATGATACAATTTCAATCTGTGTCCGGCATTCGTCCCCCTCTTCCAGTCCGTCAATATCAATTAACTGGCTGTACGGAATCCGGAATGCCATCGGCTCAAGGCTTCCGTCTCCCTCGCTCTCACACGCATACAATAACTGCAACTGCAAATTTCCCTGTACCATCAGTTTCCCCGAAATTAGTTTCTGTGACTGCTCTACTGCTCTGGCATCACAACGCACTACGTGCAGGACGGGCGGTTTGGCTGTGCCGAGGTCTAATTCTTCCGATACAATGATACTTTTCACTGTATGTAACTGCACCGCCGGATATTGTACCGGAATTTTCCGGAGTTGAATTTCTTTTTCGGGAATGTCCGTCAATGCTTCCTGCTGGCGGACGGAATGCGTTTTCATCCGGATAGTGACAGCCCCCCGAACATCTAACCGCCTGCGACTCACCGCCCGACAGTTCACATAATCACATTCAGGTAAAATATCCACGGTTAAATTCTCTCCTGCTGGCAATTCCGCACTCTTCGGGAATCGTAAAATCTGCGTGACACATTGCAGGACGTTCGAATTTTCACTGCAATATAATATTCTGACCTCTGCTTTCAATTCATAGGAAAGACGGCTTCCGTTCAATGTCTCGTTGATGACTGCCGGATTCACCCAGCATTTAATTAACTTGCATACATCGGGGTAATAATCCGGTAACACATAATCTAATTCTATCCCTTGTTCTTGTAATACGTTCCCTGTGGGTTCATTGGCAGTGATGACCGCTTGACTTGTTTTCAGTTCCATGCTATAACCTCCTTGTTTCACTGTTGGTACAGTCTATGCAGGGAATGTCCTAAACATTCCAGACAATCCAATTTTGTTTCACATGAAACATTTTTCAGTCAAAAGTAAAGCCCTCCGCATTTGCAGAAGGCTTTTTTTGATTGATTAAATCAATGACTCTTTCATGTGGAAAAGTAAAAACAACATCAACGGCGCAAAGCTGACCAGTGTCAGAAATCCCCATAATATTCCAAGGACGAAATCTCCCTTTTCTCTTGTCTCTTTGTATTGCATCAAATGCCGTTCGGTTCTTCTCAAAAAGAAAAATCCTGCTGTTCCCATCAATACAGGCGCAAACATCAACACAATACATAGTATCATGAATCCTTCCCAATTTGAATCATCAAAATTGAAATCGTCCATGGAAAGGTTGAAATCTTCCATTGACATGATGAAATTGAACATGATGGACAGCAACGGGGCAATGCAAGCTAATATAATGAAATCATACATGACAAAGAGAATTAAATTTACTTTTTCATGCGTTTCTTCATATTCTTCTAAATGGTGCTTTCCCTTTTTCAGGGCGGAATTTCCTATCCACACCGGAACAAACAATAATGCAAGAAATACTGACCTTATCGAAGGGAGATGGATGTCAGAAAAAACAGATTGATGCATTCTTTTCCTTCCTTTCAGTGTCCACGGGGTTTCTTGTCCATCATGTCTTTTTCTGTTTTCAGGTCTGCATGCAATAAATCTATGAAGGCAATACCCAACGGTAGCACGGCAAACCATACCCCTTTTCCGCTGAAATGATTGCATAACATTGTTGAAGTCACTCCTCCCAATACAAACAGTGCTAACATTCCTACATGAAAGAACATACGTTTGAAATGGTCTGATTCACTGTGGCGGATTCCCTTTGTGAAAAATACTCCCACTTGGCGGATGTGATTCGTACAGAATGTTGTTGCCATGGGGATGCCGTCCGCTTGTCGGAATGTGTTGTACTGCATGGAACAAATGAAATTGACAGCGACTTGTGAAATCTGGAATGGTGCAGTGTCTGGAATAAAGCCCAATACCATGACTACAATCATTTCAATTAGTATCAACAGGGTGTCCCAGCGTATCAGCTTGAAACGCTTGATTGAACCAGCTAACCATTCCGATACCACTGCACCTAAAAAATATGCTGTAATGGGAATGATTAAATACTTCACCATTGCCCAATCTCCATTACCAATGGACATGGCTAATAATACAAAGTTCGCTGTCTGTGCGTTGCAGAAAATACCTCCTCGGCAGGTGTATGTATATCCGCCGAAAAAGCCACCAATATACATCAGGATTGCCAATATCCACCAACGCTCACATTCTAAAAATTCGGCTGTTTTTTTGCTGAATGGCATTAACTGTTCACTCCCGACTGACAAGGTATCCGGAGAGCCACAATTACTTTCACCATTTCAGCAATGACTTCAAAATAATTTTCAAAGGGAATTGCTTTTTCTGTCAGACGAAGACGGTTTTTTCTGTATGTGGTATCTGGATTGTTTTCAAATGTTTTCATATTAACCTGAGAGGGTAAAAGTTTGCGGGTTGCATCAATTCTATATTCAAGTTTAGACCAATTTCTTTCATAACAAAATAATGCAACCTGCCAACCATCAGGGTCAAGATAAGCTTCTACAAATGCTTTCTTTTCATCAATTGGAACATAGACTGCTAAAAAATAGTCTGCATCTCTGTTTTTTTGGGTTTCAGTCTCAATTTTTTCATTTGAGAAGGGGGAAAATTCAAAATATTTCCTTAATTGTTTGACTAATTCCTTTTGATAACGTTTTAATTTTGATTCCATGGGAGAACATACTTCAAAATAATACTGATTGCCTTTCTCAGGGATTGAATAATTCATATTACCCCTCACTTTCCATTTGTTTGAGATGTTGAAATTGTTGTTCCGTTTGATTGATGCTCCGCCATATGATTTGGCAGTACAATCACTGTAATATAGAATGCTACAATACATGCCAATATCAAAATTACAACATAAATCCAGAACCATTTTTTCAGCTTTTGCATATTATCATCTTTCTTCAAGCGGTGTATAAATTTTCGGTTCGTCAATCGCTTTATAGGCTGGACGGATGATTTTATTAGAGTTAATCAGCTCTTCAATGCGGTGCGCTGACCATCCGGCAATTCTGGCAATGGCGAAAATCGGCGTGTACAGTTCCACTGGTAATCCTAACATTCTGTAAACAAAACCACTGTAAAAATCGACATTCGCACAAACGCCCTTGTAAATACGGCGTTCCTGTGAAATCACTTCCGATGCAAGGCGTTCTACTCTTGCATAGAGTTCATATTCCTTTTCACGTCCCTTTTCAACAGAGAGCTTCTGCACAAACCCCTTGAATACTCTTGCTCTTGGGTCGGACAGTGAATACACGGCATGACCCATTCCATAAATCAAACCGGAATGGTCAAAACCTTCCTTGTGGAGTAATCCTCTCAGATAATTCCGGAGTTCGTCTTCATCTTCCCAGTCCTTGACGTGGTTCATCAAATCATCAAACATCTGACATACTTTGATATTCGCTCCGCCGTGCTTTGGTCCTTTCAGTGACCCCAATGCCGCCGCAATCGCAGAATAAGTATCTGTTCCGGAGGAGGATACTACATGAACGGTAAATGTCGAATTGTTACCGCCTCCATGTTCGGCATGGAGTACCAATGCAAGGTCTAACAGTCTCGCTTCCAATGGTGTGAACTGGCAGTCAGGGCGCAACATATACAAAATATTTTCTGCAAGGGAAAGCTTCGGGTTCGGCTGATGAATAAACAGGCTTTCACCTGCCTTGAAATTGTATGCCTGATAACCATATACCGAAATCAGCGGAAACAGGCTAATCAGTGACAGACTCTGACGAAGGACATTCGGAATCGAAGTATCATTCGCCTTGTTATCATAAGAATATAATGTAAGGACGCATTTCGCTAATGTGTTCATCATGTTGTCACTTGGTGCTTTCATAATGACATCCCTTGTGAATACCGGCGGAAGATAACGCAGAACAGCTAATAACTCTGAAAATTCTTTCAGTTGTTGTTTGTTCGGAAGTTTCCCGAATAACAGTAAATATGTCGTCTCTTCAAATCCATAACGGTCATCGGCAATGAATCCGGAAACTAAATCTTCCACGTCAATGCCACGGTAATATAATTTCCCGTCGCAGGGGACACTTTTTCCGTCTACCATTTTCGAGGCAACAACATTTCCGATATGTGTCAACCCTGCAAGGACTCCTTTTCCGTTCAGGTCACGCAGACCTCTCTTGACATCGTACTGTGTGTAAAGTTCCGGATTGATGGGAAATTCCTCTGTACAGTGTGTGGCAAGAGCTTCAATTTCAGATGAATTCAAAGTTGAATAATCATAACGTGGCATAAAAATCATTTCCTTTCTTCATTGTGTATTTCGTGACATCCTCCCCCGCCTAAAGAGGTGGGGGATTCCTTACTAATTTTTGTTGAAATGCAGATACACTATTATTATACCATAGGTTTCAGAATAAGTCAATAAAAACGCATAAAATGTTTTTTTAAATTTGTGCATTTTACCACTTTACAAATCCGGCAAAATGTGATATAATAATAGTCGTTGAGACGAGGTGTGGCTCAGCTTGGTAGAGCGCTGCGTTCGGGACGCAGAGGTCGCAAGTTCGAATCTTGTCACCTCGACCATATCACAAAAGACCGTATGTAGCTGAAAAAGTCTATATACGGTTCTTTTTTTGCATTTTCAGTGCGGTTGCAAGTGCGAAAATTACCCCTGAAACTGCACTCGTGCAACTCAAAAATCAATGATTGTTGCACGAATTGTTACACGGAAAATCCATACAGAAAATGAAATCTGCGGTATGTGAAGCTGATATTTTACAAACAAAAACGGAGTGTCATCAAAGGTGACATTCCGTTTTTTGATTAGTTCAGTTTGCTTTCTGTGAAGAGGAGGATGTGTTTTTCAATATATGTTTTCTGTTTGGGCGTGAGTTTATTGTAAGCTGTGATGAATTTACAGGAATCCTGCTGACAGATTCTTCCAGTTAGGATATAGTCTGCTGTCAAGTCGAGAATTTCCCCCAGTTGCAGAAGTGTTTCAAAAGACATACCCACATGACCGTTTTCAATTCGGCTGTAGTGGTTGTGTGATACATCCAGCAAATCATATACATATTGCTGTGTGTAGCCTAATTCAATTCGCCTGTTTCGGATTCTTTCTCCAATCGCTACCAAGTCTAAAGTAACCATATTATCGCCCCCTTACATGATATATTATACTAAATATAACGTAATAAAATAATGATTTTGTAATTTACATATTTTAAAAATTGTAATCTATTGGATATATTATCCAATAAATGAACTATCGATTCGTTCAATTGAATAAAAAATATGAACTCAATTTAAATTTTTGATGAATAGTATTGACATTTTTCATAAGAAAATGTATAATATTTCCAATATCATTTATTTCTAAGGAGGTTCTAACATGAAACGTAAAAGGTTGACGAATTTTATCCTGTCAGGGGTGATGTTATTTTCTATTCCGTTAGGATTGTCAGACAATAACTTGTTCACTAGTGTGAGCATAAGCACAAGTGCTGCAACCTCAGCAGATTTTTCTATCAGTCAAAATGGCATAGAATTTATTTGTGCAAGAGAGGGTTTCAGTCAATACTGTTATTATGATGGAGCGCAGTCATCAATTGGGTATGGTACAAAATGTGGAACAGCACCACATGCCAGCGGATTGCATTCTATTACCAAAGAGGCAGCAATGACAGCAATGAAAAATGAAATCAATAGTTCTTATGTTCCGAATGTAAAAAGACAAACAGCAGGAATTACTATGAATCAAAATCAGTTTGATGCATTAGTAAGTTTCACTTATAACACAGGTGGCGGAACAACAATGATAAAGAATAGCCCACTTGTAAAGTATCTTCGTGGTGAACTGACAGAAGCTCAGGCACGTTCACAATTTTCCAACTATATTGTTACAAATTCTGCAACTGGGAAAGTAGACCAAGGCTTAATTAATAGAAGAAACAGAGAAGCTGATTTATTTTTTACTCCAACTGAACCAGAAAAATATACTGTAGCTATGTGTTATAATGCCAATGGTGGTGAGATTGCGGATGATAGTGATTATTATCTGGATGGAGATACCATTCGCAGAAAATCTGATAATTCAGATGAACATAATCATTGGCAGATTGACACAGAAAGTGACTACGGGCTTTACAATGCTTCTACGTTCAAACTTACAAGAGATGGATGTGATTTTTTAGGGTGGAGTTTATCTGAAAACAGTGGTACAATCTATGACCAAGATGATGGTAGTGTCAGAGCAAAAGATTTTTTTCCAGATATTGAAAATAGAAGTGGAAAAGTGACCTTCTATGCTCAATGGGGCGGACATGTTATGAATGAAAATGAAAGTGCAGGACGAACCATCCCAGACGGAAACTACTGGATTGTAAATGCTCTTTCTCGTGATTATCTGCTGGATATTTCTGGTAACAATTATGATACTAACAATGGAAAAAATCTTCAGATGTGCCTTTGGAAAGATGATAACTGGGGAAAATATGATGTGTTCACTGTAAAATACCTGAACAATGGCTTTTACAGTATTACCCAATATTCTACTAATATGGCACTGGATGTTTGGCGAGGAAGTTTGGAACATGGAACAAATGTGCAGATGTACGAGTCAGCGGAAGGTATCAATCAGCAATGGTCAATCAAAGCAACAGCAGATGGCTATACTATTCAGTCCAGATGCAATTCTTTATACCTCGATGTCGCAGGTGGTGAAGTGGAAACTGACTGCAATGTGCAGATGTGGGAAGGAAATGGAACAAAGTCACAATCATTTGGTTTCGTGCCATATCAGCCTAAGCAACTTGTTAAAGATGGTAGTATCTATAGAATAGGCACTATCAACGGAGAAGGCTACTATATCAATGGTGCAGGAAATCCAAGTGATTATAAAAACGGACAGAATGTTCAGCTCTGGAATGAAAATGGTGATAATTATTTCCGCTTTAAATTGTGTGACGATGGTTATTACAAAATTATTGACACTCAAACTGGCTATGCTCTCGATGTGTATACAGGTGGGGACAATTATGTGGCAAGAGATAGAAATGTGCAATTTTACGAAGAAACTGATGCAATTGAACAACATTGGGCAATTAGACCAGCAGAAGAAGAGGGATATTATTATATTATTTCTAAATTAAACGGACACTATCTTGACTTAGATGATGGAGTTGCAAAAAATGGAACTAATATTCACACATGGAGTGCTTCTGGAAATACGCAAAAATGGTCATTTATCATGGAATCTGGTGATGTAAATCAGGACGGAACTATTTCTGTAGGTGACATTATTACGATGCAAAAATATCTCCATGCTAAACAAAAAATTACAAAGGCACAGTTTGAAGCTTCTGATATGAACGGCGATGGCAAGGTGAATGTAATTGATTTGGCACTCATGAAACGCCAGCTTCTCCAAAAGTAATATGTTAAAACAAATTCCTCCACAGAGTTTTTCTGTGGGGGAATCTTCATATGTTCAGAATTTTTTCTGATTTTTAAAAGAAGTTAAAATGTATGGTAGAATCGTTGATAAAAAGCTAAAATCATACTTTTTTGTATTTTTTTAGAAAAAATATTGACTTTCATACCGAATTATGCTAAAATAATAATACAGAAAGTTTTATTTCTGAGTCATTTTTTAAGTTAAGTAAAGTGTTTATAATAATGGGTTTCAACAGGCTTATGCTTTCTTGATTGAGAGGGTAAGGGTGTGTTTGTTGTGGTAACACGGCAAAGCTGTTGATTCACCAATTGTTTGGGGCTTGTTGTTTGTAAGTCCCGTGAAATCATTTAGTTATTGAAATTTTGGCACCGTGTTAGGTGGTGCTTTCATGCTCGTAGGCTGTTTGCTAAAGAGCATACAATGGGATAATTGTGGCTGTTTATCAGCAAAGTAGAGTGCTTCAAATTTAACCTGTAGTTAGGTTGTTTTTGTGGTGCTTTTTTTGTTAAATTCAGGAGTAAAACTGTGCAATGCAGGAACTCTTTTCGCTGTGCATCAGCAAAAAAATTAAATGGGCTGGCATTGTCAGCAAAATGAAAGTGTTTTTAAAATCAATCAAAAAAGATTGATGATAAAAGCACTTTTTCTTTTTACAAAATGCTTTAGGATGAGTGATAAAGAGGACGGGTTATACCTCCGATAGGAGGTATAACCTGTCAAGGAGACAATTTAACAGAATATCATTTGGGACATATGATATTCTACAGGTTTTAGGCTTTTTCCGTAATAAAAGCTGCCGTCCCAATTTAACTATCAGATTGGTCACGCATTGAGAAAGGAGAATTTTATGGCACGAGTAAAGAATATCAAGTATCTCCTCAAAGTGGCTTTGGACAAGATGCAGGCCTATGGAGAGCCCAAACATATCGCTCAAGAGGAAAATGCGAAAGCACGCAGAAAAGCAAAAAAAGAAGGAAAATCCCTCAGAGAGCGTGAAGAAATTAATCATATGCGGAATAAAATTTATAGTTATTCAACAATGAAAACCTATCAGCAACAAATTCGATACTTTGGAGATTGGCTGAATGAAAGGGAGCTTTCTAAAATCACGCTAGAGCAAGCAAAAGATTGGATTCAGGACTACATGGACTATCTGACAATGCAAGGGAAGTCACCGTTTACTGCGCATACATCTCTTTCTGCTTGTTGTAAAGCCACAGGAGCAGTCATGAGAGACTATCATGTTCCTCAAAGAAGGCTTTGTAATATTAAGAAAGGCAGAAATCCAGCTTTGCATGATTCATTTAACGAACGTAGAAATGGTGATTTGCTTGCTATCAACAGGTTGCTTGGACTGAGAAGAAACGAATTTGCAAATGTTCGGGCTAGAGATGTTCAAGAAACTGAATGTTGTACTATCATTCATACCAAGGGGAAGGGAGGGAAAAGAAATGTTCAAGTATTTACTGACCTAGCTGAACGTGAACAAATCCGAATGTTTTGTGAAGGGAAAAATCCTGACGAATACCTTTTCGACAGAAAACGAATCTTGAAATGTGATGCAGATTTCCATTCGGCTAGAGCTTATAGAGCTAGAACAGTATATTTCAGAGTTCTTTCCGAAATGCAGGACAATCCTCAAAAGCGTGAAGAATATCGAAAGTATATCATCCAGACTTTGACAGAAAATGGAAAGAAACCTCCTTATAATCTGGATAAGCCATATTACTGTAGGGGTTCTTTCAGGGCAATGTTGATTCAGGAGGGAAAAGCCTATCAATATGACAGAATTGCTGCTCTGTACGTTAGTGTGGCGGTTCTCAATCACTGGAGAGTGGATGTTAGCATTGAGCATTATATTGCACGGTAATTCAATGCAAATTTATTTAAGTTTGCATTTGAAAAAATAAATTATAAATGAAAGAGAGGAATTTATTATGAAAATCCCCGAAAAAGAAGCGGAACTGCTGACTACTGAAGTCATTAATGTGAATGTTCCTGCTCCTACCCCGAAGAATGAAGTGGAGCAATCCGATATTACTTCAAATGTAACAGAACCTGCTGTTTCTAACACTGAGGCTGGTTCTGAAGTGGGCGAAGAAACAACAGAAAACAATGGCACAGATACAACTGCTTCCAAGACAGAAGATGCTACTGACAAAGAAGATGACAAAAAGAAATCTAAAAGACCAAAAGGTGCACCGTATTGGGTAATTGAATGGAATAAAATCAATGAAGTTGGATTCTGCAAAGCGTTCCAGGCAAAGCATGAACTGATTTATACTGACCATCAGTTGATTGATGTGAATGGAGCAGTTAATGAGGAGCAGGTCAAGTTGGAAATTATTGAAATGATTGCACCTTTCTGCACTTTCAATCTGCCTGCCAGAACCGAAACTTTATTGAAAGCCCTGAAAATTTTGAATTATGTGGAAAATCTGGATGTGAATCCTTGGGAGATTCATGTTTTAAATGGAGTGTTAAACACCCAAATGAGAACATGGAGCTACAGAAAGGAGTTCTGCCTGAACAGACTGAATGTCTGCTATGACTCTAGTTATGGTGGGAGACCCAATCTTTTTCTGAAATTTTTGAATGAATTGCTCTATCTTGAAGACATTCCTATTTTGCAAGAATTTCTCGGCTATTGCTTGATACCATCTACACAGGCACAAAAGGCACTATTCATAATTGGTAACGGAGGCGAGGGCAAATCGAGACTCACAGTTATTTTACATGAAATCTTTGGTAAGAATATGCTCACAGGGTCTTTTCATCGAATCGAAACTGACAGATTTTTTAGATACAATCTGATTGGTAAGTTGCTCATGGTCGATGATGATATGGATATGTCATCTCTTACGTCCACGGGAGTAGTAAAATCAATCATTACCGCTGAAACACCTATTGATGTAGAAGCAAAAGGACAGCAATCTATTCAAGCTAAGCTTTATTCTCGCTTCTTGTGCTTGGGAAATGGTTCTCCTTCAGCTCTTTATGATAAATCGGATGGTTTTGCTAGAAGATTGGAAATTTTGAGAACCAAGGACAAAGCACCAGGTCGAGTGGATGACCCATACCTTTGTGAAAAAATTCGTCTTGAAAAATGTGATATTTTCTGCTGGATGCTTGAAGGTTTACATCGTTTGATGAGTAATAATTTTCAGTTTAGCTATTCATGGAGAGCAGAGAAAAATGTTAAGGATGCATTCAGCGATACTTGCAATGTCGGTGATTTTTTGAATGACCGTTCAATTGTAATGTTTGGTGGCACATATAGTGTCCCCTGTGCTACATTGTACAACTCTTATGTCTATTGGTGCAATGAGAATGGTCTTGAACCTTTAAGACGTGTTGAAGTCGTACGTTGGATGAAAGACCATGCGAAAAAGTATAGCATTTGTTATGATACACATGTTCGTAATAAAGAGGGAAAATTTGTGCGTGGTTTCAAGGGAATGAAAGTAATCAATTTGGTTTTATCTGAACCCAATATGTGAAACTAATTTACTTAAAACAGGTAAAAATCGGAGTGCAATTTGATGTGATTTCAACGTGTAGTGTCAAAACTGCACTCCGATTCAACTTAGTATTGCGAAGAACCATTATTATATTATTTTTATAATTATAGCGTACAAGCGTACAAATACCAAAATATAGCCTAAAAAAGCGTCCCACTTAACGTACAAAATATGTACGGTTCATTAAAATACCGTACAGGTACATTTGATGTTCACTTGGATGAACACTTGAAATTAACGTAATATAGCCGTTTGTACGCTTGTACGCTGAATTTTCCCATATCTCTTTATTGTTTTTAAGAAAAAGGAGACAACATCATGAAAATAGAAAATAAGAGAATTACTCTCTATAAGAAAATTTGGTGCAAAATCCGCTATTGGCAAAGTGTGAATGATGTATCTGACAACGAACTTGCTGCCTATATGCAAGTGGCTGAACGTACATTGAAAGACTATGACAAAAACGCCAAAAATATCACTCTGGAAAAAATTGATAACTTTCTATACATAAATCACATGGAACTCAATGATTTACTTGCTCTCTAATTTTCCTTTGGAAAATTCTTTACAAATTTCTAAAATTATGGTATAATGGAGTTGTAAGATTATCATCTTCATTATACCGCCCATCAATGAGGTGTTATAATGAAAGTACAGAAATTACCAAGTGGCAGTTACCGTGCCGTCGTTGCCGCTGGTTACAATGAACATGGCAAGAGAATTTACAAGTCCTTCACGGCCAAGACCGAATGGGAAGCTATCAAGATGGCAGAGGATTTTAAGCAGACCCGTGAGGAAACGACAGACAAGAATGTGACAGTTCATAAGGCAATGGAAATGTACATTGAAAGCAGAGAAAATGTGCTTGAACAAACTACAATCAAAAGCTACAGACAGCTTTCTAAAAATACTTTTCATTGCATCGCAGACACAAAGCTTTCTGCTTTAAAGGCAATCGACATTCAGAGGGCAATCAATATTGAAAGTGCAAAATTCAGTCCCAAGTATATTAGAACTGCTTACGGCTTTCTGAAATCTGTGCTGAAAATGTATGATGTCAATATCAATCTGAATAGCATCAAACTCCCGAAACTCGTTAAGAGAGAAAAAGAGTTGCCATCTTTTGAAACGGTGTTCAGCATTGTCAAAGGAACGGAATCAGAATTGCCTGTACTGCTTGCATCATGGCTTAGTTTGCGTATCGGCGAAGTTATCGGTTTACAATTTCAGGATGTGGATATCGAAAACAGAAAAATTCGCATCAGACGGACAATCATCATGACCAATGAAGGAAGTAAAGTCCGTGAAAGTTGTAAAACGGAGAAAAGCACAAGAACCATTCAATTGCCTATCTACATTCTGAAACTGATACAGGCAATTCCGCATGAGAGCAAAACAGATTTCATCATTCCGAAAAGTCGCAAATCGGTTTACAGCAGATTCAAAAGACTGATGAAAAAGCACGATATTGATATAACTTTCCATGACCTCCGCCATTTAAATGCGTCCGGGATGCTCATGCTCGGAATCCCTGATAAATATGCTATGGAGCGTGGCGGTTGGTCTACGGACAATGTGCTGAAATCAGTTTATCAGCAGACATTCAGTTCGGAGCGTGAGAAAGTCGATAACATGATTGATGACTACTTTACAGGCATTGTGAACAATTTGAATGACTAAAATTTATCAGGTAACAAGTTTTTGTTGCATGGACTGTTGCACGATAAAAATAAAATGGCTATATTACGTCTTTTGGTGGCGAAAATTTAGATGTTCGAATCTTGTCACCTCGACCATATCGTGATGGCTTAGATACGGAAAGATGACGTATCTAAGCTGTTTTTTTGTTATCTACATTTCGGACACCAGAAAGGATTTTCAAGTCCATTCTGATGACGGATTTCCTGAAAGAGTGGCAGAAAAGAAAAAAAGACCTTGCTGACGGTAAAATCAGCAAGGCAGAATATATGGAATGGAAATTGAATTGACCGCAGACTACTGATGACTGCGGTAAACATGAACCGTCAAAAGAATGGCGAGATAACCTCACAACCACTGTTGACGAAGAATAATTATCAGTTACTTTCTGTTATCAAATTGTTATCAGAATTGGTTTTGATGTTCCAGAAATGCTGATTTAATTGCATTTCTGGAATCTTATTTTTTATTCCCATTCAATAGTAGCCGGAGGTTTTGTAGTAATGTCATACACAATGCGGTTGACGGATTTCACCTCACCTACGATACGAGTCGCAGCGACAGCGAGAGTTTCATAGGGAATCTGAGCGAAATCTGCAGTCATGAAGTCGGAAGTTGTGACGGCACGGAGTGCAACGGTATAATCATAAGTTCTGAAATCGCCCATGACACCAACGGAACGCATATTTGTTAAGACAGCAAAATACTGATTGATTTCTCTGTCAAGACCAGCTTTAGCGATTTCCTCACGGAAAATAGCATCAGCATCTTGAAGAATTTCGAGTTTCTCGTCTGTAATTTCGCCAATGATACGAATGGCAAGCCCTGGACCGGGGAAAGGCTGTCTCCAAACGAGAACAGGACTTAACCCCAATTCTGTACCAAGTTTGCGGACTTCATCTTTGAAAAGCATCCGCAGAGGTTCGATAATTTCCTTGAAATCGACATAATCCGGCAAACCTCCGACATTATGATGGCTCTTGATGACAGCAGCATCACCAAGCCCGCTTTCAATGACATCAGGGTAAATTGTCCCCTGTACAAGGTAATCCACCTGACCGATTTTTTTTGCTTCCTGTTCAAATACACGAATGAATTCTTCTCCGATGGTCTTGCGTTTGGTTTCAGGGTCGGAAACTCCACGGAGTTTGGACATGAATTGTTCTTTAGCGTTGACACGGATAAAATTCATCCCGCTATTTTGGAAAGCCGCTTCCACTTCGTCGCCCTCATTCTTACGCATGAAACCATGGTCAACGAAAATACAAGTCAACTGATTTCCGACAGCTTTTGCAAGCAATGCCGCCGCAACAGAACTATCTACACCGCCGGACAGCGCAAGTAAAACTTTACCATTTCCAACTTTTTCACGAATCTGTGTAATTGCAGTCTGAGCATAACTTGACATTGTCCAGTCACCATGACAACCACAAACATTTTTCACGAAGCTGTCAATCATGCCAACACCTGCAAAGGTGTGATTGACTTCGGGGTGAAACTGAACGGCATAAAATTTTCGTTCTGCATTTTCAAAGGCAGCGTTCGGGCAGTCATTAGTATGAGCAGTATTCCGGAAACCTTCGGGGAGTTCAGAAACGTAATCTGTGTGGCTCATCCAGCTAATGGCAGTTTCAGGGAGATGAATTCCGCCGAACAAAATACTTGAATTATCATAATGAGTTTCTGTTTTGCCATACTCTGAATTTTCGCAGGAGCTGACTTTTCCGCCAAGGGTATAAGCCATCAGCTGTGCGCCGTAGCAAATGCCAAGAATCGGAATACCCATTTCAAAAATTTCCTTGCTGATATGGGGGGATTTTTCGTCATAAACGCTGTTAGGACCTCCGGTGAAAATAATTCCCATAGGATGCAAAGCCCTGATTTCGTCAAGAGGTGTCTTGTAGCTTTTGACCTCACAATAAACACCGCACTCACGGACACGCCGTGCAATAAGCTGATTATACTGACCGCCAAAATCAAGAACAATAATTAACTGATGTTCCATTGAATTTCTCCTTTCATAAGATGCTGAAAAGCAATTTTCAACAATTCTATTTTCATTATACCATGAGAGGGGAGAAATGTCAAGGTAAAACTTCAGTTATTGTTTTCTGTAACCGCATTCATCACATTCTTTGGTGTTGCACTTTGCGCCACAGTTTGGGCAAGTCCATGGATTGATAACAGGTGCATTATTGTAATAAACAGGTGTATTGCTGAAAGAAGTTTGATGAGATGCATCCGATTTTTTTGATTTTTTCGATTCTCTCAAAAAATCACAAACATTACTCAAGCCTTCCCAAATATCACCAATTGTATAGATAACAATCGAACTCAGCCACCCCAAAAGCGGACTTAATATCATAATAATGATTCCTAATGTTTCAGTGTGGTAACTAGCCTCATGCACAGACCAGCCACCAATCAAACCTGAAAGCGTTTCCAGCGCAAAAATCACATATGCCAATACTTTCAGCTTTTTTCCACAATTATTAAACATCAAAAATTCCTTCTTTCTGAATGATTTGAGTACTCTACGAACATTATACTACAAATCATTCAGAAAGTATAGAACCAAAAATGCACTTTTTTCCGCTTGCAAATTGCACTCATTCAGATTCTTTTGTCAAAATCTTTTTGTGATAGCCCTTCTGGTTGCAGTAAGGGCATTTCATGGAGCGGGTACGTCCAATATGGGGAGCAAGCACAACTGCTTTCATGGTAGGTACATACTGTTTCTTGCAATGAGGGCATTCATAATAACCTGCATCATGCTCCAGCTTGACACAATAGAATGTACCACCCAAGAAAATAATGGTACTGACAATGAAAAATACAACCTTCCAGCCTTCCATGTCGCTGAAAGAAAGACGTGTTTCGCCTTCCATGAGTTTGTCCCAGCACAGTGCAAAAATCATTAAGAAATAGAATACCACACTAACAACACCAATTACAATTTCCATGTTCAGGAGCTTTTTATTGTTAAGTTCCTCTTGCTGTTGCAGTTTCATTAAATTTTCCTCTGCGATTTTCTGATAATTTGTCATAGTAATGCGTTCCCCACTTAGAAGCTCGTTGACATTGATTTCCAAAAGCTCACATAATTCCAGCATCAGGGAAACATCCGGCATACATTTCCCAGTCTCCCATTTCGAAACGGCTCTGTCCGTGATACCTAATTTTTCGGCTAAGACTGCCTGTGTATAACCTTTTGCCTTTCTGCACTGAGCAATGAATTTCCCGACCTTCTGTTGATTCATGGAGAACCCCTCCTTTCAAGTATCATCTTACCACAAATCAGAGAAAAACACAACATACCAGTGGTTGAGTTGTAAAAAAAGCCGATATTGCTTGCACTCTACCGCTGGTTGAAATGGGCTACAGAGTTTTCAGATACTCCATAAAGGCTTGCATATTCCTTGGTTGCAATGAAATATTTTGATAAATCAGAATTTACAACTATTTTCTTTCGTATTCCTTTAACTTGTTATAAAAATAAATACAAGCTTCTGATTCGCTTTTGAATACAGTCAAACCACAACGATTTCCTCTTTCACTATAATATACAATCCAGTTTCCATTTTCAGAAGTTAGACAGTATACTTCGTTAGGAAGTCCGCCTTTCATTATGGAATAAATGCTTTGGGGAACATTTGCAATTTTGAGTTTTCTTTCGAGTTCGTATATGTTCATAATCATTCATCCTTTGTTACTTGGTTAAATTCCGATTTATTTTATACCATCTTTTAATGTTCCAGCAACAATCTTTCGTCACAATATTCACAAACCAGCGTTGTGCCTGTTCCGGTGAAACTCTTGGGAAGGTAGTATTCCTGATTGGTAATGCATTTCGGATTGGGACAGCATACGCCCTTATGTACCGTACCAGACAATAATTCTGTTGTGGCGGTACTTTGGAGCATGGTCAAAATCAATGCCATTCTGACATACATTCCATATTTTGCCTGTTTGAAATACAATGCCCTTGGGTCGTCATCAACTGCAATTTCGATTTCGTCCACACGAGGAAGCGGATGCAGGACAATCATATCTTTTTTGGCAAGCTTCATTTTCTGGGGTGTCAGGATGTAGGTATCTTTTTGAGCGAAATATTCTTCATCAGATGCGAAGCGTTCCCTCTGAATGCGTGTCATGTAGAGCATATCTAGTTTAGGAATTGCTTCTTCGAGACTGAAAGTTTCTTCATAGGTACAGCCATTTGCATGGATGATACTCTTAATATAATGTGGCATAGCCAGTTCTTTGGTAGAAATCATGATAAAATGGTTATTAGGGTAACAGCTCATTGCTTTACAAAGAGAATGCACCGTTCGACCATTGAGCAAGTCGCCACAAAGACCGATTGTCAAGCCGGAAAGTGTACCTTTTTCACATTTGAGGGTGAGCAGGTCTGTGAGGGTCTGCGTAGGGTGAAGGTGTCCGCCGTCTCCTGCATTGATGACGGGGCATTCTGCGGTTAATGCAGCAGCTTTGGCAGCTCCGACAGTGGGGTGACGGATGACAAGAACGTCAGAATAACCACTGACAATTTTTGTCGTATCCTTGAGATTTTCGCCTTTTGCGACAGAGGAAGTCTGCGGATTGTCAAAGCCTATGATAGTTCCGCCCAGCCTTAGCATAGCTGTCTGAAAAGACATCTGTGTCCTTGTGGAAGGCTCATAAAAAAGCGTTCCCATAATTTTCCCACGACAGCTATTTGCATAAAGCATGGGATTTTGCATAATCTCCTGTCCCAGAGAAAGCAGACCATTCCACCATGTGACAGGGTGGTCGTTCAAATCAATCAGATGCGGAAATTGTGAAGTCATAATAAAAAACCTCCTGAAAATAAATTTATAGTTTCAGTTTTCTGAACGGGTCAGAATAACCGAGAACATCATGTTTATAATTCATCAGCATAAGCTGAATTTCTGCTTTTCCCTTTTCAATGGCATAATCAATCAGATTGTCAATATTTCTTTTTGTCAAAAATACACCGTCTTCAATGACAGCAGAAATCAATTCTGTTTCGTCCTCATCAATCATTGTACGGAATATTTTCGGGAACTGTTTTTTGATGTATGCAAAAGTATTATCCTTGTCAATGTCTGCAAGATACATTTGCAGAATGATACTATATTTGACACTCGCCATAATTTTGGCGGTATAGTCCCTCTCCTTAAAAATGCGCTCCAATTCATGAAAATGTGCATAATAACGGTTGATTGGTTCAAATAACAGTTTTCCCTCTACGACTGCAAGCGGACGTTTCCGGAGTTCGTCACAGTAGAAAAAGGCATCTTCTCCAACAAATTCCAGATTTTCCGGAATGTGTATATTTTTTAGACTCCGACAAAACAAAAATGCACTTTCACCGATTGAAGTCACAGAATCTGGCATGACAACACTTTGCAATTGAAAACAATATGTAAATGCAAAATTCCCTATTTTAGTCACACTGTCCGGAATTTGTACGGAAATCAGGTGTATACAATGTTCAAAGGCATTATCTGCAATTTCTGTCACTCCCTGCGGAATGATGATTTCTTTTTCACTGTTGACAAGTTGGAAACGCTTTAAAATGCCGTTCTGAATGTCAAATGGATTTTCCATGATGCATTTTACTCCTTTCAGAAATTCAGGAATGAATTTTCAGCCATTTGTTCACATTGTCAAGTTCTTGTTCCGTGACAGAAAAAGGATGATAGAACAATACTCTCATTCCGTCCTGAGACTGTCCGGAGATTTTCGTATCAAATTCCCATACAAACAAATCACGGCAAGTTTTCATATGGCGGTCAACCTGTTTGTTATGGGCATCAGGAATATTGAGGAAAATTTCTGTTCCGGAAATCGTCAGGACATCATTCCGCAAAAGGAAGATGCAGACATCATCCAGTACTTGGGGGAGTTCCTGACATTGTTTCATTGCAGAGAAAAATTCTTTTGCAAACTGTACCTGAAACTGTTCCAATTCGTCAATTGTTTTTTCGGGATTTGTTTTTCTTTTCTGGAGTAAATCGCACCAGAAACCAACTTTATCCTCTTGTTCCATTTTTCTCCATAAATAGCCGATATTCCGGAAATTCATTTTCATTTCCCCGAATAACTCATTGAGGACATATTGCTGTGCTTCTGTATAGGAGTAATTGGTTCTTTTGTATCCGGTATCAGCATAATTTTTCCCGACATTTACATAAAGCTGATGCAAGGCATTTTCTCCATATTCGGGAAAACGATGTTCCGCATAAAATCTAGTTCCCTCATCACATCCGAAAAGAATGGTACTCATCAACAAATCATATGGACAAAAGCCATGTGTTCCAGGGTAATGCAAATCTCTGGTTTTAGAGAATGAATGACTTTCATGAAGTTCTTTTTCCATCTGTAAGATAGACTGACAAATTGTCAATGCTACATTTGTTCCGCAGGCAAAGTGAGCCTGCACCTCTGAAACGGGGGTTTTTCTTTTGAAACGAATTTCCTGCATCATAAACTCCTTTCATATGGGCTGGTGAATGGGTTCATTTTCAAAAAAGACAGCATACCAAAGTAAAAATGTGAACACTGTCCAGATTTTTCGGCTGTTGTCGGCTTTACCGTTTTTATGGTCGTCAAGGAGCTGAATCAATTTTTTTGTATGGAAAAACTGCTCAGAAGCCGGACTCTCGAAACGCTGTTTGACAATTTGATAATATTTTTCATCTTTGAGCCATACACGAATCGGCACAGGGAAGCCGAGTTTTTTCTTTTTTGCGGTTTTATCCGTCCCTTGTGGGGTATCTTTCTGAGCAGCTAAACGCATAGCATATTTTGTCACATAGGGGGTGTTTTCGTCCGTGACCGCTTTTCGGGTTACTCTGTATTTGGTGGGAATATGGGAAGCAAGCCCCATGACCCTTTTATCAAGGAAAGGCACACGCAGTTCCAGAGAATGCGCCATGCTCATTTTATCAGCCTTTAACAGGATGTCGCCAGCCATCCACATATGCAAATCGAGATACTGCATTTTCGTGACATCATCCATTCCCTGAACCCTTTTATAGTAATGTGCAGTGAGTTTTTGCGGGTCAGGGGCATTGGTAGTCATTTTCAAAAGGGATTTTCTTTCTGCTGGTGTGAACATATACGCATTGCCAATGAAACGCTCTTCAAGGGTTTTTCCCTTGCGGACGAAGAAATTCACGCCACGTTTTGCAGGGAGTTTTTCAGCGACTTTTCCGACGGCATGGCGTACGGAATAGGGCAATTTATCATAAAGTGTTGCATTGGGTTCGCTGTAAACATTGTAACCGCCGAAAATTTCGTCAGCACCTTCGCCAGACAAGACCACTTTCAATTGTTCCGAAGCCAGCCCGCACACGAAATACAATGCCACGGCGGAGGGGTCAGCAAGTGGTTCATCCATCTGATATTGAATGTGTTTGAGTTCCTGCCAATATTCTTCTGGTTGGATAATTTTGGAATAATTCTGTTTTCCGATAGCCTTTGAAAAATCTTTCGCCCAGCCGATTTCATTATATTTTTCATCTGCACCGAATCCGACTGTGAAAGTTTTGTCAACGTCCGCAATCGCTGCAACGTAGGAAGAATCGACTCCGGACGACAGGAAAGAACCAACTTCTACATCTGCGATTTTATGTGCCTTGACGGAATCGTGAAAGATTTCTGAAATCTGATTGACCCATGTTTCTAAAGTGGGGTTGGAATCGGGCTTGAATTTCACATCCCAATAACGCTGAATCCGGAATTCATTGTCTTTCAATAAGAAATAATGTGCCGGCGGAAGCTTGTACACGTTCTTGAAAAATGTCTCATCCATAGCGGAATACTGGAAAGTGAGGTATTCTTCCAGTGCATCTGTATTCAATTCTTTCTTGAAAGCCGGATGTTTTAAAAATGCCTTGATTTCCGAACCAAATAATAAAGTACCGTCCATTTTGGCATAATATAACGGCTTAATCCCGAAAAAGTCTCTTGCCCCGAAAAGGGTCTTGTTTTTCTTGTCCCAGATGACAAAAGCAAACATTCCACGCAGTTTTTCAAGCAGTTTCGTGCCGTATTCTGCATACCCATAAATCAGTACTTCCGAATCGGTGTTAGTGGCGAAATGATAGTCCTTTGCAATGAGTTCGGAACGGATTTCCTGATAATTATAAATTTCGCCGTTGAATACAAGTACAAAATTTCCGTCCTCGCTGTAAAGAGGCTGGTTTCCCTGTTCGGAAACGTCAATAATGCTTAAACGTCTGTGACCCAATGCAATATACTTGTCTACATATTTACCGCCTGCATCAGGGCCACGGTGGCGGATGGTCTCCATCATTTCTTCAATGACAGCATCCGCATTTCCAATTTTGTTTGTAAATCCTACAAAACCACACATAACAGAACATTCCTCCTGTATTAAATTTCACAGTTCTGTCCCTACACACAATGGCACACAATCAGCCATCATTACTATTATACTATATATTTTCGGGAAATGCAACAAATTTTCATGATTTTATCAAAATTATCATGAAAACGCTTGCAAAATCCAGTTCTTTCGGTTATAATAGTAGTGTATGAAAGGTTATGGAAAGGAGACTGACACAATGGCACAGAAAAAAAGAAAATCCGGAAGGGTAGAGGCAAGACAACTGCAACCAACAATCCGTTTCAAATTCGGGGTGTTATTATGTATTATCATAGTGACATTTTTATTTTGCTTTGTCATGCATATGATTTCAGCCGTTTCACAGCCCGATTATTGGGAAAAAGAAATTGTTCCGGCTATGGCGACCAAAACAGAGGAAGTTGTGGAGAAGAAAATAAAGACGGATGTTGTGAATCCTGTCCCAGCTTCCGAACGTGCAGACGAAAGCAGAATTCAAAATTGTGCTTTTATCGGGGATGTGGCAAAATTTTCCAGCTATTACCCGATTCCTTCTAATATGCAGTTCACAGATGCGGTTGCAGATATGTCAGATTCTCGTATGAGAAGCATCGGCAGAAGCCTGAAGGATGTACAGGCAATTTATTTATGGTATCAGTGTCCGGACGATTTGCAGAAGAGTGCAGAAGCTTATCTCCGTCTCGTCAATAATCTGCTGGAACAGGCAGAAGGCGTTCCGATTTATGTTCTTACAGCATTCCCGACAACCGATTCTATCACCAATGAGAGAACGGATAAATGGAATTCGGCACTTTTCGCCCTCTGTGATGAAAAAGGCTTGCATTATGTTGATGTCAGCACCACATTGAAGGCGAATGACGGCACTTTGTCAGAAAATTATCAGGATGAACAGGCATTATATCAGACTGTATGCGAATTGATTTTAACACACGTTGCGGATTAAGGAATTGCAACTATGAGCAGAGATTATTGGCTTTTTGAGGGCGAAAATCCAGAAACTGCCTATATGGCTGGAGTGGTTGACGTGTTAGGGGATAATCTGAGCATGGTTTGTGATTTCCCCTATACATTGGACGTGGATATTTTCTTTGTGAAAGACAATGATTTGTCAGTACTTGACAGCACCATCAAAAAACGCCTTCACGCTTACAATGAAAAAGAGGGGCATCAGATTTCCCTTGACGAAATTGATGCATTAAATTTTCACCTTGAAAAGGTAGATACCAATGTAAAAGATTGTTTGAAAGGCTTGCTTGCTGGGTATTCCTCAGCAGGCAAGCTTGATAAAATGCTGGATGATTTTTTTCTTGGATTGAATTGGTATCTAAGAAAACCGACTTGTATTTATACAGAAAATCAAAAAGACCGTGAAAAAATCCGTGATATATTGGGCAATATTTACCTGTCCATGGCGTTTGATTATTTATTCATTGGCTATGATGAATGGGCTGTACTTTTTGTGATTGGAACAACGGAATAATTTTATATCAGATTTTATAGTAATACTTGACAAAACTATCAAAATGTTGTATAATAGATTTGTTGATAATTTAAAACATGAAAGGAAGTTTTTACGATGTCCGAAATTCCATACAAAATTTATCTGAAAGAAGAAGAATTGCCCAAGCAGTGGTATAATGTCCGTGCAGACATGAAGAAAAAGCCTGCACCCCTGCTGAATCCGGCAACCCATCAGCCAGCAACCCTTGACGAATTAAGTCAGGTATTTTGCCGTGAACTCGCACAGCAGGAACTCGACACGGAAACAGCATATATTGACATTCCGGAAGAAATCCAGAATTTCTATAAGATGTACCGTCCTGCACCGTTGGTTCGTGCGTACTGTCTGGAAAAGGCACTCGGTACACCCGCAAAGATTTATTACAAATTCGAGGGAAATAATACCTCTGGCTCTCACAAGCTGAATTCTGCGATTGCACAGGCTTACTATGCGAAAAAGCAGGGCTTGAAAGGTGTCACCACGGAAACAGGTGCTGGACAGTGGGGAACTGCTCTTTCTATGGCGTGTGCTTATTTTGGGTTAGACTGCAAAGTGTTCATGGTAAAGGTATCTTATGAACAGAAGCCTTTCCGCCGTGAAGTCATGAGAACATACGGCGCAAATGTGACCCCTTCCCCGTCTGATACAACTGCAATCGGCAGAAAGATTCTTGAAGAATTCCCCGGAACGACTGGTTCATTAGG
>OCVV011253870.1_pt1 | contig 31177 bp, 28 predicted proteins | sample 1539721 | NCBI WGS metagenome assembly OCVV01 (sample SAMN02144230, study PRJEB22623) | gut metagenome | biome: sheep rumen | host: Ovis aries | place: New Zealand | reverse complement strand
TTAACATTAGTTATTTTAGCGGCTGGTATGGGAAGTCGTTTTGGGGGACTTAAACAAGTTGAACCTATTGGCCCTAATGGTGAGTTTATTATTGATTATAGCATTTATGATGCTATAAAAGCTGGTTTTACCAAAGTTGTTTTCTTAATTAAAGATGAGATTTATGATTTATTTCGCGAAACAGTAGGAAAAAGAATTGAAGGAAAAATTCCTGTGGCCTATGCTTTTCAAAGAATTGGAGATGTGCCAGATTTTGTTGATATACCTGATGAGAGAGTTAAACCATGGGGAACTGCACATGCTGTTTTATCTTGTAAAAATGAAATTAGTGGCAATTTCGTTATGATTAATTCTGACGATTTTTACGGACGTGATGCCTATCTTAAAATAAGTGAATTTTTTAGTAAAAACAATGATGATTACGCAATGGTTTCTTTTCATGTGGCAAATACTATGACAGAAAACGGAAGTGTAAAGCGTGGTGTTTGTGAAAGTGAAAATGGCTTACTTACTAAAATATGTGAATGTTCAATTGAAAAAGTAGATGGAAAAATTATAGCTACACCATTAGATGGCAGTAGTAGTTTTGAAGTTAATGAGGATGCATTAGTATCAATGAACTTTTTTGGCTTCACAAAACGTATTTTTGATAAATTGGATAAAGATTTTCCAATATTCTTTCAAAAGAATAAAGATAATTTACTTAAGTGCGAATACTTAATTCCTGATGTTGTTTTTGAAGAAATCAAAGATGGTGTTAAAGTTCATGTTTTGGAGTCAACTGATAAATGGTTAGGTGTAACATACCGAGAAGATAAGGAATATGTAGTTGGCGAAATAAAAAAATTGATTGATGAGGGAGTATATCCAAACAATTTATGGAAATAAAAAAAAGAATTGATGAATTAGTTAATATTATTAACGAGGCGGATTATAATTATCATGTATTAGATAATCCGTTAATTACCGATCAAGAGTATGATAAATATTTAGATGAATTAAATAAACTAGAAAGAAAGTATCCAGAATACATAAGGGATGATTCGCCAACCAAAAAAATTGGTGGAGCTATTTTAGATAAGTTTGAAAAAGTAACTCATGATATTCCAATGATGAGCTTGTCGGATGTTTTTAATGAAGAAGAAATAATGCTTTTCGATAGTCGAATAAAAAAAGAAAATGTCAAACCACAATATGTTTGTGAACTCAAAATAGATGGATTATCAGTATCGTTAAAATATGAAAAAGGTGTTTTTAAGCGTGCAGCTACTCGAGGTAATGGTGTAGTTGGTGAAGATATTACTAATAATGTAAAAACAATAAAAACTGTTCCAATGCATATAAAAGAAAATGTTGATATTGAAGTTCGTGGGGAAATTTTTATGAGTAAAGATACCCTAAAAAAACTAAATATGGAACGTGAAAAAAATGGTGAGCCAACCTTTAAAAATTGCCGAAATGCCGCAGCAGGATCAATTAGACAACTTGATTCTAGTATTGCTGCCAAGCGTAATTTGGAAGTTTTTATATATCATTTACCTAATCCAGAAGATTTTGGTATTAAAACTCAATTAGAAGCTTTAGAATATATGGAAAATCTTGGCTTTAGAACAAATAAAAATCACAATAAATTAGTAAATAATGTTGAAGAGGTTCTAGATTATATTCATAAAAAGGCTGATATACGTGATAGTCTTTCTTATGATATTGATGGTGTTGTAATTAAATTAAATAACTTGGCTGATCAGCAAAAAGTTGGTTATACTCTTCGTTATCCTAAGTGGGCTACTGCCTATAAGTTTCCAGCAGAGATTAGTTATACTAAACTATTAGATATTAAGTTTACAGTTGGAAGAACGGGTCAAGTAACTCCTAATGCAATCTTAGAACCAGTTAATGTGATGGGGTCGACTATATCTAAAACAACGCTTCATAATGAAGATTTTATCCGCGAAAAAAATCTTAAAATAGGTGACATTGTAGGAATAAAAAAGGCGGGTGATGTTATTCCAGAAGTAGTTGGTGTTTTATTTGAAAGACGAAATGGTAGTGAGAAAGATTTCCATATGATAACAAACTGTCCAATTTGTGGTAGCAAATTAATTAAGCATGAAGCAATAAGTGCATATTACTGTGAAAACCCTATGTGTGATCGAAGAAATATTGAAGGATTAATTCATTTTGCATCTCGAGAAGCTATGAATATTACTGGTTTTGGTGAGCGTATTATCGAAGATTTTTATAACTTTGGTTATTTAAAAAGTTTCGTTGATTTTTATAAATTAGATACAATTCGTGAAGAATTAGAAGATTTAGAAGGTTTTGGTAATAAGAGCATTGATAATTTACTTGCAGAAATTGAAAATAGTAAACATAATTCTTTGGAAAGACTAATTTTTGGCTTAGGAGTTCGCTATGTTGGAAGAAAGACGGCTAAAATTCTAGCTAGAAAATACCAAAACTTATATCGACTTTTTGATGCGACTTTAGAAGAATTAACAAGTATTTCTGATGTTGGTGAAAAAATAGCTGGAAGTGTATATGAATATTTTCATAATTCTAGTAATAAAATGTTAATAGATGAGTTAAAAAAAATGCAAGTTAATATGGATTATTTAGGAGAAGAAAAAGAAAATAGTCTCCTTACAGGAAAAATATTTGTTATAACAGGAACTTTAACTGTTTCGCGCGATGTTATTAAAGATAAAATTGAATCTTATGGTGGCAAAGTATCTGATTCAGTTAGTAAAAAAACGAATTACTTAGTTTTAGGAGAAAATCCTGGTAGTAAGTATGAAAAAGCTTTAAAATTAGGTGTTTCCATTTTAAGTGAAGAAGAATTATTTAAAATGTTAAACGAAGACGAATAAGAGAAAGTAGGCAAAATTATACCAAAAATTGGCTAATTTTCTCTTTTTATTTTATGATATAATTCAATGCGGGGGGTCCAATGGGAAAAGTAATTATAATATTATTATTGCTAATTATGAATACAAAACCACAAGCAGGTTATATACAAGATTTTATTTATATTGGCAAGGAAATCAATATTTTTAAAGAATTAGTGATTGAGGACGCTAAGAAGGATGTAATTCTTCCTGTAATAGCAACATATTATGGTAATATTACGGCTTATGGTCCAGATTGTGTGGGATGTACAACGGGAAAGACAGCAAGTGGTTATAATGTTTTAAATGGTAATATTTATTATTATGACCATGAATATGGCAAAATAAGAATTGTAGCTGCTGATAAATCGTTACCATTTGGTACAATTGTTCGTATTAAAGATTTAGATGTTTTTAATGAACCTGTAATGGCAATTGTTTTAGACCGTGGAGGAGCTATTGGTTTTAAGAAAAAAGTCTATTTTGATTTATTGTATCGAAGTGAAAAGGAGACATCTTCTTTTGGTATTCGTAAAGCAACTTTTGAAATTTTAAGACGTGGTTATTAATAAAATGTCAAAAAAATGTATATAAAAAGAAGAAAAAAATAAAATAAAGTCGGTAAAATAAGAAAAAATGTTGACAAATTATGTAAACTATGTTATAATCTTACTACGAAATGGATAGAAGGGTTGTCCATAGGTAGGGGTGGTTTTAATGAAACAAAATTATATTTTTGAATATCAAAATGAGAATGAATTTCGTAAAATTGAACGTTCAGTAAGAAAGTATAATATGTTAGCTTATAAAAAATTAACTTTTGATTATTATCCTCAAATTAAAAGTGGTGAATTTGTTGGTAAACTTGTATCAGTTTCTACAGATAATGATGGAAATCAAATTAAGTCATATGATTTAGTCCTTCCAACAGATGATATGTTTGTTAAAGTACATGGGCAGATTGTTTTACATTATTCTGTTTATACTAATAAAAATATTGTTTTATTAACGAATATTACTTGTGATGATAATATTTTAGAAGAGGGACATCGTACAGAATTAAAAGCATATAAGGGAGTTATGATTTCAAAAGATAATCCAGAAAAAGATATGTTTAAGATTAATTTACTTAATATGCTACAAAAATAATAGCACTATGTAGTAGATGTTTTATATAGGTAGGTACTTGTACCTCCTTTTTCTTTTAAAAAAAATAATAAAAAAAATCTGTTTACTCTTGATTTTTAATTTCATTATGTGCTATTATATCTTAGTAATGTTTTTGGACCCTTAGCTCAGTTGGTTAGAGCAATCGGCTCATAACCGATCGGTCAAAGGTTCGAGTCCTTTAGGGTCCACCATTTATTTTTGCGGGTATGGCGGAATTGGCAGACGCGCTGGTCTTAGGAACCAGTTCTTCGGAGTGCAGGTTCAACTCCTGTTACCCGCACCAGTATAGACTTTATAGAACTAATACTTGTTAGTTCTTTTTTTTATATTATAAATATTACAAAATGAATGTTTTGAATGATTAAATTGTAATACTAACTTGTGTATCATTTGAATAATATGATATGATGATAATTGAATTGGAGTAATGATATAAATGGATGAATTGTTAAAAATAATTATCGAGTGCAATAAAAAAAGAAAAATATTAGGTCCTGATGATGTAAAACAAATATGTGACATAGTTATTAATAATAAGCATCAACTAATTAAACACATTTTCTTTTTTAACACGAATCCTAGTGATTCTCATTGTGCAGCAGTATATTATCATGATAATCTTTATTTTTTTATGAATGAAACAGAGGAATTAATTGATACATGTTATCAAAACCTTATTAATAAGTATCAATTAGATGGTGCTAAAATAGATGTTTATAATTACTTTTATCTTTGTATTATTTTTCATGAATTAATGCATGTAAGACAGCATTATTATACTAAAAAGAATGATGGTAAATTAGAAACTAAACTATTCTCAATGTGTTTAGAATTATCGTTAAATCGTCAATTATATCAAAGTAATTATTTGAATTTTTTAACTGAGGTGGATGCTAATAATCGAGCAAGTATTAAAGCTAATAGTCTATATCATCATTTGCCTTTAGAATATATTTCTCCAAATGATTTAGTGGCATATGATGCTATTATGCTAAAAGAAATGCTAAGAGATAATTATGATGTTGAACCAAAAAAAGAATTAATTATAAGTCCTTTTGATAAACTAATGGTTGGTGCTATGGAAAAAATTAAAGATTTTGAAATAAATAAGTATCTAAAATTAGTTGAGGAACATCAAGATATTACATTATATCGAAAGTTATTATTAGGTCTTCCTATAACATATATGGAATACGCTTACACAAATTTACTATATGACATCATACAAAGTGGTGAAGAAATCAATATTATAAAAAAGCTACAAAAGAAAATTAAATAGATATAGCTTTTTTTTTACCCTTTTTCTTAAAATGTGGTATAGTTATGTTTATACAATAATATTTTATAGGGATGGTGAATATGAATATATTAAAAAAAATAGGTATTTTCTTTCAAAGAAAAATTCATAAAAATGAACCGTGGTTGGATTATTATTCAAGAGATGAACGAAAAATAAAGTTTACAGATAAGTCAATTTATGATTTTATGTATACTTCTACGGTTAATTATTCAAATTTTATTGCACTTAATTATTATGAAAATCAAATAACGTATCATGCTTTTTTAGAGCATGTTAATGTTTGTGCAAAGTCTTTAAGAAAATATGGAGTTAAAAGAGGGGATATAGTAACTATTTGTATGCCTAATATGCCAGAGGCTATTTATATTTTTTATGCTGTTAATAAAATAGGTGCAGTGTGTGATGTTATTCATCCTCTATCAAGTAAAGAACAAATTAGGTTTTATTTACAAGAATCTAAATCCAATTTCTTATTTCTAGTTGATTTTAATTATGAGAAAGTATGGGAAATTCTGGATGATACAGTAGTTCATAAAGTCGTTTTAGTATCACCAAGTGTTAGTATGCCTAAAATGTTATCAATTGGTTATCGATTAACTCGTGGTGCTAAGGTATTAAGACCAAGTAGTAATGAAAAGAAGTATTTGAATTGGCAAAGCTTTTATCAAGTTGGTTTACTTAATAGCGAAGAGTATCATGCTAAAGTAAAAAAAGACGATTTAGCATTAATTCTTCATAGTGGTGGGACTACGGGAACACCTAAGGGAATTATGATTTCGAATTATAGTTTTAATGCTATAGCACAACAAGGGGCAGTTAATGTTATTGATGTAAGACCAAAGGATAAAATTGTAACGATTTTGCCAATATTTCATGGATTTGGGTTAGGAATATGTGTACATACGCCATTATGTTTAGGGGTTGAAGTGATTCTTATGCCAGAGTATGATGCTAATCGCTTTTATAAGATATGGAAAAAAGATAAACCACATGTTATTTTAGGTGTTCCAACTCTTTGGGAAGGAATGATGAGTAATAAAAAGTTTAAGCACGTTGATATGAGTAATTTAAAATATATCATCAGTGGTGGTGATTATTTACGTATTCCTTTAGAAAAGAGAATTAATACATTTTTACACAAACACGGGGCTAAAGTGAATATTTTAAAAGGATATGGTATGACGGAGTCGGTTGCGGCTACTTGTTATACTTTTCCTGGTACTAATGAACCAGGTAGTATTGGTATTCCAATGGTTGGAAATACTTATAAGATATGTAAGCCTAATACTACCGAAGAACTTCCAATTGGCGAAGAAGGGGAAATATGTGTTTATGGGCCAACACTAATGATGGGCTATTTAAACAATCCTAAAGAGACCAAAAATATTTTAAAACGACATCGTGATGGAAAAAAATGGTTACATACTGGTGATATAGGTTATATTGCACCAAATGGAATTGTATATTATACACAAAGATTAAAAAGAATGATTGTAGTATCAGGTTTTAACGTATATCCTGCTAATATTGAAGAGGTAATAAGCCATCATCCAGCTGTTAAAAATGTCTGTGTTATAGGTATACCACATCCATATAAAATGCATGTTGCCAAAGCAATTATGGTACTTAATGATGGATATAATGAAAAAGATGTTTTAAAAGAATTAAAAATCAAATGTCAAGAGGAATTATCCGTTTATGAAATACCTAAGGAATTTGAGTTTCGTAAGGAACTTCCGAAAACATTATATGGTAAAATTGATTATCAAAAGTTGGAAAAAAATAATCATATGCTGTTAGAAAAGACTAAATAGTCTTTTTTTTCATATACTTTATGGGAGGAAAAATGAATTACGATTACAAGTATGGAAATAATTATTATAAGTATGATGGAAAATGTGGTATGCGAACTACCATATATAATATTTTAGCCGAGGAACAATCACAAGATGTGCAGCCGGGGATGGAATATGCCATGAAACCATTGCCAATATTTGATAATTTAAATTATATGGGTAGTAATAAATTAAAAGATAAGGTAATTATTATTACTGGAGGAGATTCAGGATTAGGAAGAAGTGCGGCAATTGCTTTTATTAAAGAAGGGGCCAAGGTAGTAATAGTTTACTTAAATGAAGAAAAAGATGCTAATGATACTAAAAATTATATTATGAGTATGAATGGTGATTGCATGCTTATTAAAGGTGATATTACAAATCCCAACTTTAGTCGGGAAATTGTTGAAAAAACTCTAGAAAAATACGGAAAAATTGATGTTTTAGTAAATAATGCTGGTGTTCAATATCAACAAGATAGTCTTGAAAATATTTCCAATGAACAGTTTGATTTAACGATGAAAGTTAATATTTATGGAATGTTTTATTTAACAAAAGAGGTATTACCATATTTAAAAAGTGGGGCATCTATTATTAATTTATCTAGTGTGACAACATTTTATGGTGAGCCGCAATTGATTGATTATGTTACTACAAAAGGTGCAATTGTTGGCTTTACCAGAAGCTTAGCAAGAAATCTGGCATTAAAAAATATTCGAGTTAATGCTATAGCACCAGGATATTTTTGGACACCATTGCAGCCAGCTTGTTGGGTTAAAGAAAAAATTCCATCACTCGGTGCTAATAGCGCAATGGCACGTGGAGCAATGCCTTTTGAATTGGCACCAACTTTTGTTTATTTGGCTAGTGATGATTCAAGTTATATGACGGGGCAGGTTATTCATGTTAATGGTGGCGAGGTTATGGGGTAAGAAATATAGGCGAAGAAATTGTGTTAAATTTCGTCAATTATTTTTTAAAATCACAATTGATATGATAGAGTAGTAAGACAAGTGAAGGGTTATAAGATAAATAATTTTTCATAAGTGTAGGAGGTGAAAATGAAAAAAGTACTAACTGTTTTTTTGTTAGCTATTTGTCTTGTTACTTTTAATGTCAAGGCCGATGAAACGGAGCATTCATTGAATAATGAAGAAAATGCTAATAGTTTATTATCTAGTCAAGAAGAACCAGCTAATACTGATGATATTAGTAATGGTGATAGTTTTACTGATGGAATAGATAATTCGAATAATCAGGTAGAACAACCTGCTGATTTGGATTTAGTAGATAATAATTTTCAAAATAGTGATACAATAAGTAATAACAGTGATTCTTTACAAGACGCTAATAATGAAGATATTGTAATTAATAATCCAACCGAGAATAATGAAACCAATTTGGATAACGGCAATACACAAGATGAGGCATTAACAAATGAAGAAGCTTCGGTAATTCCTCAACAAAAAGTTTTAGTAAAAATAGCCAAAGTTGATGAAGAGAACAATGGATTAGCCGGAGCAATTATGCAGGTATTAGACTCTACTGGTATGGTTCTTGATGAGTGGACATCAACTGGTGAAAATCATGAAATAGAGTTACCTGATGGAACATATACTATTCATGAGGTTAAAGCTCCAGAAGGATATGAGCTAGCTGAAAATCAAGAATTTACGGTAAAGGTTATTGTTGAAGTAGGATACAAAGCAAATACGGAATATCCGAATGTACCTTGTAAAGTTGCGACAACATATTATGTTGAAGTAAAGGGAATAAAGCATGAGGTTTATTGCATTAATCAATTTTTAACAGAACCAGGACAAGCTGCAGACTATAATGGAAAAATACTTACACCAGATGATGTTAGAAAATATACACAGCAAGTTGTATATAAAGATGCGGAAGAGAATATTGGAGCGCCTGAGGCGACTTATAACCATGGACATGTAACTAGTGAACCAATCGATGTATCTGATCAAACGCTATTAAATCAAGAATTATACGATAAATTAATGGATATCATTTATCGTCGTACAATCGTAAGACAACAAGAAAGATTTGCAGATTCAACATTTTTACCAGATGAGGCTATTAGTTATATTACTGAGGCAGCACTTAAGACATACACCAATGCTGGCGTAACACAAATTCAAAGGTGGTCAAGTTTACAGCCTGGTGATGAAGCTATTTATACTCAGGAAGGTAAGTATTATTGGTATCTTATGCATATGTATAAAGATTATGTTTATGATCCCGATAGTCCAAATGGTTGGAGAACAGAAATTGGACATGGTGATGCACTAGGTAATTTTGCAAGACATTGGTCAGGTCGTGAGTCAATGACTGATGATGATGGTAATACTATTCAAATGCATGGCACCCATAATTTATCAGTAGATCATCCTGAATATGCGGATTACTTCTATTATTTATTAGGTGATGATGTATCTAAAAATATGAAACATCCTAGTGATATGCATATTTATATATACAGTGCTAAAAATACCGATAATGATGGAGAAAAATACCAAAACTTATTAGGTGTTACCGGATATTTAGAAGATTTTGTTCCTCAAGAAATACAAAAAGTAGTGGTTAATAAATATAGTAATGAAACAAAAAATGTAACTATTAAAAAGGTATGGGATGATAATAATAATCAAGATGGTATTCGTCCAAATAGTATTTCAGCTACTTTAAATAATGGAACAACCGTTATTCTAAATGAAGAAAATAATTGGACAGCTACTGTTAATGATTTACCAAAATACGATCAAGCTAAGCCTATTACTTATACTTGGAGTGAAATTAAAGTTGATGGTTATGAATTAAGTCAAACAGAAATAGACGAGACAGGTTCTATTACTACATTAACTAATAAGCATGTACCACAAACAAGAAATCTTAAAGTTCGTAAGGTATGGCATGATGATGGTAATGGCACAGGAAATCGTCCAGAAAGTATTTCTATTAGCTTAATGGCTAATTCGGTAGTTGTGGAGACTGTAACAATTACTTCTCAAGAACAATGGCAGTATGTTTTTACTGATTTACCAAAATATCAAAATGGTCAAGAAATAGTATATACTGTTATTGAAAATGATGTGCCAGCTGGTTATGTTGAGGCATATGAAGGAGATATGAATACAGGTTTTATTATTCATAATGGTCTTGGTCAAGGTGATGGAAATCCACCACCATCTAATCCACAAACTGGTGATGAAAGCAATTTGTATTTATTAGGATTGCTATTAAGTATAATGGGATTAATAATAAGTAAAATCTATATTCAAAAAAAAGCATAAATTAATGAAAAGAACAGATTTAAGATTTGTTCTTTTTTGCTAGACATAATTTTAACATAATGATAAACTGATATTGGTGATTATATGAAAAAAGTATTGAAGAAAAAAAGATTTTATGTTGCCTTATTATGTTTGTTTTTCTTTCTACTAATCTTGATTTTAGTTCTTAAAAAGGGTGTATTAAATCTTGATTATGCTAGCTATGATTTAATTAAAAAGTATTTAATTAATAATCAACTTACGCCATATATTAAGTTTCTTACTAATTTGGGGGGAGCTTTGGTATTAATTGTTTTTTCATTTATTATTTTAATTTTTATTAAAAATAAAAAAATATCTTGGGCAATTATTCTTAATTTAATCATCTCTTTCATTCTTAATATTTTATTAAAAGTAATTATTCAAAGGAATCGTCCAATTACTGATAATTGGTTAATTATGGAAAATGGCTATAGCTTTCCATCAGGTCATTCTTCGGTTAGTATGTCATTTTATGGTTTTTTAATTTATTTGATATATACTAATTTACCTAATAAAAAATATCGTTGGCCATTAATAATCTTTTTGTCATTAATTATTTTATTTGTTGGAATAAGTAGAGTTTATTTAGGGGTTCACTATTTGAGTGATGTGCTTGCTGGTTTTTTATTTTCTATTGTTTTATTAATTATTTATATCTATTTTTATAATCATTTAATTGACAATTCAACTAATAGTTGACACAAATCAACTTAAACTCTCTTTTTTTTTAAAATAAAAATATGCTATGATAATAATGAAAGGAGAATTATGAAGAAAAAAGTATTATTATTGGGATTACTATGTATTGGTCTTTTTGTTTTAACAGCATGCGGCAATAATTCGGCACAGGATTTTAAAAATGACTATGAAAGTGTTAATGGCAAAGAAAACGCTAGTGGAAAAGTACATCGCTCTGTTACAATTACAGATGATAATCCGTTTGTTCCAACAACTGCTGAAGATATTGTAGCAAGAATTGAAAATAAAGAAACTTTTTATGTTTACTTTGGTTCAAAACTATGTCCATGGTGTCGTAGTACTATTGAAAAAGCATCTGAAGTGGCCTTAACACATGGAATAAAAAAAATCTACTATGTGGATATTTGGGATAATGAAGGAAATGAAATACTTCGTGATAAATACACTTTAGATGAAAATGGCGAACCAAAACTATCACAAAGTGGAACTGAAAGTTATACCAAACTATTAAATTATTTTGATAATTTATTAAGTGATTATACGCTAACAGATACTAATGGTAAAAAAGTTGATGTTTCAGAAAAACGTATATTTGCCCCTAATTATTTTTATATTGAAGATGGTATTGCTAAGAAAATCGCTACGGGAATATCTAGTCAGCAAAAAGATTCACGTGAAGAGTTAACTAATGAAATTTTATCTGATGAAGAAACCATTTTTAACGATTTTTTTCAAGAAGCATGTGATGAAGCATGCTAAAGAAATAAAAAACATCATGAAGTGAACTTTAAATAGTTTACAAAAGTAAAAAGGATTTAGAAAAGACTAAATCTTTTTTTGATTTTATTCTAGTCGCTTTGTAAAATAAGCAGTCCATAGAACAAATTATAAAACATCTTAAAGTGAAACGTTTACTTTTACTCTTATATAATGTATAATAGCTTGTTACTGAGGTTGTTTTTATGGAAAAGTACATAGAGAAATTATTAAAAATGATCAATGAAGCTAACAAAGTTGACAGTCTTAAAAAGAAATGCGAATATATGTTTAAACTAACATCATATGCATCTTTTATTTATTATAGTGGTTATGTAAATAAGAAAGAATATAATCAAGCAATGAGCAAAATAATATTTGATCCTTGTGAAGAAAAGTATTATAAAGAAAGAAATACTATTATTTATGACTTGATTACTCACAATACTTTGTTGAATAACTTTTTTCAGAATATACTTTCACTATATCATGGATATCAATTAGAGAAAATGGATGATAGTCAGATTGATAAAAATATCGAAAAACATTTCATTGATTTCTTGAAATATATGAATTGTTATGATTTATATGAGGATTTAAATAATAAAAAGATGATATCATATGCTTCCCCAATTCTTGATTATAGTATTTGTATTAATAATCGTGATGACTCATATATTGTGGTTATAGAGAAAGATAATTTTTTTCGATATCTTACCTTATCTCATGAAATAGCTCACGCATTTGAAAATAAAATTTTACGAAAAAAACGAAAATATTTTGATGCATCATACAATACCGAAATTGTATCTATTACGTTTAATCGTATTTTTATGGAATATCTTTTTCAAAATAATGCTTTATCTAGTGACGAGTTTCAAATTATAAAAAATAATTTTGAAGTAAATTATTTTAATTTTTTAGAGTGGTCTTTTTTGATTTCTGAAGCAATTAAGTATAATGCCTTTGATATTAATGATTACGATATTAATTTATATATTAAAAATCATCCTACAACACGAAGTTTAACTGACTATAATTATAGTTTAGGTTCAATTTGCTCTTTTAAACTTTTTGAAAAGTGGCAACAAAATGATGTTGATTTTTTAAACGACTTGCCAGATATATTACGTGATATTGATAAAATGAGTTTAGTAAAACTAGTAAATACATTTAATAATGAGAAAATAATTACACAAGAACTTGAAAAAACTTTAATAAAAAAATAATTTCTTAACAAAAGATTGTGTTTATGTTATTATATTTGTAAATGGAGGAGTTATGGCAAAAAAAAAGAAAGAAGAACTCAATGAAGAAGTAAATAAAAATCAAAATATTTTATTAGAAAGTAGAGTTGAAGCTAATCAAATCAAAGAAGAATTAGAAAAATATATTGATGAAAAGGTTGAAAGTGTTTTTCTAGATGAACTTGAAAAAGCAAATAAGAGAGTAATACGTGAAAAAAGCAAAAAAATTCTCGTTAAAAATATCACTATTATTATCCTTTTGGCAATTATTGGCTTTTTGATATACTTATTATACACAAATAATTATTTTGAAAAATTATTTAATTATAATTCGCATCAAGTAATAGTAGATGATAATAAGACAGAGGATACGAATTCTAACAAAGTAGAAGATGATAAGCCACAAGAAGAGAAAGAGGATATTAAGCCTACTCTTGAAGAATTAAAAAGTAAATATGCTGATTTACTAGATAATTATCACATTAGCAGTCAATCCCTTTATTTAAATGATTATTATAAAGGTAATTTATCTTCTGAATTGAAAAAGTATTTAACACTTGCCACTTTTGATTTTAATACTATTCCTCGGGAAGATGATGCAGGAATTATTTTGGAAGATACATTTAAAATAGCTTATGAAAGAATATTTAGCGATGACTATCAAAGTGGAAGTTTTGATTATAACGGAAACAAAGTTCGCTATATTAAAGCTTTACAATCATATTTTATATCACCAATGCAAGAAGGAAAATTGAATACTATTCAAAGAGAAATTATTGACATTGAAGTATTTGATGAAAAAGTTATGATTACAACTATTGAAGGAATTGTTGACTCTAATAAACTCTATAATGTATTAAATGAAAAAGAAATAATTGATTATCAAGGGGATAGCCTAATCAATTATAAAGATGCTTTAAATAAAATGACTTATACTTTTAAAAATGGAAAATTAGTTAGTTTAAATTAAAAGAAGAAATAAATTTTCTTTTTTTTATTTTTTAAAGAATAATGAATCAAAATACTTGTTAAACTTTTAATTTTAATAGGAAAGTGATAAAATGAATATGGTGAATGATGATGAAAAAGAAATATTATATGTTTAAAATGAATATGGGTTTTATTAATATGTTTTCTATACTTTTATTAGTATTATCTTTGGGTATTTTTTATTTGATTTATCAAAATGACACGTTTAGCGTTTTTCAAAGTGTATATAATTCATTTATTTTATTATATATACCATATTTAATCTTGCATGAATTATTACATAGTATTTCCTATGTGATATATGGAGCTGATTTTAAATATATAACCTATGGAGCTCATTTGGAAAAGGGCATTCTATGTTGTTTATGTAAGCAAAATATTACGAAGAAAAACATTTTACATTCATTGTTATATCCTTTTTTCTTTATTGGAATTTTAACTTTAGTCATTGGTATTATTATTAATAATCCATTATTAATTCTCTTATCATTGGCTAATATTTCTGGATGTAGTGGTGATTTAATAATGTTTTATCATTTAGTTAGACTAAATAACTATGAGTTTTCTGAATATGATGACGCAACTTCTTTTGCTATTTATACTAGTGATGACATTAGTCAAAGAAAAATGCCAGGTTTAGAATATTGCGGTAGTTCAAAAAAAATTGAGAGAAATGATTTAAAAAAAGTTGTTGTTAGCAAAACTAGCATTTTATTATTTATCTTATTTTATTTGCTAGTAGTTTTTATGGAATTTATGAAATAATAATAAAAAGTATTTAATTAAAAGAAAGAAGTATGTGTAGTGAAAAAAGGTTGGATTATTCTAGGTGTTTTTGTAGGTGTTTTAATTTTAATTACGATTTTATATTTTATTGAAGAAAGCAATACTGAGGCAATTTTACATGGTAATAAATTAGTTAATGTAACCGTAAATACTAATTATACTGATTTGGGCTTTGACGTTTTTCATAACGATAAATTGCTTAATAAAAGTAAATATACTGTAAAAGAGCAAAATAACGTTGATTTGGCAATTTTGGGAAAATATATTGTCACTTATGATATTAAATATCATTTACGCCATTTTCATTTAGAGAGAGTGGTTAATGTTGTTGATGATATAAAACCAGAAATCACAGCAAATATTGATAATATTGAAAGAGACTATTGCACCAAAAAAGATAAAGTTAAACTTTCATATAGTGCTAGTGATAATTATGATAAAGACCTAACCAATCAAATTGAAATGGTCGAAGAAGACAATCAAGTTAAGTTAACAGTTTTGGATAGTAGTGGCAATAAAGAAGAAAAAATTATTCCCATTATTTATTTGCAAAAGCCCAAACCGGTTTTTAAATTAAAAGGGAATAGTACTATTTATTTGGCACTAAATAGCAAATATCAAGAGCAAGGTGCAGGATATTATGATGGATGTGGTAAAGAACTTAACGAAAAAATAACTATATCAGGCAATGTTGATACTGGAAAAGTTGGAACATATACTGTTACATATTCTTTAGCTAGTGGGGCTAAGTTAATTAGAAAAATCAATGTATACGATGAGAGTAGCATAGGTAAGGGGAAAGTACTTTATTTAACTTTTGATGATGGACCAGGACAATATACGCAAAAAATATTAAATACTTTAGATAAATATAATGTTAAAGCTACTTTTTTTGTAACAAATCAGTTTCCTAATTATGCCTATTTAATAAAAAATGAATATCAAAAGGGACATGCAGTAGCAGTACATACCTATTCCCATAACTATAATGTATATAGAAGTGTTTCCCAATATATAAGTGATTTCAATAAAATGAATGATGTTATTCAAAAATACACTGGAATTAAAAGTAAAATTTTTCGATTTCCAGGTGGTTCTTCCAATACAGTTAGTCGGAATTATGCTAAAGGTGTTGTATCAGAAATTGCTAAAAAAATGACAAATGATGGATATCAATATTTTGATTGGGATATTTCAAGTGGGGATGCGGCTTCTAAAGGACAATCAGAAATATATAGTAATGTTGTAAATGGAGCTAAATCATGTTCTAAATGTGTTATTTTGATGCATGACATAAAAAAAACAACGGCTAATGAATTAGATAATATTTTAAAAACATTAACATCACGGGGTTATTCTTTTGCAACATTAAATACTAATAGTCCAGTAGTACATCATAAAATAGCAAATTAAAAGGATACGAATTCATTTTGGAATATAGTAATGGAGGATTTATGGATAGGGTATATGCATGTATTGATTTAAAAAGTTTTTATGCCTCATGTGAATGTGTGGAGCGTCATCTTAATCCTTTAACTACAAATTTAGTTGTTGCAGACAGTGAAAGAACGGAAAAGACAATATGCTTAGCAGTAAGTCCAAGTTTAAAAGCATATGGCTTATCGGGACGTTCTAGATTATATGAAGTAGTAAGTAAAATAAAAAAAGTTAATGAATTAAGAAAAAACAAATTAAAAAATAAGGATTTTACTTTAAAATCTTTTGATGCTAATAAAATCAAATTAAATCCCATGATTGAAGTAGACTATATTATTGCTAAACCAAGAATGAGTTTATATTTAAAATATAGTAGTGAGATTTATAGTATTTACTTATCGTTTTTATCGAAAGATGATATTTATGTTTATTCTATAGATGAAATTTTTTGTGATTTAACTGATTATTTAAACCTTTATCACTTAACACCTGAAAAATTAGTCAGTAAAATCATTATGGAAGTTTATAAAAAAACGGGAATTACAGCAACTGGAGGAATTGGGAGCAACTTATATTTAGCTAAGGTTGCAATGGATATTCTTGCTAAACATGCTAAAGCTAATAGTGATGGAGTAAGAATAGCTAAGCTTGATACATTAAGTTATCGAAAACTTTTATGGAGTCATCGACCACTAACGGATTTTTGGCGAATAGGTAAAGGATATGCTAATAAACTTGAAGAAAATAAAATATATACTATGGGAGATATATGTCTTGAATCTATAAAAGATGAGAATAAGTTATTTAAGTTATTTGGTATAAATGCAGAACTATTAATAGATCACGCTTGGGGATATGAACCATGTACAATTAGTGATATAAAAAAATATAAACCCAATGTAACGTCCATTTCTAGTGGTCAAGTATTGCATGAACCATATTCCTTTTCCAAAACCAAAATTATTGTTAGTGAAATGGTTGATGATTTAGTGCTTTCAATGGTTAGTAAAAACATGGTCTGTGATATGATTATTTTAACTGTTGGGTATGATGTTTCAAACTTAGAAAATGACTACCACGGTGTTATAAAAAAAGATTACTATGGACGTAGTATTCCAAAAGAAGCTCACGGAACAATTAGGATTAATCATTTTACGTCATCAACTAAAATTATTTTAGAGAAAACAATCTCTTTATATGAAAAAATTGTCAATAAAGATTTATCAATACGACGTATTAATCTAGTATTTTGTAATTTAATAAGTAGGAATGAACAAAAAGCTAATAAGTCATCAATACAATTAGATTTATTTAATATAGGTGAAGAAATTAATCGCGATGATGAAGAGAAAGAAAATAAAATACAAAAGACTGTATTGGACATTAAAAAGAAATATGGAAAAAATGCTATATTAAAAGGAATTGATTTATTGGATGGGGCTACAGGGATTGAACGTAATGAAGAAATTGGGGGACATAAAGCATGAGTAAATATGATAATATTTTAGAAATGAGTTTTAACTTAAAACATGAAAGAATGTCTATTGCCAATCGAAGTTTTCAATTTGCACCATTTAGTGCATTATCAGGATATAGTGATTTAATAAAAGAAAAAGGAAGAATTACTGAAGGAAAATGTGATTTAGATGATGATAAAAAAGTTCTTTTGAATCAGAAACTAAAAATTATTAATGAATATTTAGCTTTTAAGCCAGAAGTTACAATTACATATTTTGAGCCAGATGTGAAAAAAGATGGTGGTATATATGAAAAAATAAGTTCTCAAATTAAGAAAATTGATTTTATTAAGCAAATAATTATTTTAGAAAATAAATTAATGATTAAATGCGATGATATTATTAATATCGAATGTGATGAGTTATCTTTTGATGAATAAAAAATTAAACAATATGGTATATAAACGAGTTTTTTAATGAGAAATGAATTAAAGGATAACGAAAACTGTTGAAGAATAGATAAAAATTCGTTATAATATTTTGTTGATGGAGGAAATATGAAAAATAAACATGAGTTTATAATTAAAATTGAAGGTGAAGAATGGGAAAAAGCTCAAGATATGGCTTTCCAAAAGCGTAATAAGAACGCTAAAATAGATGGTTTTAGACCAGGTAAAGCGCCAAAAGATGTTTTTATTAAACATTATGGTAAAGAAAGTTTATATTTTGATGCAGCTGATGAATTATTGCAAACTGCTTACAGTAGAATGCTTGAAAAAGAAAAGGTAACACCCGTTGTAGAGCCAAAAGTTGATATTAAAAGTATTGATGAGACAGGGATTGAATATATTTTTACAATTATTACAAAACCAGAAGTTAAAATCAAAAAATACAAAAATCTTGGTGTTAAACGTGAGGTAGTTAAAGTTAGTAAAGAAGAAATTAATCATGAAATTGAACATTTATTAGATCGTTACACAGAACTTGTTACCAAAGACGGTAAAGTAGAAAATGGTAATATTGCAGTTATTGATTTTACTGGGTTCAAAGACGGTGTTGCTTTTGATGGAGGAAAAGGTGAAAATTACTCATTAGAAATTGGTAGTAATACTTTTATTCCAGGCTTTGAAGAACAGTTAATTGGTATGAAGACAGGTGAAGAAAAAGAAATCAATGTAACATTCCCAGAAGATTATGGAGAAAAATCACTTGCTGGAAGTCCTGCTGTGTTTAAAGTAAAAGTAAATGAAATTAAAGAAAAGCAAACACGTGAACTTGATAAGGATTTTTTTGATGATTTAGCAATGGATGGAGTTGACTCTAAGGAAACACTTGAAAAAGAAATAAAAGAAACAATCAAAGCCAGAAAAGAAAATGATGCTGAAAATAAATATGTTGATGATTTATTAGCTAAAGTAGCCGAAAATACTGAAGTTGAAATAGCAGATGAAATGATTGATGAAGAAGTTCATCGTCTAATTCATCGTCTTGAAGAAAATTTGCGCATGCAGGGAATTTCCCTTGATATGTATTATGAGTTTACTAAGACAACGCATGAGGATATGCATAAACAAATGGAAGGCGAAGCAAGAAAAAATGTCTTATACCGCTTGATTTTGGAAGAACTTGTAAAACTCGAAAAAGTAGAAGTTACTTTAGAAGATGGGGAAGCTGAAGCAGATAAATTAGCCCTTAAGTATAATATGAAAAAAGAAGATTTATTAAAAGAATTTGGCGGACTAGAAATGATTATGTATGATTTAGAAGTACGCAAGGTTTTTGATAAATTAAAAGAATATAATAAATAATCAAGTTAAGCAATTTTATCTTTAATAAAGTTGCTTTTTATTATATAATAAATGATGAAAAGAGGGATACTATGGATATATTATCAAAAGATGAAGTATTGCATGTGGCACATCTTGCTCGAATTGAAATCACAGACGAGGAAATCAGTAAATATCAACGAGATTTAAAAATATTATTTAATGAAATAGATAAAATAAAAGATGTTGATGACTTTGATCATGAAAAAATGATTTCGCCATGTACTAATACTTTTGATTTAGAAAGAAAAAGAGTAGAAGTTGAACAAGAAAATTTACTTCTTAACGTACCAAAAAAGAAAGGAAACTTTGTTGAAGTTGTGGTGATGGTTAATGAGTAAATATATTGATTTAAGTATTCAGAAAATACATGAATTATTAAAAAAGAAGGAAATAACTCCAAGAATATTAGTAGAGGAATGCTTTGAAAAAATAGAAAATAGTTCTTTAAATGCTTTCATTACTTTAGATAAGGAAAATGCCTTACAAAGGGCTTTAGAACTGGAAAAAGAAGAAATAGATGATGATTTGTTATTTGGAATACCAATAGCAATAAAAGATAATATTATGGTAAAAAATATGAAGTGTACATGCGCTTCACATATGTTGGAGAATTTTATAGCAATATATGATGCAGGATGTGTTGAGGAAATAAAAAAACATCATATGATTATAATTGGTAAAACAAATATGGATGAATTTGCCATGGGTTCAACAAGTGCAACGTCATATTTTGGAGCTCCACATAATCCTTGGAATATAGAAAGAGTAGCTGGTGGTTCATCAGGTGGTTCAGCAGCTTGTGTAGCCGGTGGACTTGTTCCTTTATCACTTGGTAGTGATACTGGTGGAAGTGTTAGACAACCATCTAGCTTTAATGGTATTGTTGGAATGAAACCTACATATGGTAGGGTATCACGATATGGATTAGTTGCGTTTGCATCAAGTCTTGATCAAATTGGCCCAATGACGAGAAATGTATATGAAAATGCACTATTACTTAATGTAATATCACATCTTGATAATCGTGATTTAACAAGTTTTGAAACTGATGAAGATTTTACTAGAAAAATAGATAAGCCAATCGATAATTTTAAAGTGGCTATTCCATCATATTTTATTAGTGATATTGTCGATATCGAAATTAAAAATAAAGTATTAGAAATAAAAAGTCTTTTAGAAAAAAATAATGTTTTAGTTGATATTATTGATATTAAAAATATTGCTCAAACGGTAACTTTATATCAAATTATTGCTATGGGAGAAGCTAGTAGTAATTTAGCTCGTTTTGATGGTGTAAGATATGGTTATAGTTACCCTGATGCTACTAGTTTAGATGATTTGTATATGAAAACAAGACGTTTTGGATTTGGAAATGAAGTTAAAAGACGAATTATGGTTGGAAGTTATTTATTAAGTGGTGAAAATGCTAAAATATATTATAATAAAGCTCTTGAAATACGTGATGATTTACAAAAAAACTTTCTAAAGGTTTTTGAAAATTACGATTTAATTATTGGACCAACAACTGCCAGATGTGCTTATCCATTAGAAAATAGTATAGATGATCCTTTAAAAAGTTTTATGGATGATATTTTAGTTATGCATGCTAATATGGGAGGATTTCCATCTCTTTCAATGCCAATAGGTTTTAATAGTGAACATTTACCAATTGGTTTACAAATAATAGGTAATTTGCGTGATGAGGCAACAATTTATCAATTAGCAAGCTTTATTGAAAAAAATATAAAAGATGATTTTAGTGAGGTGCGTAATGGATTATAAAATGACAGTTGGTGTTGAAGTTCATTGTGAATTAAAAACTCAAAATAAGATTTTTTCACCAAGTAAATCATTATATGGTAATATGGCTAATACTAATGTTAATGTTATTGACTTTGGTTATCCGGGTACATTACCACTATTAAATCAAGAAGTATTAGAATATGCTATTAGAGCATGTAAAGTATTAAACTTAAAAATTACCAAAGATATGCATTTTGATCGTAAAAATTATTTTTATGCTGATAATCCTAAAAATTTTCAAATTACCCAAAATGAAACGCCAATTGGTAGAGATGGTTATGTGGAAATTGAAATTGATGGTATTAAGAAAAAAATTGAGATACTTGAGATGCATATTGAAGAAGATACTTCAAAAAGTGTGCATAGTGAAAGTATGAGTTTATTAGATTTTAATCGTGCTGGCGTTCCTTTAATTGAAATTGTAACTAAACCATGCATTCATACTGCTCGTGAAGCTGTTTTATACTTAGAAAAACTTCGTGAACTTTTATTATATGCAAATGTATCGGATTGTAAAATAGAAGAAGGTTCAATGCGTTGTGAACCTAATATATCAATATCTAAAACTGAACAATTAGGGACGAAAGTAGAAGTAAAAAATATTGGTTCTATATCTAGTGTTTTTGATGCTATAAATTATGAGGTTACAAGACAAAAACAAATATTAGAACAAGGTGAAATTATTCGTGAAGAAACAAGAAGATTTGATGATAAAACAAAAACAACTATTTTAATGCGTGTTAAAGAAACAGGAAATGATTATCGTTACTTTCCTGAACCAGATATTCCTTGGGTTCATTTAACTGATTCCTTTATTGAAAAAAGTATAAAAGAATTAAAAAGAATGCCGGATGAAAGAAGAAAAAGCTATCAAGATGCAGGAATTCTTCCTATTAATATTGAAAAAATTATTGCAAATAAACAGCTTTCAGATTATTTAGAGAATTTTTTAAATATTAATCTTGTTATTGCATCTAACTTACTATTAGGGGATATATCAAGCTATTTAAATAAGAAGAATATTAGTTTACATGAAACTAAATTAACTGATGATAAGTTTAGAGATTTAGTTAATAAACTTGATAAGGGAATTATTACTAATAAGATTTTTAAAGATATTTTAATTGACATTATGGAAAGTGAAGAGAGTATCGATGAAATACTTGACAATAAAGGTTTAAACTTACTTAATGATGATAACCTAGTTTTTACTATTATTGATAAGGTATTAACGGAAAATGAACAGATGGTTAATGACTATAAAAATGGCAATGTTAGAGTAGCTAAGGCGTTAATGGGACTTGTTATGCGTGAAGCAAAAGGTAAAATTAATCCAAGTGTTGCTAATGCGCGATTAATGGAAAAATTAGATGCTTAAGCATCTTTTTTTTTACAACTTCATTTACTTTAGTTCTTAAATTTGGTATAATGTGCATAGGTTCGGAGGATATATGAAACTAACGGATATTAAAGGAATAGGAGCTAAATCAGAATTACTTTTGAATAAATTAGGTGTTTTTACAATTGACGATTTATTAACTTATTATCCAACACGATATGAAGTGTTAAAACGAAGTGATTTAAATAATGTTTTACCTGATGATAAAGTTGTTTTTGATGGTAAGGTTGATAGTATTCCAATGATTTTAAGATTTAATAAAGGTCTTAACAAAATGAATTTTCGTTTAGCTTATAAAGATGGTATTGTTGGTGTTTCTATCTTTAATCGAGCTTTTATGAAAAGTCATTTAGCAATTGGAACAAATGTTATTGTCATTGGTAAATATGATCAAGGAAAAAATGTTATAACTGCATCAGATATTCGTCTAGGTAGTTTAACTAAAGAAGAAAAAATTGAGCCTATATATCATTTAACTAGTGGTCTTACTAATAAAAGTATGTCAACTTATATTAATTTAGGACTTATAATGTATGGAAAAAATGTAATTGATTATCTGCCTTTATATTTACAAGATAAATACCATTTTGTTAATAAAAAAACAGCTTTAAATATTGTTCATAATCCTAGTGATTTAGATAAATTAAATATTATTATTAAGAGATTAAAATATGAAGAATTGTTTCTTTTTATGACTAAAATTAACTATTTAAAAGAAAAAAATAAAAAAGAAAATGGTTTAGTAAGAATGATAAGTGATGAGGATATCAACAGTTTTTATAGACTTTTACCTTTTTCTTTGACAAACGATCAAGATAAATCTATTAGAGAAATCATAAATGATATGAATAGTAAAAAGGTCATGAATCGTCTTTTACAGGGAGATGTTGGTAGCGGAAAAACAATTGTTAGTATTGCTGCAATGTATTTTAATAAATTATCTGGATATCAAAGCGCTTTAATGGCTCCAACGGAGATATTAGCTACGCAACATTATAATAATATAAAAAAAATACTTGGAAAAAATGTCGAAGTTAGACTATTAATTGGCTCACTTAGCAAAAAAGAAAAAAATAAAATTTATGAAGAATTAGCTACAGGAGTAGTTGATATAGTAATAGGAACTCATGCTTTAATTCAAGAAGATGTTAATTACGCTAATTTAGGTCTTGTTGTTACTGATGAACAACATCGCTTTGGAGTTAATCAGCGAGCAAATTTAAAAAATAAAGGAATTACTCCAGATGTTTTATATATGAGTGCTACACCAATACCTCGTACATATGCCTTAACTATATATGGTGATATGGATATTTCGATTATTAAAGAGATGCCAAAAGGAAGAATTCCTATTAAAACGTTAGTTAAAAGTGAAAGTGATATAACAGAAATCTTAAATTTAATGTATAATGAACTTAAAAATAATCATCAAATTTATGCTATAGCTCCTTTGATTGATGGCGATGATGATAATGATTTAACTAGTGTTAATGACTTATGTGATAAAATGACTTTGGCATTTGGTTCGAAATATAAAATTGGTGTATTACATGGAAAAATGCCCAATAATTTGAAAGATGAAATTATGCTTAAGTTTAAGAATAATGAAATTAATATTTTAGTTAGTACAACTGTTATTGAGGTTGGTGTTGATGTTCCTAACGCTAGTATGATGGTTATTTTTGACGCTAATCGCTTTGGTCTTTCAACTCTTCATCAATTGCGAGGTCGAGTAGGTCGAGGAAATATTGAGTCAACTTGTATTTTAATTAGTAAGATGGAAACAGAAAGACTAAAAATTTTAGAAAAAACAAGCGATGGCTTTATTATTGCCGAGGAGGATTTTAAACTTCGTGGTAGTGGTGATTTATTCGGAACTAAGCAAAGTGGCGATATGAATTTTAAAATTGCTAATTTAAAAGATGATTATAAAATACTTGTTGAGGCTAACAAAGATGCCAAAGAATTTTGGCAATTGCATGATGACAAATTACTAGAGTTAAAAAGCTGTATTATTGCATCAATTGACACTAAATAAAAAAATATTGTAAAAAATTACTTTTTTTGATTGACACAACAAAATAATTATATTATCATTAAAATGTATGGTAGGAGATAAACCATACACACTCTTACAATTAACGTGAGGGTGTAATTAACCAAAACCCCCTGAAGAGAGATAATTATCGATATTATCTCTCATTTTGTTTATTAAAAGCTAATAAAATCAAGGGTTTTAGAAGATTATAACTTTTGAAAATTCAATAAAAATATTGATTTAGGTAAGAATTAGGTAAACTTTTTCTTACCTATTTTTTACCTAAAAGTATAGATATTTCTTGGAATCTGTGATATTTGTTATTATTTATAGGTTTCAAAATTTATGTGCTCTCTTCAGTGAGTTTTGGGCAATTTTTTTATAATCGAGAGTAATTATAAGTAAATCATATTGATAAAACATCAGTTTTATTATACAATATATTTATGAAAATACTTGTGCACAACTTATATTCACAAGTTTAAAATATTGGGAGGTAATATTATGAATTTTCATGTAAACGATTTAGATGGTGCTTATGAAACTTTGAGTGCTTTATATTCACTTGCAACAAGTGATGGGGAAAAACTTGAAACAAGTTTAAAAGCAATAATAACAAATTTGGAAACACATTGGAAAGGAAATGATGCAACAATACATATTAACAATTTAATGGATGTATGCAAAGGGTTAAATGTAATAATTAATAATGTTAAGTATGTTGCTCATAATGTAAGTATGCCAATAGTAAAAGCTCAAACTATACGTAACTCAAATGGTGGTAGAGGAAATGTTGGTGAAGTAATTGCTTATAACGAAGAAGCCCCATTAATGTTTACACAATTAGAATCAACTGCTGAATATTATGTTGATCCAGTTGGAGCACCAGCTGATTATCGTGAGTTGAGTGAATCATGTGATTTATTTAAAGTTTTCTGTAATAAGTTTCATGAATACAAAGAAGAACTATTGAATAATTGGGTTTCAGGTAGTGATAGAGAAAGAGCAGTTTCAAACTTTGAAGAATTTGAATCAAATGTTTCTACTTATACTTCAAAATTAAATAATGCAAAAGGCAATTTAGAAATTGCTACTTCAAATTTAAAAGATATTTAAAAAAATACATCAGATGATTTCATATATAAGAATTAGTATATGCAATTTATTTGATAGGAGAGGTGTTTTATGTATGATTCTAACTATTATCGCAATCAGATGAATTACTATGACAATTTAATTAAAACAGCTGAAAAAGAGCAAGCGCAATATGAAAGTCTAAAATCAAATTTATCAAATCTAAATGGTAGTTTACCAAATATTCAATTGGATTTAAAAGATGCAGAAAACAACTTTTTAAATGGTGGATATGTAGATAATGATGAAACCTTTGATAAAGGGAAGATAAAAGAGTGTTGTACAAGTATAGATATTATTACAGGTGACATAAGTAGTGTTATGGGTAAGATAACAAATAAACTTATTGATTTAGAGAATAATATTAATGATTATAGAGTTCAATATAATAATGCTAATTCTAATTATAACAGTGCACGCTTGAAAGAGCAGGAGAATTAGTATGTTTTCATTTGATGAAGAATTATTTAATAATGCATACGAAAAAATTCTTGATGCACAAGTTAAAGGTGAAGATGTAAAAAATACATGTAATCTAATTAATAATTTTGATGTCGCATGTGATTTTAAATCCAAAATTGAGGATATAATTTTTTCATTAGCGAAATTACTAAATACCATTACTGAATTGAGTGATGATATGAAGCTTGTGAAATATTTGTATGAATTATCGAATGACCAATTTTATTTGTACAAAACTTTATTTCAAAGAGAGGGTTCAAGCGAAGATTTTTTTAAATTATTACTTGAAATGTCAACATCTCCATATTCATGCTTACTTGGACAGTATGGTGGAAATCAAAATGGACCACGAGATTTATTTTATAAATATGTTTTGCATAGAAATGAAATGTCTGATGTAGAAATCCAAAAATTTAATTCAATGATAGAAATACTTAAAAAAAGAGGGATAGTTGATGCTAATGAAATTGATTATTTGCTAATGTATACTAAAAATACAGGTTGTGGGTTTGTTGTTGTTGCTAATCTATTGTGTGATTTGTATAAGGATAATCCTGATGATTTTGAAAAAAAATATGGTTATCCTTTATACTATAAAAAAGATGGTGTATTATACTATAATTATGAGTCAATAATTGTTGATGCTTTTTTACAGTATAACGAAGAAAAATGGAATATAATTGCTAATCATAGTCATCAAGATAGTTTTTTTAAACAGTGGTATTTATCAATTGGTGGGTTTGACTTAGAGAATAATACATCATTAAATTTTAATGATATGGGTTCGATAGTGCACAGTTATGATTCAAATATTGATTATGTTGTTGCAGATGGTGACATGACAATAGAAACATATAGAAAATATATTAATAGTGGTGAGTATGATTATGCATGCATTGGTGTATATAATTTTAAATTAATTCCTTATGGAATGAATTCCAATGTCTTTAATTTTTATTGCTCCGGTGGTATAGGACATTGGATGAGCATTGTTGACATAACACCTGATAATCGCTACATTGTATCAAGTTGGGGAAAAGAATGGATTTTAGATGGTGGAGTAGTACAACAAGGTAGTGGTGGATTAGTCTTTTTTAAAGTTGGTGATATAGGTAATGAATAGTTTAACAAAAGATGAAAAAAAAGTAATAAGAGAGATGTTAATTGATTTTATTAATAGTAGATGTAGTATGAAACAATTTGAAGAATTTATTGATAATAACTTTTGTAAAATATGTAAAAAAAATGAATTAAATCGTTTTTTTGATATTGCTAATGATTTTTATATGAATGATGATGATTACAAGAAATTTAAGGATTATTTTTTATCAAATAACCTTAACAAATATGTTATAGATAATTATAAAAAATTGCTATTTGTTAATGATGATTCTAATTGTATGTATCATGTTAACATAGATAAGAAAGACATAATGTATGAGACGTTTGTAAAAAATGGGACTTTAATCTTTGAAATTCATAGAATAATTGACTATAATATTGACACTAAAAAGAGATTAATGTTAATTGATAAATTGGATAAATATTTAAAGGAAGTCGAAAATAAATTAGCAACCATATTATATGTTGAGGTTAAAATATTATATAATGATACGATTATACCATCAGAAAATTAAAATGTTATGTTAATAAATATTATTTTTTAAAAAGTAATAAATATTTATACAATAAGTTAATATAATAATAGTGATATACTAATTGACATTTCCATTAAAATATAGTATATTATTTATGCAATGAAGAAATTCATGTGTAAATGTTAGCCGCTTATGGATGGTGCGGGATATAAATGATTCCAATCGCGAAATGTTAGTCGCTTACGGGTGGTGCGAGTTATAAATGATCCCGATGGAAAATGTTTGAAAACTTTATCTATTTAGATAGAGTTTTCTTTTGCTTTATGTTAGAATGAGTTAAAGAGGTGGGATTATGGAAATAAAAACTGGTTATATTTATCATATTAAAGATGATTTTTTTGATAAGATTAAAGATAATGGATTAATGATTAATCATGAAAATGGTAGGTCGAGACCAACTTATTTTACAATAAAAGATAATGATATTGTATGGTTTATTCCATTAAGTAGTAAAGTAAACAAATATAAATTCATTATTGAGCAAAAGGTTAAAAAATATGGCTCATGTAAATCCATTATGATAAGTGAAATTGCTAATAAACAATCAGTCATATTAATTCAAAATGCTTTTCCAATATTAGATAAGTATATTGATCATCCTCATATGGAGAATGGTGCACCTGTAAGAGTGGCCGATAATCTAAAAAGTGAAATATTAGCAAATTTTAATTCTCTTTTAGCTATGAAAAAACAAGGAAAAAATTTGTTTTTTCCGGATATTGATAGGATTAAGAAAATAATGTTAGATGAATTGAATGACTAAATTTGACGTAACTATGTTTAACATAGTTTTTATTTTAATTGAAAACTTAATGTCTACTATATATTTTGGTTTTTATAAATATGATAAAATATAGTTATATTTGGGAGGTATTATGGAAAATAGAAAAATTGCAGAATTAATTCCAGAAGAGACAAAAAGTGAAGTATATAATGATGGATTTAAGCCAACGGTAAAGCAACTTGGAAAAACTATTTCACTGTTGCCAAGAGTTATAAATAGTGCATTTGCAAAGGTTGAAATGTGGTGCATGAATAAAGAATTCATGGTAGAAAATTTTAAAAGAGAACTAGAAGAAAAATTAAGTAAGAAAAAAGAAAGTGATATTATTGAAGCTAATCCAAGAGTGTTCTTGCCAGCCGCTCAAGCTATAAGTTATAGCTGGGATGAAAATGAAATAAAAAATTTATATATTAACTTAATGATATCAGATATGGATATAAATAAGAAAGAATATGTGCATCCTAGTTTTATAGAAGTAATAAAACAGATGGATATAGTTGATGCAAGATTATTTACAGAACTATATAATAATCAGTGCTTACCTGTATATAGATTATCAAAAAAAGAAAATAATGGAGGCAACACAAGTATATTGCCGTATTTATTACCGGCTTTTTATTACAATATATCATCAGAAAGAGTTATAATTAAGAGTCTTAATAATCTAGAGAGGTTAAAGTTAATCGATATTAGACTTGATGAGAATTATGTTAATAAAAATAATTATTTATCGATTGAAAATAGTGAATTATTAGCCAAATATAAAAAAGAATATACTGATACTCTTGAAATTCAAGAAGGAGTTATAGTACAAACAGAATTTGGATTGGATTTTTTTAAAACTTGTTGTAAATGATATCTTTTCAGATACCAAACTATGATACCAATTGCAAAAATTTAAGTTATTTTAATAAACTTTATTAAATTATAGAAAATTAAAAAGCCTTATTTTATAAGACTTTCGTTGGTATTTAAATTATTACGAACTGGTATATGAATTTCCCCCTGAAGAGAGATATTTATTAATGATATCTCTCATTTTGTTTATATAATACAGCGGTTCGCGAAGATTTACAAACTTTTTTATTTCGTCTTTAGGTGGCAAATGGTGTTCGGACTATAGTATATTCTGAACAAGCATTTGAAATATATGATATAATTTAAATAGTATATAAGTAGTAATTTTGAACAATTATAGTTATTTTAAGGGAGGTTTTGAAAATGAATGAATATAAGTTTGAATTTAAAAATAGGCAAGAAAAATATTGGATAAAAATTAAAAACTATATATCTAAATACATTGATGATATAGATGATACAGTTAATTCTATTATTGATGTAAGATGGAGATTATTACATCGAGGAATATTTATTCATGGTGAAGAAATAAGTAAAAGTAAAGATGGCAAAATAGTAAATTATATGGAAAAAATACCTTTATCTGAAGATAATAGATTATCAAAAGCAAATATTCGAATTGAGCCAATTATTTTGTATTATACTGCTGATGTTGAAAATAAAATAATTACTTTTATAGATATTAAACCTAAAGATATATTGGATTTATAGAATTAATATTATTACAATTTATTAATTTGTTCACAATAGGTTGATATTGAGAATACCTTAATAAATTACAAATAATCGCAAGATTAAGACATTACGTTTAATTAGATAGTAGAAATATTGTCTTTTTTCTTTGACTTTAATTTAGGGTAAAAATCAGTAAATTATATGATATAATATTTATAGATAATTAAATTAAGGAGTGATAGTTTGTGCGAAAGAAAATTTTATTAGGAATATTGGTACTTGTAGCATTATTTACTATAACGGGATGTGGTAAATCAAATGATAATGAGAGTAATTCAGCAAATAGTATTGAAAAAAATGATGTTGCTTATGTAGAAATAGGGAATGATAAATATAAATTACAGAGCAAATCCGAATTAAAAGATTTACATTATTTAGAAAACTATGTAGATTTTAATACAGATAGAGTTGGTAATACTAAAATGATGAGTTTTAATTATGAAGGAAAATTTTCGTTTGAAGTACGTGTAAATTGCGAAGAAGAACATTCATATGACGAAGTAAAAAATCGTTTAAGTGAATATGAAGAAAAAACTAAAAAGATAAATGGTATCACATATTTGTATTATGAATATAAAAATAATAT